>Ga0302319_10006963_pt1 | contig 22313 bp, 22 predicted proteins | sample Bog_T0_2_FD_203319 | JGI IMG/M metagenome (GOLD analysis project Ga0302319, IMG submission 203319) | Peat permafrost microbial communities from Stordalen Mire near Abisko, Sweden - Bog_T0_2 | ecosystem: Environmental > Terrestrial > Soil > Wetlands > Peat | place: Sweden: Abisko, Stordalen Mire... | reverse complement strand
GTGACCATCTTGGCAAGGACGAGACTGCAAATGCACTACCTACGGAAAGCGTAAGCATCGCAGTCAATGTGATTATCAATATCTTCACAAACTGAATCACTAAGCTTGCACGCCGAGTGGAAGGCTGCCGTCCGAGTGATAGTTTCACAATTCCCCGTTTTCGATTCGGCAGTAGTTTAAGTCGATAGCACCATAAAGAGATGCGAAAAGAAACCTCGTCATGCATCTTGGCGACCACCGACCCGGTGGGTACACGCGCATCTTGAAGCTGGGACCGCGTCAGGGTGACAACGCCCCGATGGCGCGGCGTGGATCAATGCGAAGAATCCGGTGCTCGAGTCCATGACCGCCAGCCTCGAGATCCTCGACAGGATCTGTACCGAGTAGAAGTGCCGCAATTGCTCCCGTAGCAATCTTTGGGAGAACCTTGTGTGAACTCACTAATACTTGGTGGAAGTAACGCGACTATGTTCAGACTCCCTTGCACCCCTATTGACGAGGTGAAACAAGGAAACTCCAAAATCAAAGCACGTGCCCTCAAGCGCCAGCGACAGCCCGCACGCTCTTCACTCGGACCTTCGGAACCAATGCTGAGACTTACTGCTGCCCTTCGGCCATGCTGTCGGACATTGCGTTCAAGCCGACACGAGGGGTTTGATTGCGTCGAGCGCTGAACCAAGGTGGTCGCGTTCGATCTCGAGGTCATATCGAGCCTGGAGGTTGATCCAGAACCGCTCGCTGGTCCCAAAGAACCTCGCGAGCCGCAGCGCGGTGTCCGCACTGATCCGACGCTTGCCGTGGACGATCTCATTGATCCGTCGAGGTGGTACCCCAATCGAGACCGCGAGGCGGTGTTGGGTAACTCCGAGCGGCTCCAAGAAATCCAAGAGCAAGATCTCCCCCGGGTGTATCGGTGAAATTGTGGCAGCCATTTCAGTTCCTCTCAGTGATAATCGGTAATGGTGACCTCTTCAGGTCCTGCCTTGGTCCAGCGGAAGCAGATCCTCCATTGGTCGTTGATGCGAATGCTGTACTGCCCCGCTCGATCGCCGCTTAACTTCTCGAGCCGATTTCCGGGCGGGATTCGAAGGTCAGCGATGGCCTCGGCGGCGTCGAGAATCGCCAACTTACGAAGGGCAATTCGCTGAAGGTCACCATGAAATCTTCGAATCACAATGCGCCGCCACACCCGTTCGGTGTCCTTGTCGCCGAACGATTGAAGCACATGAAAAGTATATCCCTTGGCGTTATGAACGCAAGACGTTATGCCGAAAGAATTTCTTGTCCCGGTTGATCTGGCCGGACCTCACTGCGGGTCACACTCGACGATTCTGATTGTGAACGACCAGTCTCGGAAGCAAAGGACCTTGTCGCCCGAGTGAACTCAGTCAACCAGCAGCACGATTTTTCCGCGCACACCTCCAGTTTCGCCTACACGTTGAGCCTCAGCGATGTCGGCCAAAGGAAACGTTTGTCTCACCGGGAGAAGGAAATTAACGGAGTCAACAAGCTCGGCGACTTGAGCGAGTGCGTAGATCGCGCGACCTGATTCACCACTGCTGAAGCGCACGCCGTATTTCTTGGCACCAGCGAAATCAGCAATCGTGATGACGTGGTCTTCGCCACCGGCAAGTTCAATGAGTTCAAGTAGGCCACTGCCCGCAGCGTCGAGCGCCAAGTCGACACCCTCGGGAGCTAGAGCACGTACCCGCTCCGTCATTCCCTCGCCGTAGGCAACTGGTTCAGCCCCCAGTGTTCGCAAATATTCATGCGTTGCGGGGCTACCTGTTCCAATGACGCGTGCACCACGTGCAATTGCAAGTTGTACGGCGGCGCTTCCAATGGTTCCGGAAGCGCCGTGTTGATTCGTGTGAACAATTGTTTTACTTTTTTACCTTTTCCTGGATTTCAACGCTATAATGTAAAAACGTAAGGGCGAACTAGTCCAAAAGGGACCGAAATGTCAAAGAAGCGGAGGGCGGAGTCGCCGATCATCTCTGCGATTGAGCGATTGTTATTGACCCAAGACACTGTGACCTCAGGAGACGTCGCCGAGGCTGCCCACGTCAGTCGCCAAGCTGCGCACTACCAGTTGAGTGCGATGGCAGCACGTGGCGAGATCGAACACGAGGGCGCCGGACGTGGGAGCCGATACCATCGGCGGGCGCTTCTCACCTTTCGCTACAAGCTCGACGGACTGGCAGAAGACACGGTGTGGGCCGAGGAGAAGGCCGAACTTCGACGTCGTGACTTGGAGATCCTCGACAATCCACTTCTGTTGCCACTTCTGAACTTCACCTTCACAGAAATGGTCAACAACGCAATTGACCACTCACGCGGATCGGACCTCGACGTGCGTTGGTACGTCTCCGAGGAACAAGTCGTCTTCGAAGTGATCGATGACGGCATCGGCGTCTTTCGCAACATGGCTACTGAGCGACGATTGCCCACCGAGTACGACGCCATTGGTGAAATCTCCAAGGGCAGGCAGACCACCGCACCCGAAGCTCACAGCGGGCTCGGAATTTATTTCACATCGAGGATGACCAGCCGATTCGTGCTTACAAGTGGACATCTCTCTTGGATCGTCGATTCTCATCAAGACGACGTCGCCGTCGAGTGGCTCGAGAATGAACGGCTTGGAACTCTGGTGCGCTGCGAGTTCGATGCCAACACGACGCGGACCCCCCTTGAAGCTTTCAACACGATTTCGATGTCTGATCGACCCGGAAAACTGCGATCTAACGTTCGCGTTTCACTCTTTGAGCGTGGCGAGAATTTTGTCTCGCGCACAGAGGCGAAGCGCCTTGCCGCCGAGCTCGAGCACTACGCAGAAGTGGAGGTCGACTTTAAGGGAGTGGGCCAGATTGGTCAAGGATTCATCGACGAACTCTTCCGGGTCTGGCAATCTGCGCACCCCAACACTCGCCTTCTTTGGAAGAATACGAACCCCGCGATCGATGCACTCATTCGTCTCACGCTTGAGAGGTAAAGCCAACGCTATCTTCGAATTAAGCGCAGAGATGATGAGTGGACCTTGAGTCACACAATACGAACCGGTTGACCGTCAGTCACCCAGATTCACGCTATAATTCTGTACATGACCACACTGCCCATCGCCGATGCTCGAGCTCAGTTGTCCAAATTGGTCGACGAAGCGAGTTCGACTCATGAACGGATCGAAATCACGAAGAACGGACATCGAGCCGCCGTACTCATGGGCGCCGACGACTACGACGCCATGCGCGAAACGATTGCCGTACTGTCCGACCCAGCGCTGCTGCTCGCACACAATGAGGGCATACGAGCGCTTTCTGAAGGTGATGTCCTCAACAGCGATCAACTCGTCAAGGCAATGAAGAACGCCGCACGCAGTGTCGACACCAAGTAGCGAGCGATACAACCTACTTATCGTCCGATCGGCAGCAAAAGCGCTCTCTGAAGTGCTCCCCGAGAAAATCGCGCGTGCGGTCCACGAATTCATCACCGGACCATTGCTCGACAACCCTCGGCGTGTCGGAAAGCTACTCGAACCACCCTTGGCACCGGCGTACTCAGCGCAGCGCGGCGACTATCGGGTGCTGTACTTCATCGAAGACAACACACGCTCGGTGAAAGTCGCCGCAATCAGACATCGTGCAGATGCATATCGGTGGTAAACCACTGAGATCCGCCTCAGCCATGTCTGAACGGTTCTCGCAATCTGATTTCGTGGAGGTGACGCGACGACGTTCGAATCCCCTTGCACCTCTGTTCACGAGGTGCAACAAGGAAACTCCGAAATCAAAGTAAGTGCCCTCGTGCGCCAGCGACAATGGAAGGGCCTCGTTTTCTAAGCCACGTGGCTCAGTTCAGGGGGATCTTTCCACCAGAAGACGGAAACGACGCGACCGTCGATGTGATTGGCGTGAGAAGCAAGGTCACTTGGTGGAGGTAAGGAGATGCGAACTTTTGACCCCTTGCATGCCAGAGCAGTTCACGGTGGTGCAAATCGGTCCAAAATACCTTCGTTCACTGAGTTCTCAATTCATATCAGTTCATCAACATTCACCTCAATTCGATTCGGCTGCGGAAGTTCCTGCTGAGGTAAACCACTTGCGCGCAGTGCAAGGTCATCGGTGGTGCGTCAATGCCGAGGCGAGTCGGTCCGGCGTTGCGATTCGAAATGACTTCAGTGAAGTACTCGTTGTTACATAGGAGACGGAAGAATTCGCACACGGCACCCCGGGACCTGAACCGACTGCTCACATTGTGAGCCGGAGTATCATGACGCCAAACTTTCCTCATGCCCACAGAGCGCAGAGGGGTACGGCGTAGACCCTGTCTCCTAACTCGTAAATTCCCGGTCCACTGTGAAGGACAACTCCCGCCACGAAATCCTTGCTCAGTTCATCGCGGAGCCAGAATAGGTGCTTCGCCTCGCCAAGTGTTGGCGCCACGCCAGCTTTGAACTCAATAGCGACGACTCGCGACGCGCCAATTTCAATAACCAGATCAACTTCTCGGCGGCCGGCTTCCGTGCGCAAGTGGTGAAGAATTGGTCGTGGGTATGAGAGTGCTATCTCCGGGCGCAACTGGGCAGTAGCGAAAGCGTCGAAGTAGCGGCCGACGAGGTCACCATTCCCTAGGACTGCTTGCGCACTGATGCCAGCAGCGGCCGCGGCAAGACCGGTGTCGACCATGTACCGCTTTCCCGTTTTGATGAGTCGGCTAAGGCGATTGTTCGACCAGGCGGGGACGACGTCGAGAACATACAAGTTACGTAGCAACTGGTCGTAACCGGACGAGGTCTTCGCGTTTACGCCCGCCGCGCGGTACAGCGTCGCATCCGAAGGCATACCTGCGTTGTTTAGTGCGAGAGTGCTCAGATAACGTCGAAGCTTGACTGGATCTTTCGACGTGTCTAAGTGTGCTGCGTCGCGGGTGATGAGATCGTCGATGTAACTGGTCAACCAAATCGCGTCCGCCCGTGAGCTGCGGGATCGGTAGGCGACCTCGGGGAAACCTCCTCTCAGAGCCGCGTCGATGTAGTCATCTATATCGGGAACATTGGTCGGCAACGTGACACTGTCGAGGCCCGAAGTAATGACGCGATCCAGGAAGGATGGCTGGTCGAGTTGGGGTTCGTTGCGCAACTCACGCTCCGTCAGCGGATACATGTTCATGCGAACGATGCGTCCCGTGCCCGCCCACATCTCATTATTGAGTTCCGCCCGCACACTGCCAGTCAAGATGAACTGTCCTGGCGTAGGGTCGCGATCTACTACGCGCTTGACCGCGCCGAGGACGCCGGGAACTTCCTGCCACTCGTCTAAGAGAACCGGCCGGGTAGCGCGGCGAAGAGCCGCGTCCGGATCAACTCGGTAGGCCGCCCCGACGCCAGGATTGTCGAGACGGATGATCTGAGCGACGTGCTGGGAGGCGGTCGCGGTCTTTCCTATGGCACGGGCACCGGTAATCATTACCGCAGGAAATTCGCTGAGCAGGTAAGCAAGGTGACCGTCGGCCATTCGCCGTCGGTAGTTGGGGACGTCGGTCATAGTTCAGGACCCGAGACGAAGGGGTCTAGTAGGAAGATCACGCAGTATATAGTACCAAGATAACGCAGCACGAAGTACCAAAATTACGCAAAATGTGCTACTAATTTCACACCATTTACGCACGCTGACGTTACTGCTGAAGTTTCACAGATCGAGGTTTGCGGAATTCACTTGTCAACGTGCTGAAGAACGGACGGTTCTTCGACACGTACTCCAAGGCCTCGGTCGAATGCTTCTACATCAAAGAAATGGCGTCGTACTTCGAAACTCTGGGCATGCTTCGTTCCAAGGGGATCGTCGACGTGGAGCTGGCGCAGGACTGGTCCGGCGCGTTGACCGCCTTGCGGGTGGTGGGCCCAGTGGTGCTGGAAGCCCGGGAGGTCTTCGGTATCCCGCGCCTCTGGATCGAATTCGAGAATTTGGCGCAAGACCAAGCTGCGAGTGTGGAGTAAAGCGCTCAACGGCCGGGCCCAGAGCGCCGACCTGCACGCTCTACCACTGGAGACTAAGAACCATCGTCCAAACCCGATGTGAACGGTCGCACGATTCGTTCAATGGCTAAATCGCGCCAACCATCCTGAGCGAGCGCCGGAAAATCGTTCGGGCCCTCAACCGACATCTTGTGAATGATCGAGGCTAGAGGACGCCGGAAACCTCGTGCACATCCCCGCAAGGGACGCCCAGGGCAGCGTGGTGGCTGCGGACGGCTTCGGCGTCGGGCGCCTCAAGCAGGCAGTACACGTGACCGCTGGCGTTGTGGAACAACTCGACCTGGCGGACACCGAACTGGTCAACTTTGCCGTCCTTCGTTTCTTGCGTGATCTGCTGAATTGCCTCTTCGGGCAATTTGAGGTCGTCGTGAAAGTCCATGAACTGTGGCATTCGCTATCCCCTTGCGTAGAGAGCACGCTTGGCGGGCGAAGCTCTGACTTATGGTTTGTCCGGGGCAACCTACACCAAAGGCGCTTGTCTCGCAACCACCAGCGCGTTAGGGTGAGGCGGCCGAAGCACCGCCATTCATCGTGGCCCTGGACGAGGTCGGACTTACGCAAGGTGGCATGCCTGTGCCGTCGAAAGGCCGGGGTCAACAATCTAATGGTGTCGGACATCTCCAACTGGAGACTGTGTGATCGGATTCTGGAAAGCCGAGAGATTACTTCGTTAGCCGCAAGACTCGGTAACGCTCAGGCCGATAAGACACTCCCGCTCGAACATGAATCTCATCTGGCTCATCAGTAGACACGGGTGCGTTTTCCCTGTTGGAGTCTCGTGAAGTGCCGCCTTTGCACATGCTCCACGCGGGCAAGGTCAAGACGCCACTTCAAGTCCGTGCATCCTCCAATCTGGGGTTCGAACAAAGCGAATCAATATTTCGAGCGATCGGAAGTGCGAATTCATATTTCATCTGGGACGGCGTTGTACTTTTAACACAGGTCAGCGAGTGGGCGCTGAGGGACTCGAACCCCCGACCTGCTGAGTGTAAATCAGCTGCTCTAACCAACTGAGCTAAGCGCCCGCAAGGTAACCAGCCTACTTGTCCGCGTTAACGCCTATGGATTCGGAAACAAAATTCACCGCTGCTTCACCCAGGCAACCACTAATAGAAAGAATCAAATTGGTCCGGTATTCATCATGAAATCGAGCAACTCGGGTGTCGCGCAAAAAATTGGGTGGCGAAGCACCGACTCTGACGTCTCCAATTCGTCGCCCTGGTAATCGCCAGCCACGCCTCCTGCCTCGCGAAGAATCAGAAGACCCGCCAAGTAGTCCCACGGGTTGAGCGAGGAGTGATTCGCCACGCCGTAGACGTCGAATGAGCCGTCCGCCACGAGACATATCTCGAGACTTGCCGCGCCCATCGAACGAGTCTGGGACCATCCGAGGTGGCGCGACGGAAGTCCAGAGAACGCCATCAGCGCGTGCGTATGATCTGTCTGACCACTCGGCGCAATGCCCACACCATCACGGGTCGCGCCACTTCCCTTCTGCGCTTCAAAGACGGTCCCGTCGGCGTGATTCATCACCAGGCCCGCGATGAGCTCAGCACCGCGCAAAACCGCCAGGCTCGTTGAGTAAAACGGAATACCGCGATCGCAGTTCGTGGACCCGTCGATCGGGTCAACGACCACCGTTAGGTCGCCGCCGCCGCCGCGGACACCCGATTCTTCACTCACAATTCGAAATCCAGCCCCCGACAAGACACGCAAGGCCACCTCGTCCGCGACGAGGTCCAAGTGGTACTGCGTCGCGCGGACTCCCGAAAGTCCTCGTCGATGTTGACTTTTCACCGCCTCACCAATCTCTGTTGCGCACGCGCGCAGAGGCGCCAAAATGTCGTCAATCACGCAATCACGTTAGTTGTGGCTCGGACTAACCTAAGTAGCAATGGCTGCCATTGATGTCGCTGGTTTCGTCGCGGACCTCAAGGACCACGCGGTGACCCACGGTTTTCACGTCCATGACGAGCGCCATTTCGTCGAGACTTATTCGCTGCGTCAAGCGTGGGAGGTCGATCTGCACCCCGAAGACGGATGCGGCGGACCCATTGATTTGCACATCGAACTCGATGTCGACCCGCGAACCCTTCTCGCCTTTGAGGACGCGGTTCTTGGACTTCCCGATGAAGTCGACCCTCCCGACGAGTTTCATTTTCCACTCGTGCTGACCTGGAGCCTTCCACCCATGCCCCACAGTCCAGATCTACTTCGACTCGCCATTGACTTGGCGCCGATTGGCGGGATGGAAATGCCCCTCGAAGTCACCGCGACCGACTCGTTCGCCTCACCCACCGAAGCCAGTGAGCGACGAATTTCAATCGTGGCGCGTCGAGCGATTTCCCTCAGTCAGGTCGCCAAGGGCGAAGACCCGCTCTGTGACATCTTTGAGCGCGGACACAGCGTCAGCGACTTCTTGCTGCAGGCCGCCGACTCGTGGCTCGGCTAAAACGTCCTCTTTCGCTTCTCGCTGTACTTCTCGTTACTGGGGTCGTACTCAGTTCGTGTGGGTCGGGAGGAGCCGTGGCGGATGCCCGAGAATCATGTGGTTACGTGCACAAAGCACTCGCCATTGAAAAACAGAGCATGCAGCCGAACATCAGCTCCCAACAACAGGCCACTCTTCAGGCCAATGCGCTCGCCGAGTTACTGAAGGGAACCCAGTCCGCCGCTGACGCGACATCGATGGACGGGAGTTGGAACGCTCTGCAAACCACGATCAACGAAGCAGAACGAGTGCCACTGGCCGATGTCGCCGCGTCGCTCACGAGAATCTGTCACGTCGCGGATTCGTCGACGCCGTACCTCAATTGACACTTCCTATTTAGCAGGAAACCGTTCGTAGAGCCAGGAAAGTGAATTCTCATCGAGCATCGACTCTTGCCATCCCTGCAGTTGATCCTCGAGCGCCGTGAGTGACGCCACTTTGCCAATCACCACAACGGTGAGATCACTAATCGCCTCGTCGTCAACGATGAAGTCACCGAACATGTCCTCGTTCACGACGGCTTCGGGTTCGACCATTAAGTAAAGCTCACCGGTCGCCTCAACCCACGACAACTCGTATTCGTTGTCCGACGCGTCGGTCCACTCGGAGCCGAATTCGTACTCGGCACTCTCACGTCGCGCTTCGTTTTGCTCATAGAAGGCTTCAATATCCATGGCATTAGCCTACGCGCCTCCCTGTGCGCGCGAAAGTGCGTCGCGCAAGGACTCGCGCGAGTCACGAAAAGTGTTCGCTCGAAGTGCACGGCGATGGTTACGGACGAAGGTGCGCACCGCCCTCTACTGGGCCCATGACAACGAAATCAGACGTATTGGGACAGCTGCGACGAGAATGGGAGCGCGTAGGAAGAACGAGCGAGGCGAAAAGGGCCCTCAGAACACTTGATTCGAATCACCCGAATCTCGAATTGACGGACTTGATCGATCTCTGTGACGTCGTGCGGCTCCTCGAACGAGGTGGAGGCCGAAGCGTGCTTGAGCGGGCCGAGATAGTAAAGGCGCTGCTCGAAGAATCGATCGAACCGGCAATTCATCGCGCACTTCTCCAAACGCTCCTACCGGGGATCGTGTCGGTATGTCGCCAACTTCGTTTTGGCGACGGCATCATTGCCGATCCGAGTGAAACGCTCGCCATGGCACTCGGGCTTGCGAGCGAACTACTCACGGAGTGGTCGGGTCAGTCGCGCCAATACGCCGCACCGGACATCTTGTCCGCCCTTCGAGGTCGACTTCGTCGTCAACTCCTCAAGGAAAAGGCGACTCTTCGAGCGATGTCATATTTCGAACCTGGCGATGATCCGGCCGCGGAGCCGTCACCCCTACTCGCCCGGCTCGCGAGCTTTCAGGGAAGTCAATACGAGCGACTCGCACGCCTCACTTTCGCGCGCGTGTTCGAAGGTCGATCACTTCGTGAACTCGCGGGTGAGGACCACTGCGCACCCGGCTCACTTCAAGCGGAGTTGCGCCACTTCGCCATCCGACACCTGATTTAGACCTACCAAAGGACTTTCCGGCGTGAATCGCTATTACCCACCACAACACCTAGCCTTCGAGGACCATGACCAATCCCAGACGCCTACCGCGCGGCGCCCACTTGCTGATGTACTCCAGTCCACTGCTGCTCATCGTCATGATTATTACTCTCCCGAGCGCCACGAAGACCCACGTGGCGCTACGCCCCGCGAACGTCGCGCACGTCGTCACGACGACGACGCTGGAAAATACGACGACGACGTACGCACCGGCACACTCCAAGGCGACGAATCCAACGACACCGACAACGAGCGTCGCGCCCCGCGCGGCGACGCCAGTGCCGAAGAGACTGTCCGCCATTACGACAAACTTGACCGTCAGTGCGAGCGCGAGCGCGCCAGACGACAACGTCGCGAGCAGCGAAGTCGAAGGGCTCGTAAGTCCACTCTCGCCCGTCGCCGTCATCCCACTGCAAGGACCGGGTATCTGGACGATCACGACGTCCTCGCCCAGCGTCAACGAAATGGTTTGCGCTTCGACCACGCGCCGCGTCGAGAGTTTCGTCGCCCTTTTAAGCGCGCAAAGTTGCCAACTGCAAGTCACCTCAGTGACGTCGGGAGCGTCACTTTCGTGGCTACTTACTCCAGCCCCCTAAGGCGTTTCGCGTCGGGCCCGTTGCACGGTATTGCCCTCGCGCTCTATTTCTTCCTTTTGCCCTACGTCGTGGTGAGCAAATGGTCGCTCACCCGTCATGAGACCAATGGGACGCTCATCCAAACGCTCCTGGTGGCGTTGGGCATCTTTTGGACGGCCTTTCTGATCCAACTCGTGCACAACGTCGTGCAGCTACGACGAGGATTACGACCGCCGCGTGGTGGAAGCGCGTGGCTCGCGGGACTCGTGGTAGCGGTGCTCCCGTTCCTCATCACTCCCGCCGCGTCGAGTGCGACACTTCATTCAACTCCCGTCGTGCACGTACCCACGGCATTGACACGTGAAGGCAACAACGCTGGTGTGTCGCATCGTCTCAAGACGCCCGAGCGCGAACCTTTTGACGTCTTCACAGGGGCGGTACCGATGGCCCTGATTGCCAAACGTCGCTTTGATCAATTACACCAACAGGAGATCGAAACCAGCGACGACGACGTCGACGACGTCATTACGCTGCTGCGGTCTTACGACCCTCTCGTCATTGCCAACATACGTTCTCTCATAGGACACGAATTGAGTGGTGTCGTCGTCGTGCCACATGACCTCAACGACCACGTACCACTCACCACCAATGAACCCATCCTCGTACGAACGCTTCACAGTGACGAAGAAGGGACCCACGTGGCCTTTGCACGAGAAGGGGGCCAGTTCCGCGTCCCCGCAACGCTCGGCGAAACGGACCTGACAACGTCATGTGTGGCGCTGCACGAGGGGCGCATCGTCTTTGAACGCAACGTCGAAGGTCTCCTACGCGCGCTAGCCACGCGAACGCTTCGTAACGCGACAGTGGTGTACCTCGGTCCGGTGAGGGACCTCGACGAGGAACTCCGAGCATGCTGCATCACTTTCGAACGCGACAGCGACGCCGTTCCTTCGCGAGAGCAAGGCGATAGCGAGACCGAAACGTACGTCACCGATGTGGCGTCGCGTCTCCCAAGACAAGTGCAGCCAGTACGCGTCGAGTTACTTCGCGTCGATCCACAGATCACCGGGATCGTCGAGCCATTTACCAGTTCTCTTCGTCGACGTTGCGTCGAGATGGTCGCGTATCTTGCGTTGCACCGCGGCGAACCAGTTACCGGTGAGCGACTTCGCACGAGAGTGCTCAATTACGCCAAGGTGGACGCGTCCACGCGTACGTTGGCCAATACCGCGAGTGCCGTGCGGCGCAGCCTCGGTGCGGACGAAAACGGCAATCGTCTTCACGCGGTGTCGTCGTCAGGTTTGTACACCACGCACGGTGTCACGAGTGACGTGGAGGAGTTCCATGTTCTGGTCAATCGCGCGCGCACCGTATCGGTTCACGAAGCGGCACCCCTCGCGCACCAGGCACTTCAGTTGGTCCACGGCGAGCCGCTCGCGAGCGCACTGCGAGGTTTCGAATGGTTCCTCGTGGAGGGCTCGTTCGCGCAACTGCAACGAGACGGTGAGTGGGCGGCACTGCTCGTGCACCACCAGGCGATGATTGACGAACAGTACGACCTCGCGTTCTGGTCGTTGCGCCAGGGCCTGCTTATCGACCCATACAGTGATGCGCTCACTGAAGCCCTCAGCCAAGTCCCTCGTTCACGCCAATTTGGCGGCGATCGATCCGGCCGAGCGCAGTACGAGACCGTCTGCTCCAGCGACGCTGTAGCGGTGGGCTGGTCGTTCAATCGCCTCGGCGATCAGATCGTTCAATAGCGTCAAGAACGGCAACGGCGGCTCAACGAAGAGGTACTTGGACAACGATCCAGGGATCGTGTTGATCTCGTTGACGAACAGCTCGGTGGGACTCCATAGGAAGTCCAGTCGTGCGACGCCTCGCACCGACGCGACGTTGGCAATCACGCGCGCGCCCGCTTCGACGAGTTCTCGTTGACCGGCGCTCAGTTGCGCGGGAAGCTCCCGCGGAGCAGAGACCATCCCCTCGCCTCCCACGTATTTATCGCGGTAGTCCAAGATCTCCGCATTTTGATTTCGACGAAGTGGTTTCTCTATTGCCGAGACGCTGAGCGTGGGATACGTGCGCAACGCAACCTGGACGTCGGTGAGGTCCGCGCGAAACGGTTCGACCACGCACCCACGAGCCAAATGCGCGTTCGTCGTCAGACGTGCCTTGGCGGTTGCGAGGTCGCCCACCACGTCGATACCAATGGAGGAACCCCCAAAACGCGGCTTTAAAATATAAGGTCCCTCAAACGGAAGCGACACCGTTGAAGAGTCGAGCAACGATCGCGGCAGCGTCGCTAAACCCGCCGCCGACACCACACTGGCGAAGGCCCACTTGTCCATGCCGAGGGCCGCGCCCGCCACACTTGGTCCGCTGTAGTTCACGCCCGCGAGATCGAGCACCGCTTGGAGCGATCCGTCCTCCCCCGGGCCGCCGTGCGTGCAAAGCACGATGGCGTCCATCTCGAGAGGTCGGTCTTTCGCGAGTTTCGAACCGGCCGCGAAGAACCCACCCCCGTCGCCCACGCGCAGGGTCAGTTCACTCGAAGACTTGGGAACGCCATCGAGAAAGGACTCCGCCTCAACGTCATTGGGCACACGATGAAAGGAACCAGTCTTGGTCCAATAGATCCCCACGACGTCAGTACCACTACTCGCCAATTCACGTAATGCCTGAAGACCCGTCAGTATGGAGATGTCGTGCTCTGGCGTGGGTCCGCCGAAAAGTACTCCGCTAGTCACCGTCACCTCGTCGCGCCATCATCAACCAATCAAGGGTAGTGGTCGGGCAAGTCGTTCAAATACAACACGCCGTCGCCACTCGCTAACGTCGTTCGAACCCACGTCACTGCTTGGTCGCGTCTCGCAAATCGCTGCACTTTCGCCCCGTAGCCTCTCTCGAGTGACGCGGCGTTGGTGCGTCCGACCACGACGAGGTCTGCTCCGACGCCACGTACGTCGCGCGCGAGCGACAGGTTGGCGTCGAATTGCTCGGGTCCGAGTTCAATGAGTCCCGGCGTCACCACCACGCGGCGATTCACGCGAGGCAGTGTCGCGAGCAGCGCGATCGATGCCTTGGCGCTCGCGGGATTGGCGTTGAACGTGTCGTCGATGACCGTCACGCCCGAGGGAGCGACCGCAACGTTCGCACGATTTGCAACGGGCATCACGAACTGGAGTTGGCGAAGAATCTCCGTTTCGCCCGTGCCAATTTCGAGTGCGGCGCCGATTGCGCACGCGAGATTGGTCGGCTGCAGCCCGGGCACGACCGGTATCGAGCCTCTCGGCGTGCCGTCGATGAGGATCTCCCACTGGCCTTCACGTTCGACCACCCGCACCGAGGCGCTGTCACTTCTCGAACCCGCGGTGCGCACTTTCTTACCGCTGCTCTCGAGACGCTGTACCCACGTAGCAAGCCGTTCGTCGTCGACGTTGAGCACCACGACGCGTGCGGTTTCGGTTATCTCGAACTTCGCCCGCTCGATGGCGTCAAGACTCTTCATCCTTTCGAGGTGAACTGGTCCAATCGCGGTCACGACCGAAATCTCGGGAGGACACCACGAACACAGCTCGGCGATCTCACCCGGACCATACGTACCCATCTCGGCGATAAAAATCGTGGTGCCGTCCGCGAGATTCTCATTGATCGCGCGACTCAGCCCCGCGCGATTGTTGTAGCTCCGCGGTGACGCCACGACACCGTCGTGACCCTGCAGCAGGACCGCCAAGTGATTTTTCGTCGATGTCTTGCCGTAACTGCCGGTGATGCCCACGATGAGCGGACGTATTCGCTCGAGACGCGCGACGGCTTGCTCGACGAACGAAGTGGCGATCGAGCGCTCCGACGAGGAGCGAAGTCCCACGGCCCCACTGAGTTCAAGTGGAACGAGCCACACCGCGAGCGCCGCAAGAATCCAAGGTCGCGGAAGGAAGAGACCCACGACGACCAACACGAGCGCCAGGAACAATGCGATGACCGCGAGCATCCGCAGGCGACGTGTCCACGCGAGTTTTCCCGTACGACCACGTAAGGAAAGGCCCCAGGGGGTCCCAACGCCAAAAAGTATGGTCGCGAGAATCGCCCACCGGTCTTGGTCGAAAATCAATGCAACGAGGAATCCTCCCGCGAGTACGAGCGCGGGGGTGATGGGACGAAAAGGCCACCACTTCGCCGTTCGCGCGGACGCCGCACTAGGAAGTACCCAGCGCGCCACAAAAAGGCGCATCGACGAGGGCTCGTAATGCTCACGCTGCAGTACGCGAAGCCAACGGGCCATTTGGGCCAGAAATGCACTTGCGAGACCGATGCCGAGCGCCGTGTCGAGCGCCGCATCCGCCACGCTCACGCCAAAGCCTCGAGCACCGTTTGAACGAGATCGCTGGGCGCCTCGAGTGGGACTTGGTGACCCACTTCTTCGAGGACGCGAAGCGAATGCGGACTCTTGATAAACATTGCCGCCTTAGTTGCGACAGAAACCGGAACCTCCGTATCCTGCTCGCCCCAGACCATATATATGGGCGCTAGTACTTTCGATAGTTCGGTCTCGTAGCTCTCATTGACCATGGCGACCAGAACGTCGCGCATAATGCCCGACGAGTTGCGGTAGTCCGACGAACCGTGGCGACGGCGCGCCTTTTCCATCTTTTCGGAACTGACCAAACCCTTGTTATTGAGCGCTCGCAGAAATTTATAGCGACGACGCGGTTTGGAGGGATTGTCGCGTTTGACCAGTGGCGCCCCAATGAGCACGAGAGATTTCACGAGTTCGGGGTGATTCGCCGCGATAATCGTCGCAATTGGTCCACCGCGCGAATGACCGACGAGCACCACGGGTTCGTGCGCGATCTCTTTGATGGCTCCAAGGACCATCAGTGCGTAACTTCGTGCGCCTCCGGCGACCGTTGGAGGAGGTGAAGAACCGAACCCGGGCAAGTCCAGGGCAACCGAACTGGTCCCCAGCGCCGCGAGACCAATGGCGCTTGAGGCGAAATCGTAACCTTGGCGCCCCCAGCCGTGCAGCCAGACGACCCGAAATGGCTCCTCACCGAAGGTTTCACCGAAGAGAGTTCCGTCATCGAAGGCACGCAGCATGCCCTTCAGGTTACTGAAGTGACCATCTCAACTTTGGTCACGTCACTTCCTACAGGTAGCGTCAGAGTAATTATGGAGGACCCAGAAGCCTTTTCGGACCAACAATTGGTGGGCTTGACGCCCGAACAGCGCGAGGCGGTGATGTCACCGTGCCCTCGTCTATTGGTACGAGCCACCGCTGGTTCGGGGAAAACACACGTCCTCACGCTTCGAATCCAGCGCCGCGTGGCACAGAAGGAGATTGACGCCGACCAGGTGCTCGCGATGACCTTCACGCGAAAAGCGGGCGATGAACTCAAACGACGCTTGTTTCGCGCCGAGATTCGCGACGTGCGCGCCGGAACGTTTCACCGCGCCGCGCTCACGCTCGTCAATCAGTACCGCGAGGACCACCACCTGCGCGCGTTAGTCCTCGAACCCAATCGTCGAAAGCTCGTGACCGCACTAAGCGTTCAGATGCGCGAGTCGGGTGAACTTCACCTCGAGGAGTGGCAAATACCGCGGTTAGAACAAGAAATAGGGTGGGCGCTCAGTCAAGGGTTCAACGGAGCGCTCTACGCGAAGAACGCGAGGAAGTTTCGACGCGACGCACCACTGGCGCCGGCGCAATTCGCGGACGTCCTCGACCGTTACGTGGGCCTGTGCCACAGTCGTGGCGTCCTCGATTTCGATTTGCTCCTAAGCGAAGCCATTACCTTGTTACGTGACGAACCGAGCGTCCAAGCATCGTTTCGACACCACAACCGTTCGCTGTACGTTGATGAAGCCCAGGACATGAACCCCTTGCAGTTCTCGCTGCTTCGCCAGATGGCGGGTGACGAGCCCGACTTATTTTGCGTGGGCGACCCGAATCAATCGATCTACGGCTTCAATGGTGCGAACCCCCAACTCATGACCGAAATCGTTCGTACCTGGCCCGACACCGTGGTCCTCGACCTCACGCGCAATCACCGCTCGACTGCCAACATCATCGCGGTCGCCAATACATTGCTCGAAGACGGCGCGCAAGGCATAACCCCCGCCAAGCACGACGGCGACGTGCCCATGGTCCGCTCGTACGACACCGACGAACAAGAGGCCGAGCACGTCGCCGCGTGGCTCGGTGCAAAGCATCAACCCGGCAGCCCGTGGCGATCAATGGCGGTGCTCGCGCGCACGAACGCGCAACTTGAACTCGTCGCGGGCTACCTTGACGCGCACGACATCCCCAACGAACGTCGGGGTCCCGAGCACTCGCCCGCGTCGGACTTGTTCATCTCGCCCGTCGTCTCGTCGCGGCGCCCCGAAGATGAGCAACGCGACGCTGTTGCACTCTCGACGATCCATCGCGCGAAGGGACTTGAGTTCCAGCACGTGGCCGCGATTGGCTGGGCCGAAGGACAATTGCCCAACTACAACGCGACCACGACACAAGAAATTGCTGAGGAACAACGCTTGGCCTACGTGGCCCTTAGTCGCGCTGAGGACTCGCTTTTCATCACGTGGAGCCGAGGACGAAATGATCCTCGTTATCCTGACCGTTCACCGTCGCGGTTCCTTCAAACTATCGAAAAAGTCATTGGCGACATCGAGCTTCGAAATAAGCCACTCACCGGCGACGCGCGGAAGGCTCGCCTCGCCGCAATCAGGCGGGAACTCGAACTGGCCCAACCGGAACTAACGTTGCCTGCTAGTGGAAAACTTGAACCTTCGTAACGACATTCTGGCCATCGTCGAACCTGACGCGGTCACTTTCAGCAACCACCATCCCGACGATCTCCACGACGAATCGCTGCACGCAGCCCACGTCGAACCCTTCGCGGTCATACGGCCTAGCACGACCCAACAAGTGAGTGAACTCGCCAAACTCGCGAGTCGTCATAACGTTCCCATCACGCCGCGCGGCTCGGGTACCGGGCTTTCAGGGGCCGCGACGCCCGTGCCGGGTGGTCTCGTTCTCAGTTTCTCGCGGATGAACCAACTCCTCGAACTGGACGTCAACGATCACGTCGTCGTCGTCCAGCCCGGCATCACCCTTCGTGAGCTCAACGAGCAATTGGCCGCAAGTGGGCTGCGCTACCCCGTCTACCCTGGCGAACTCTCCGGATCACTTGGCGGCAACGTCAACACCAACGCGGGAGGAATGAGGGCCGTTCGTCACGGCGTGACCCGCCAGCACGTCCTCGGGCTCGAATTGGTACTCATCGACGGGACGATTCTAAAGACGGGCGCTCGCGTCATGAAGTCCTCGTCTGGCTACGACCTCACGCAATTAGTGGTCGGGAGTGAGGGCACGCTGGCCCTCGTGACCGAGGTGACGTTGCGCCTCTCGCCGCAACTGGCCCACGCCGCCACCGTGCTGGTGCCGTTTCGTGACCTCGACAACGTGACGAACGTGGTTCCCACCATCGTGGCATCAGGTATCGCGCCGTCGATTCTTGAGTACGTTGATGTCGTCACGATGAACGGCATCGCGAACGCGTCGTCGCTCGAACTCGGCGTTGATCCAGCGATCAGTGCGCAAACCGCGGCGTACTTGATCGTCGTGCTCGAGACGCGAACGAATGAGCAACTGGACGCTGACCTCGAGTTACTCGCCGAGATCGTCGATAAAGCACAAGCTCTCGATGTCTACGTCTTGTCCCCACACGCGGGATTGCGACTGATCGAAGCGCGCGAGCGCAGTTTTTGGGTCGGCAAGGCGGCTGGCGCCAACGAGATTCTCGACATCGTGGTGCCACGTTCGAGGGTCACGACGTTCATGAGCGAAGCTCACGTGCTCGCCGAGCGACACGGCGCCTTCATCACGGGCTGCGGGCACGTGGGCGACGGCAACATCCACATCGGGGTCTACCTCGACGATGATCAAGAACGTGAGAAGTTTCTCTTCGAACTCTTCTCACTCGGCTTAGACCTCGGGGGTCTGATATCCGGCGAGCACGGCATTGGCCGTGACAAGCAGGCGCCCTATCTCGCGCTCACCGATCCAGCGTTGTTGACGTTGCAGAAGAAGATTAAAGAAGTCTTTGATCCACGGCAACTGCTCAATCCCTATCGTTTGCTCGACGACCGACCTTTGCCGTGAACGGCGCACAGGCCCTCCTCGCGACGCTGAGCGCGAACGACATTTCGACGTGTTTCGCGAATCCCGGCACCTCCGAGATGCACTTCGTCGCGAGCCTCGACGATGCGCCCGAAATGAACGCCATACTTTGCCTCTTCGAGGGCGTCGCGACGGGCGCCGCCGATGGCTACGCCCGTGTCTCGTCAAAGCCGGCGTCGACCTTGTTGCACCTAGGTCCCGGGCTCGCCAACGGCTGGGCGAATCTTCACAACGCCCGTCGGGCACACTCGCCCGTGCTCAACATCGTGGGCGACCATGCCACGTACCACTCCCAATACGACGCTCCACTTCAGAGCGACATTGGTTCAATCGCCAAGGCACTTGACGGTTGGCAGCACCGCACACTCAAACCCAATGACATCGCCAATGACGCCGCGCAGGCGATCGCCGCCGCCTACGGACCACCGGGTCAGATCGCGACGCTCATCCTGCCCGCGGACGTGTCCTGGTCCGACGTTGACGCACCGGTGGCGTGGCCCATCGCATCACGTGCCAAGGCGCGCGAGGTGCGCGAAAGCGACCTCGCGGACGCAGTGCGCGCCCTGCGCGCGAAGCGGACCGCGCTTTTTCTTGGCGGCAGCGCCCTGCGTGAAGATCAACTCAACCTCGCCGAACGCGTCGCGAACGCCACGGGTGCGCGGCTCCTCATGGAGACGTTTCCCGCAATACTCGATCGAGGCGTCGACCGAGCAAATCCGGAACGGCTGATTTACTTAAGCGAGTTCGCCATCGACCAGTTAAAGGACATTGAAGTCCTTGTTCTCGTCGGTGCGAGCGAGCCCGTCGGGTTTTTTGCCTACCCCGACGTGGAGAGTCGGCTGCTCGCGCCCGGGGTGAACGTGATTGCGCTCGCGTCGCCCGGCGTCGACACCCGGTCGGCGCTCGAGGCGCTCGTCAGCGAAGTAGCCGCACCCGCGACGACGGCGCGCAAGGGCGAGCGGACACCCGCCCCCTCGGGCCCACTTACTACTCAAAGCTTCGCGGCCGCCGTGGGTGCCACGATGTTCGAGGGTCTGATCGTCGCAGATGAATCCAACACGAGTGGGGTCCACCTTTTTGGCGCGACACAATTCGCGCCGCACCACCAGTGGATGACGCTCACCGGGGGTTCGATTGGTTATGGACTTCCCGTCGCACTGGGTGCTGCGGTGGCGAGCGGTGAACGCGTTCTCTGCCTCGAATCCGACGGATCGATGATGTACACCTTGCAGGCCCTGTGGACCATGGCTCGCGAATCACTCGACGTGACCATCGTCGGATTGAGTAATCGCAGTTACGCAATTCTCAACCTCGAGCGCCAACGAGTGGGGGCGACGCGCGAAGGCGCAGCGAGCGAACGAATGCTCGAACTCGACAATCCTTCACTCGATCTCTGTGCCCTCGCGCGCGGACTTGGCGTGCCCGCGGTTCGCGTTGAAAGTGCCGACGAATTGGTCACAGCGCTTCGACGTTCCTACATGACACCGGGTCCGGCGTTCATTGAAGCGGTCCTGCCCAAGGGACTCAGCTAGAGATTGAACTCGCCGATCACCGGAGCGTGGTCCGAGGGCTTCTCGCCTTTGCGCGCATCGCGGTCCACGTAACTCGCGGTCGCTTTTTCGAAGAGACCCTCGCTCACGTAGAGCAAGTCAATGCGAAGCCCCCACCCACGGTGAAAGGATCCACTTCGGTAGTCCCACCACGAAAAGCAGGGTTCGTTCGGGTTGAGACGACGAGTGAGATCAACGAGTCCCGTTGCCTCAATGGCGCGTATCGCCGCACGTTCGGGTTCGCTGACGTGGGTCGATCCTTCGAACACACTGGGGTCATAACAATCAAAGTCCGTGGGCGCGACGTTGAAGTCACCACCTACGACAATGGGTTGTGACTGGTCACGCTGCTCGAGGAGTCGAGTGAGCGAGGCCAACCACGCGAGTTTGTAGACGTAGTGGGGGTCGTCCAGTGCGCGACCATTCGGCACGTAACACGAGTACACGCGGATACCCGCGCATGTGGCCCCGATGAAACGCGCTTCGGGGTCGTCGTCGCCGAAGCCCCGCGTCACGTCCTCGAGACCAACTTTGGACAAGATCGCGACACCGTTCCATTGACCCTGGCCGTAGTGTGCGGACTCGTAACCCAACGCCGCGAGGGCCGCGAAGGGAAACGTCGCGTCACTCTGCTTGGTCTCTTGGACGAGCAGAATGTCGGGCGCGTGCTCGACCAACCACGCTTCCACTCGCGCGTAGCGTGCGTTGAGCGAGTTGACGTTCCAGGTTGCGAGTTTCACGTCGCGTCGACGATGACGAACAACAGACTGGTCTCGGCGGCGACTTGTCCGTCAACCGTGGCACGACCGTGACCCTTGCCACCGCGCGCCGAGAGTTTGGTCATCTCGCACTCGAGGAGCACGGTGTCCCCGGGCACGACCTGACGACGGAATCGTGCGGACTCCACGCCACCAAAAAGTGGCAAGCGACCGGTGTACGCGGCGTCCGACAGCACCGCGACCGCGCCGCACTGTGCGATGGACTCGAGTAACAGCACGCCCGGCGTAGTGGGTCGACCTGGGAAGTGGCCAGGGAAAAACCATTCATCGCCCGTCAGAGTCCACGTCGCACTCGCGCGAACACCCGGCTCGATGCTCACCATTGCGTCAAGGAACAAGAAGGGCGCGCGGTGCGGTAACCAGTCGGTCGGATTGAGCGACAGTTCACTCACGCGAGCGCCAATTCCGCGATGCGACGTTCGCTGTCGACCGTCACCAGTCGAAATGTTCGGTGATCGCCTCGCTTTAGGACGTCGCGAGCCCTCGCCGGTGCCGGGCTTCCCAAGAGTGTCGTGGGCGCGTAACACTCGACGTGTTTGGCGCCACGCAGTTTCACTTCAATGACCGCGCCATGGCTGGTGAAGGCGGTCACTTCACCCTCCAGCTTGGCGCCGATCTTGTACGAGTTTCGAAACGAGGTGAAGTCAGATTCGGGGTTGACGGGATGACGACCTCGTCGCAAGGCGACCGCAGGTTCAGTGGCGGGTTTCTTGACCTGACTCGGTGCCTCCTTCTCGACTTTTTTCGTCGGTGTCGGCGGCTTCACGACCTTCTTCGCCGCCTTGACGGGGGGCGCCTTCTTCGCAGTTTTTTTGGCCGGAACCTCGACGTGTTTCGGTGGCGATTTGACGAGCGGCTCGATGTGCTTCGCTGGGGACTTGATTGGTGGTTCGGCGGGCTTTGTCGGCGATTCGACGACCTTCGCGACTTTCTTCGTGGCCTTGACGGGGGCCTTCGCGACTTTGGCCAACTTCTTAGGAACTTTTGTCGCCTTCACCGGGGTCAACGTCGTGCCAATCGTGGGCGCCATGCCGTCGGGCAGCGTGACCGACAATTTCTTTACGACGCGCGCCTTGGCGCCGCGTACAGGGATCCGCGGGGTAAAGACCCAACCCACGCCCTTTACCGGTTTGCCACCAATGAGACGGTTGGGATC
>Ga0302319_10006961_pt1 | contig 22318 bp, 22 predicted proteins | sample Bog_T0_2_FD_203319 | JGI IMG/M metagenome (GOLD analysis project Ga0302319, IMG submission 203319) | Peat permafrost microbial communities from Stordalen Mire near Abisko, Sweden - Bog_T0_2 | ecosystem: Environmental > Terrestrial > Soil > Wetlands > Peat | place: Sweden: Abisko, Stordalen Mire... | reverse complement strand
AGTCCATTGCGGTTGGTGTTCCCCGGTTGCCGAAGAGCACCGAATCGTACCACGCCGTATGCATGCAAAGGTTTTCTGCAACCAATCCGCATACGAGACGAGATGTGTGCATACCCTAGTGCGCACGCAGGGGAGACCAGGTCCCGCAAGCGGGCCGGGTTGGCCAGAAGGGCACATCCCTGCGCACGCAGGGGAGACGACATCACCAAGCGGATGTTCGCTACGGTGCAGGGCACATCCCGGGCACATCCCTGCGCACGCAGGGGAGACCGGATGACGAACGCCACCAGCTACTCGTCCGAGGGCACATCCCTGCGCACGCAGGGGAGACTCATTGCGGACGTGAAGTTCCCCGACGGTGAATGGCACATCCCTGCGCACGCAGGGGAGACGTGCGCTGGAACAACGGCGCGAACGCCTTTCAGGGCACATCCCTGCGCACGCAGGGGAGACTCCTCGCCGTCGGTCACCGGCGCCAGTGACACGGGCACATCCCTGCGCACGCAGGGGAGACCGTCATGCAATCACCTGCAATTGCACAATAGAGGGCACATCCCTGCGAACGCAGGGGAGACTGCCTCGCTCCCGGCCGGCCGCGGTGGACCCGGGGCACATCCCTGCGCACGCAGGGGAGACATGGCAGCGGAGAACCGCCGCATACATGGCATCGGCACATCCCTGCGCACGCAGGGGAGACAACACCGCCGGACTGAGCAACGAGGCCACCATCGGCACATCCCTGCGCACGCAGGGGAGACGACTGCCAATCCATATGTCAGCGCCCCATGAAGGGCACATCCCTGCGCACGCAGGGGAGACCTCTGCGATGCCGAGGAGCGCGTGGCGCGCATGGGCACATCCCTGCGAACGCAGGGGAGACCCGGACCAACGGCAGGCCATGTGATTGAATCCGGGCACATCCCTGCGAACGCAGGGGAGACGCGTTGGTCTGGTCGATGTTGGCTCCGGTCAGGGGCACATCCCTGCGAACGCAGGGGAGACTGGAATTTCATGTCCCCGACGGTGTGCTCGGAGGGCACATCCCTGCGAACGCAGGGGAGACCAGAGCTGCGCCGTTTTCGGCGATCTGATCGAGGGCACATCCCTGCGAACGCAGGGGAGACGCCCTTGTCCGGTCTGGCGCCTCCGACTACTTGGGCACATCCCTGCGAACGCAGGGGAGACCGGCCGGCGGCGGTGGTGGCGGTGGTCTGCGTGGGCACATCCCTGCGAACGCAGGGGAGACGCCACATTGGCACCGCAGCTGATCAGCCATCTTGGCACATCCCTGCGAACGCAGGGGAGACCCCAATTGGAGGCGGCACTCTTTCCCGGTGGCGGGCACATCCCTGCGAACGCAGGGGAGACCGCGAAGCGCGCAAGGAAAGCCGCCAGCAAGCGGGCACATCCCTGCGAACGCAGGGGAGACTTGCAGATCGCCCGGTAAGCCGCCCGGGTCGCGGGCACATCCCTGCGAACGCAGGGGAGACGCCCCTGGCTTGGGCCCCCAATCCTGCACAGGCGGCACATCCCTGCGAACGCAGGGGAGACCGGCTACGACCGGCACACTGGCGGAGATGGACGGGCACATCCCTGCGAACGCAGGGGAGACCACCGCCCCGCCGGCGGCTTCGATGCCGAGCAGGGCACATCCCTGCGAACGCAGGGGAGACGCCTCGCGCTGCGCCTGCGCCTCGCGGCTCGCAGGCACATCCCTGCGAACGCAGGGGAGACGAGCCGGATTTCTCCTGCCTGACCCGGGAGACCGGCACATCCCTGCGAACGCAGGGGAGACGCTTCGGGAATGCAGCTCCAGAAGCTCGATCCGGGCACATCCCTGCGAACGCAGGGGAGACAGCCGCGCCGGTTTCTCGGCGGCGTCGGCGGTGGGCACATCCCTGCGAACGCAGGGGAGACACCGGTGGCAGGACAAAATGGAACCGCAGCAGGGGCACATCCCTGCGAACGCAGGGGAGACATCTGCGCGCTCGGCGTGGTCAGGCTGACCATGGGCACATCCCTGCGAACGCAGGGGAGACGGTCAGATCCATCCCCGTGTGCGGAAGCGAGCGGGCACATCCCTGCGAACGCAGGGGAGACCGTCGAGATGTGGGCATGCGTGTTCCCGGAGGGGGCACATCCCTGCGAACGCAGGGGAGACCTGAACACGAATCCGTCGGTGGTGCCTGCCACGGGCACATCCCTGCGAACGCAGGGGAGACCGTCGAGATGTGGGCATGCGTGTTCCCGGAGGGGGCACATCCCTGCGAACGCAGGGGAGACGTGACTTGACGGCTGTCGCTTCGTAGTGTCCCGGGCACATCCCTGCGAACGCAGGGGAGACAGCACCCGCCAGCGCCCTGCCCGACAGCGCATGGGCACATCCCTGCGAACGCAGGGGAGACCGAATGCCGCCAGGTCGATGGCCATCTCAATAAGGCACATCCCTGCGAACGCAGGGGAGACGGCGTCAGGCCGTTGTCGAGGTTGGTGTTTGCGGGCACATCCCTGCGAACGCAGGGGAGACCAGTCAGTTTGAGGCGGCCTCGACCGGCACGGGGGCACATCCCTGCGAACGCAGGGGAGACCGTCTTCAAGGCCATCGTCGCCGTCGTCAACGCGGCACATCCCTGCGAACGCAGGGGAGACCTCGTCCGGTGGTTCGAGTGGTCCGCATGGGCGGGCACATCCCTGCGAACGCAGGGGAGACGCGACAGCCCCCGGCGTTTTTGCGGCCAACAGGGGCACATCCCTGCGAACGCAGGGGAGACCGCTGATCCCAAGGGCAACCGTGTCAGGCCCCGGGCACATCCCTGCGAACGCAGGGGAGACCCGCGGGATGAGGCCGCCGCCGGATGGTGTGGGGGCACATCCCTGCGAACGCAGGGGAGACGTGAGGCGTTCTATCAAGTCTGCCGCTCCACCGGGCACATCCCTGCGAACGCAGGGGAGACCGGCCGAGCGATTCGTACACCGCGTTCAGTGAGGGCACATCCCTGCGAACGCAGGGGAGACCAGAGCAGCGGACTGAGACGGCATCCGAAACAGGGCACATCCCTGCGAACGCAGGGGAGACCCTATACCATAACGCCTTGATTCTAAGAGAAACCATAGGTTTCTCCGGTTGTCCATATTCACATGTCAAACAACCAGCAGTAGCAGCCTCCCTGCCTGGGCAGGGAATCGTTCACGGCCGGATACAGGCCTAAACCCAACGGGGAACACCCCAACAAACCAGTCGGGGAACTCAGGCTGCTCGGGCCGGCCTGAGCATCAGCGCGCCGAATCCGAACGCCTTGTGCCGACCAATACCAGCCCGCAGCGATTTGCGGAAGACCTCTGGATCCGAAACGCGCAACGTACCTTCGAACACGGCATCGGGCACCGTAATGGGACGGGCCGGGCGCTTGCCGGTGCCCGAATCGATCCTGCGCCGGACCGCCTGGCGGAGGCGGAACGCCGACATATTGCATGTTTCAATCGTGGCCGCTTCGCCAAGGCGGTCTTCCAGCCAGCGCCGATAGACCTCTGAACGCTCGGCCTGCCCCGCCTCGAAAAGGATTGCATCGCGCTCCACGCGGCTGCCGTCCTCCTTGCGGCCCTGCCGCGTGGGCGCCACGCGCACACTGAACGCGAAGCGGCGGCCGGTCTCCCAATGCTCCGGCATCAGCTTGGACGTCTCGGCAAGGAAGAGATCGGAGACCTCAGGCTCCGCCGTCTCCCTGCGCGTCCGGGTAAGGGTGGCCGCGTCGCTGCTGGCATAGCCGAGCACGGTCAGCCGCCCCATATTCTCTTCGACGCGGAACGGCTGGGGCCGCAGTTCTCCGTAGGCGTCGCACATCGCAGCGTGGCACGCGTAGCCTGTGTCGCCGTCCATGCGGCGTTCGGCCGCCCAGAGCGCCAGGCCGCGGGCACTGATTTGGATCTGCACCATGTGCATGGCATCTTCGCTCATCTCGCGTTCTCCAGGCTGACGAATCCCTCGCGCACCGTGCGCGAGCCCCGGTGGAGTCCGTTTCTCCAGTCCTTCGTGTCGTAGGCCGTCAACTGGCGGACGTCTGTGCCGCCAAGCCGACCGGGCCACTGCGCCAACACCACCTCCGGCGTGCCGTCATCCCGCGGACCGCGCCGGATCGCATCCAGAACGTCCGCCGCCTCGATTGTCCCTAGCAGGACCGGGCGTGACGGCGGACATGCGGCCCGGCCCAGGAAGAGCGGGCGGGCCGGCTCGGCCAGGGCGGCACAGACAGGCTCCACGCGCCTCTCCGGCATGGCGACGGCAACGGTCACCGACGAATCCGCCCAGTAGTCCTTGTGAAACTGGGAAGTTGATTCCTTTCCCCCGCCACCGCCGCGCCTGATGGCGGTATCCCGGGATGTCCACATGGCATCGTCGCCGCACAGCTTGGCAGTCTGGTAGTCGCGCTCCAGCGACCCAGGGCGGTCGATCCTGGAGGCAATCTCCATCCCGTCCTGCAAATCCTGGAGTTCCTTCCCGTCGGTGCGGTCCAGTCCCATCGCGTTCGCGATGAGACCGGACACCATGGAGAGCCCCGGAAAGCGGGAGACAGGCAGCCGCTCATCGACCACCACACCTCCAAACGCCATCATTGGCCCCTCCAGGCGGAGGAGAAGCATGCGCATTATGCCTGCCCAGCCCCGGCCAGCCGGAGCGCCGCAACCCGCGCGATTTCCGGCAGCGACGTGGCGGTGCCGAAGGCGGGCGATGTTTCAGCCGCAGCCGCGACCATTCGCCCCTCTGGGGTCCGGCCGTACATGCGGTCCTTCCCGTCAAGATAGGCGCCAAGGGCATTCACCGCCTCCTCGAACGTGGGGCCGACCTTCCGGCGGAAAGCCTCGGCGAGGGTGCGCGGCTGAGCCTTGCCGATCTCGACCATCACGAGGTCGGCGCTGCTGTAGGGGGCCGTGCTGCCCTTTTTGGCACCCACGACCTGCTCGGACACCAGCCAGATCAGATTTGAAACCAGTTTGGCGGCCACTTCTTCCGCATTGTCGAGTCCGCCAAGATTCGCCAGCAGCTGCTTCCAGTCAATCACGTAATAGCCGTAGAGCAGCGGACTGGTAATCTCCACCTCGCCGATGTGCCCGCCCCCCTGGTCCGCTTCTCCGGTTACAAGGTCGTCAACGGCAGAGAAAAAGTCCGTCTCAACCGCCTGGGCATGCGTTGTCAGCCCATGGGCGACGTGGACCGCAGCGTCCACCACGGACAGGGCATCGCCGGTCACCATGCGGCCGAACATAGCCACATCGATATCCATGGACTGTCCAAGCACCTTTAGGTTGTCCTTAAGATTCTTGGTGGTCTCCGACTTGTCCTTTTCGAGGAGGTCCTTCGCGGCGGCGACCGCCTTCTGCGGGTCCGCCTCGGCGATCACGAACTCGTGGATCTTGGCCTTGAGATAAGCAATTTCACGGGTCGATAACACGTTGATTTCGCCCCGCTCGAGGACGGAGAGCCTGTCCTTCTCACCCTTTGCGATCTTGGATACAGCCTCCTTGCGGAGCTTCTTGGCGCCGTCGGACGGCTTATAGACCGTGTCCATCACCAGCAGGGTGACCGCGATCACGGCGTCAGCATCCAGGCCTTCGGCGATCAGCGGCTCGGCGATCTTGCGCTTGAACGTCTCACGGGACCGGACGGACACCTCCCCGAGGCTGGAAAGCGCGAACTCGCCGGCGGCCGCGCGGATCTTTTTCTTGGCAAACTGGCTGCTGGTTCGCGTCCGCACCGCATCCCCGTAAGGAAGGCGCTTGGCGAGGCCTCTGTCGTCGCGGTTCAGCAGCACGCCGGAGTAACCGGTAAGCGTGTGGATTTCGATAAACACAGGCTGGTTCCTTTCGTTTTGCGGTAATATCAGACTACTTCGCGGCGGTGGGCCACCCCGAAGAAGTCGCGGGCGAGCCGGCGGCGGGAAGTGGCGTCCTGGTGGACGACCAGCCACGCAAGGCTGCCCCAGTCCACCGGACTGGCCTTCGCGGCGAGGAATGCGCAGGCAGATGCCAGAAAATCCTCGAAAGCGGTCCCCTCGGCCGAGAGTAGCCGGTTGATGCGGTTTGGCCTGTCGTCCGACGCGAATCCAGCAGACGAGAGCGCTGATCCGGGTTTCTCCGCGGCATCATGGGCATGCGGTGCCATCCGGGCCATCATGCGGCAGGCGACAGCCCAACGCCGCTCGAGCTCGTCCCCCTGCCGCAACTCCGCCGGCACAAATCTCGCCATCAGGCGCCAAAAGGCCGAGCATGGCGAATCGGGATCCATGCGGCGGAGATCTGCCACGTCGCCGGGCGACAGGAACGCGCCTCCATCGCGCGCGCCCCGTGCGGCATCCACCTTGGACGCCACCGACCGCGCCGCCTCCGCGAAAATATCCCAAGTAATGGTCGGCTGGCTCATTGTGCTGCCTCCTCAATCATCGGTTTGTGCGGCATCGGGAAGGCCCTGTTCAGGCTGGCCATCAGCATTCCGCGGGCAGATGCCTCCGCCTGAAAGAAGCACTCTTGCCTGTACGGCATCGCACTGATGGCGTTGTCGAAGATTTTGACGGTCTCGGTCCGCAGCCATTCCCGCCAAGCTGAGGTGTCGCCGTTGGCGTCGTCCGCCTTCCAAAGGTGTTCGAAGAACGTGGCACGGACCCGCCCGTGCAGGGTGGGTCCGACCTGGGACACCCACGCTGATGGCTCCCGTGCGTCCCATTTCAAGTCCCGGGCCGGTTTCTGCCCCTGGCAGAACCTGAAGACTCCAGCGCGCAGTGCCTTTCCGGCATTATCCCCGTCCTCGGCCATCCTCGTCGCGGTCCGGCCAATATGGTCGCGGCCTTCCGGCTCCCCGAAGATCGAGAACACTTTGTTCCCTGGGATCGGCACCGTAACTTCATGAAAGCCACCGGTCTTGCCGTTGCCACCTACGGTCACCGCGGCATGAAAGAACAGGGGTCCGGTTTCGCTGGCACGGGGCTGCTGAAGCAGCGAAATCCGGAACGCGCACTTGGCACCGGGGACAATGAGCTCGCGAAGCTTATGGGTCGTCCAGCCGTCCTCTGCCAGAGTCAGGAGTTTCTCACCATTGCCATCCAAGGGGCCCCAGGGATCGCCCAGCTTACCCTGCATCCTATCCGTCCCGCCGATCCGCGCATCCGTCGAGTTGCCAACTACGGCAGTGAGGCGCCCCCCTTTTTGCCTGAGGCGGAGCCGCCTGCAGACCTCCACGCAGAGCGGGTCGAGCTGGCTGACTTGCAGTTGCGCTGCGCCGTCCCACGGCTCGGTCCAGGTCGCAACAATGCCCTGGCCACGGGGGGCGAACCCATCAACCTTGTTGCGGATTGCGTCGGGCTGTTCGAGCAGCACCGTCACGTCACGTGACCAGCGGGCGCCGTCGCGCATGTCAGGGTAGATCGCGACGAGCGGCCTTGACCCGCAACCGCCGTTCATGCGCGCGACTCCGTAGTTCTTTGCCCCGCCGTAACCGGACATGGTCTGGAGTTCAACCAGTGCGCAGATCCAGGCCCACGGCTCCGCCTGCCCCATGCGGGATTGCTTCATAATATGGTTCTTCGCCAGCACGAGCACCGTGAGATCGTCTGGCGACGAAGCGGATTTGAAGTCGGCGGCAATTTCCTTGGTGACGGGCGGCTGAAGAAACGCAGCGTCCTCGTCCCTGTCGCCAACCAGATGCCACGCCGATGAAGGCGCGATGGCCAAAAGGCGCTGATGCCACTCCTCCGCACCAACAGTCAAATCGGCACTGTCGGCCCGCTGCGCCGCGGCAGCGGCTGTCTGGCACAAAAACATGTGCATGGCTGGCCGCTGATGCGGACGCATGCCGTCCAGCACGAGGTCATGGCCGCCTGAGCCCCAGGCAGCAAACAGGCCCGGGAGTGTCACCAGGCGCGGCTGCTGCCCAAGCACCGTCTCAATGAATGGCTCATCAAGGATGTCATATGCCATGTGCGGTTCCCAATCTTCGATGCCGGCGCATTCACGGTGTGGCGGGAGACAACCGCCTTAAACATAGGGCGGTTGGATGCCTTACGCAAGCGTTATCACTCCAGTTGGCATGCCTTGATTTTTTCCGCGCCCGCCTGAATCAGAGTTTCCGCAGCCCATCGCAATCGTATTCGTATGTCGCGTCCGCGAACGAAAACGCAAACCCGGCCGATGATTGCCTGATAACCGCAGGCGTCGGTTCATCCACGCGCGCCAAGATTCCTTTTGGCGCCATCCAGTCAGGGATGTTGACAATTGGAATGGCGTGGCCGCCGAACGGGCTGCGGGGGGGCGCGTCTCCAGGGAATACGGCGGACACGCTTGACGCTCCCAGCCGTGTCGAGACGGCCCGTTCGTCGAGCCATGCCTGGAACTGGACAGCATCGCCAAACGGCTTGTCGGTTACCACGATTGCTTCGCGGGCGGTCCCCCTGTCTGCACCGGCCACGCCGCCGACATCTTGGCCGTGCCGGGCCCATACCGCATCCTCCGCGTCGAGACTGCGTTTCGCTTCCGAGTGGACGCATGCCTCGACCAGCATGCGGTTCATTTCCGGGACTCGAAGAACCGGTTGGGCCGCGAGTGCGCGCCGCGTCAGCTCGACAATGCGGACGTCCTCATATGCCCTCCCGAGACCGATGCCGTGCGCCTGCCCGTTCCTGCTGGCAAGTGCCGTCAGTCCGACGTCGGGAACCAGCACGACGCACCGCGCCTCCCGGAACCGCTCCGGACGGTCCGGCCTGGCATGGCGGAAAAGGCGGCCGATCCGCTGCAGCAGGACATCCATCGGGCAGATATCTGTGATCAGGACGTCTGCGTCGATATCCAGTGACTGCTCCACCGTCTGGGTCGCCACCAGGACCATGCCGCCCGAAGGACTCCCCCTGCCGAACACGTCCCCTACCCGCTCGTCAAGGAGCCTCCGGTCCTCCGCGGCAAAACGGCCATGGTGGGGTGCTGCCACGCCCGCCAGGGAAAACTGCATTTCTGGAGGCAGCATTCCGGCCAGCAGGCGCCGGACCTTCACGCACCCGTCGACGCTGTTGCGGACCACAAGCACGCGCGCGCCGGCCAGGGCGTAATCAGCCGCACGCCGGGCGACCGCAAGCGGCTCGGCAATTGTCGGTGACATCTCAATGGTGACAGTCTTGCCGGAGCCATGGGCACGCCGGCCCGCGTCCAGGTTATCGCCAATAATACCGTTCTTTGCGGGAAGAACCCGCAGAGGCTCGGCCAACCCGGGCTCGCCGCACCGGATCAGCGGGTAACGCAGAACGGACGCTTCGGCCAGGGACAGATTGCGCCCGCCGACATAGCGGACCGCCACTTCAGCACCGAGTGTGGCTGACATGAGGAACGCATACCCACCTGCAGCGACCTGCCGCCGGACCAGCTCGATGGCAAGCTCGGTCATGTAGGTGTCGGAAGCGTGCACCTCGTCGATAATAAGCAAATTCCGCGTGAGACACGCCGCCCGCATGTGGGCATGCTTGCTCCGCACCACCGCCATGAGCGCCTGATCAATCGTGCCAACTGCGAACGGGGCCGCGAGATAGCGCTTCGCGTGCTCGGCCGCCCAGCCACGCGGAGAAAACGTCGCGCCGTCATCCCAGCGGACCTGGAATGGACCGAGCATCGCTCCATTGTGGTCGTCGACGCGCATATATCCGGGCACTGCTAGCACACAAGGCGGCGCGGCCTCGCCAAATGCAGCCCTAAGAAACCGGGTTACGCGTCCGTGGATCTGCACACCGCTGGTTCTCGTGGGGAGGGCAAAATACGCCCCACCGATTTTGCCGTCCCTGAAAAGCGACAGCATGTGCATCAGGGCGGCCTCGGTCTTGCCGGATCCGGTCTCCGATTCGAGGAGAGTCACCCTTGTCAAGGCAGTCATTGCGTAGGGTCCCCCGTCAGGCCCATGATGGACCTCTGCATGTCATTCGGAAGCGAGCCGTGCGGCAGCCCGAAAAGGGTCGGGAAGTCCGGGCGGCGAGCTGCCGCCGCGCGAGCCTTGATGCCGTCCAGGCCCATCGACTGTACGATCTTAACCGCCCGGTCACGCGCCCATGGGGTGCGTGGCGGATCACCTGGCATCCCGAACGGAAACCAGTCAATGTCGGCGTTGGATCCGACCCAGTCGGCAAGCGACAGTAAACCGCAGTAAAATCCCTGAAACTCGGGCGACATCACGAGAGGTGCAGCATCTGTGAAGGCGTCATCAAACCAGGTTCTGATGGCTTGTCCGAACATTTCGAGTGCATTGGAAGGCTTGGCCCATCTTCCTCCCTCCCAGTATTTCCATGCTCGTTCATCGACATTACCGGCGCCATTGGCGGCGACCGCGAGCGGGACCCCGTGATGCGACCATGAAGCCCACAGCATACGGATGATATCGTCAGAATCCGCGAACCATCCGCTCATTGCGGTCAGCGGGATCTCCCGCCTGGTGATTTTCCAGAGATCCGGATGGAACAGAAGGCATGTGGCCTCGCGCAGATGTCCGCAGGCTAGGTCCCGGTGCCAGGGCGCACGCATCCCCCGCGGCATGATTTTGAACTGGAATGCCGCGTTGGCTTTGCCGATGTCGTGCAGAAAGGCAAATAAGGCCAGGCGTGCAATATGGGCAGGGGAAAGCTCTGCCCGGAGCAGATGTTCCGCGCGGCTCCGGTAGCTGGTCAAGGACAGGAGCGCGCGAAAAGCCGATTCCACGTCAGCGCAGTGGCTCAGCAGTGGGTGCCATTCCGCAACGGGGATGCCAGGCGAGCCAGCACCATGCGGAGAAGCCTTGCCCCAGAAATCATCCGGCTGATTAAACACAACGGTTCTCCGTTTTCCTGATGAGAATATCATCTCCATGGGTTGCGCGCAAGCGACAATCTTGCAATCGTTGGACGATGTTCTGGGGGCAAGAAAATGGGAGTGCTGCTTGGTCGCCTTGGTTTGGAGGCCGCTCGCGTGCCGCATTGCGATCGGCACGGGATGCTCTGGCTTTCGCGGGGGCAGTTGTTCGTTGAAAGCGGGTGTCTGAGGTTCAGCACCGGCGGGTTTGACGGGTATCCCGGCGGAGTATATGCGGTCCCCCATCAGACCGTGTCGGCGATACTACTGGGCTCTGGCGGCTCGGTGACACACGATGCCATGCGGATAATGGCCCGCCACGGCACATGCCTCGTCGCGGTCGGGGATGGAGGTGTCAGGGCTTACACGGCGCCGCCGCTGCGGCCTGACACCTCGGCTCTGGCCCGACGCCAAGTACGCGCCTGGGCGGATATAGATGTCCGGAGGATGATCGCCAGACGGATGTATGCGTGGCGATTCGGGGAGATCCTGCCTGACAAGGACCTTGATGTGCTCCGCGGCATGGAGGGCGCCAGGATGCGCCGCCAATACCAGACGCTGGCCGCACAGCATGGTGTGGAATGGAATGGCCGCTCATTTGACCGTGAGAATCCCGGGGCGGCAGACGATGTCAACCAGGCGATAAACCACGCGGCCACCGCTTGCTACGCAGCAGCGGCCATCGCAGTCTACGCCACAAACACAGTGCCGCAACTGGGGTTTATTCACGAGGACTCGGGCGATGCGTTCTGCCTAGACGTGGCGGATATGTACCGAACTGAGGTAACGGTTCCGCTCGCGTTTGAAGCCGTCAAGGCATCAAAGAAAGATCCAAACATCAACCCCGAACGTCACGTGCGCCTTTTGGCCGGGCGCAAGTTCAAGGATGGCGGAGTAATCGCAAAAATGATTGACAGAATAAAGGAGATGTTCGGTGCCGATGACGATGGTTGTGACGAACGGAGTGGAGGATAGATATCGCGGCTTCCTGTCGTCATTGATGCTTGAGGTTGCGGCCGGAGTTTATGTGTCCCCGAAAATGTCCAAAGGCGTCGGGGAAAGGATGTGGAAGGTTCTAGCCCAATGGCATGGCAGCCTGATGCGGGGCACGCTGGTGATGATCTGGCCGCAGAATGGCGCGCCCGGAGACCTCCAGATTGGTTTGCTCGGCGAGCCGCTAAAGGCTATCGTGGATGTCGATGGCGTATTCCTTACTCGCTTGGAACCGCCCGCCTGTCCGCACTGAAACCGCGGCCCGATAGGCAACTTTTGCCCCGATGGGCGGCCACACGAATTGCTTGCGAACCGCCGTGCAGCAGCATATCCTCCTGGAGGCGGATGAGGGCGCTGGACAGCTACCCAGTATCATCCGCCGACAGAAGACCGCGCACGGCAGCCAGGGTGACACCATTATTCCGGCGCACGACGGGCGACAGACTGCCATGTGCCAGTCCGCCGCGCCTCCGGCCAGGATTTCCTTTCCGCTAGCCGTCAAGCTGATTAATCCAGTCAGCCCGGCAGAGCACCTGTCCCAAGGTGGGCACCTTCAAACCACGAGGAGATCTCCTCAAGGTAATCGGGGGGCATCGACCATTTGCCGGCCCAGGCAACGATCCGCTCCAAGTAACCTGGATTGGGTCGGCCTGGGACACTGTCAGCCGCCACGTAGACCATTGCGGTGATTGCCCGTTCGCCGTGGACGACAGTGATATCCCGCTTGTGGTAGAGGCCTTCGTCTACCCGCTCCTGCCTGTCCAGCGTTCGCAGGCATTCCCCCGAGAGGTCCCACAGGATGCCGTGCGTGACGCTTCCGGGGTCGGGAACCACCGTCGCCCAGCCGCAGCGGTTCACCAGAAATCGGTGTCCTTCCAGGCGCGCCGGGCCGACAGCTGTCGCGCAAGGGCAGCGGACAGCCATGGCACTCTCGTCGATATTCGATCCATAAGCGTAATACAGCATAGTTCGTTCCGTTATCTGGCTGCCAGCCCGCGGCTACCCTGCCAGCATGAGGCGTATGCCAGTTTTGGCGCCAGGGGCGAGGCTGTTGTCCGTCAGCTGCGCAACCGCTTCAGGTGGTGAAACAACAACACGAGGCCGCGGCAGGACGGGGAGCCGCCATGCGGGCCGGATCGGCTTCCCAGGAGGAAAGCGTCTGGCGGTGAAGGCGGCAGGCAAAGGAAAAACTGCCAGCCTCTGGATGCCAATTGCCCATCCGTCGGGTCCCCTGCACGCGCCTGCGCGCCACGTTCTCAACTAGCATATGGCAGAACTCCGCATTTGCAAGCGTGAAACGCGGCCGGGAAGGAAAATCAGTCCGTGGAGCCGTCCGCCCTGGCAGTCAGGCGGGCGCGCTGCCTGGATTCCAGCCATCCCCCGGTGGAAGCGCCTGGACCGGCGCGCGGGCGTCCAGCAGCTTATGCCTTGCTTCAGGTCAGGCAACCATTCCCGGAAGCTGGTAGGGGTAGGCTGAGCCGCAAGCCGCCGCCATGGTGCGAATCCCGAACGGCGGCCAGCCGCAAGCCCTCGGCATGATGCCACAATGTCCTATCGGCATGGATTCCGCGATAAGCCGGGGTGTTGCCGGAGCGCCCCGCACCTGCGCGCCGTGCGGCATCATGCAGGCGTATCACGCTCCCGGCTGCGGAAAGCCAATGGATGGGGAGGCGTCACCTCCCCATCCATTCAGCCCGGAAAGTGGGGAACCGTGACGCCTGCGAAATCCACCTGCACCCCGGTGCTGAGGCCAAATGTGGTGGAGCCGCCGACGGTGTGTTCGCCCGCTACGGTCACCCCGGGCTGAAGCGCCACATGGTCGATTCCGGGCCTGAACCCGGAAATCGTGTCCGTGACATCCGCCGCCAGGTTCTGGAACACGAAGGTTTCCGGCCCCGTCCCAGCCGTCACGTTTTCTGCGCCGGTGCCGAACGTGATGTCTCCCGTGGCAGCCTGAACGGCAGGAAGGGTCGCGGCGGCTGCATAAAGCACCGCAGATCCTTTCGCCGTGGTGACCGGAGTGGTGCCAGCGCCGCCAATAAAGCTCATGCTGCCCGTGCTGCCGACCGCAGCCTGGAGGGGTTCCTGGAAGGTGAAGCTCTTGGATCCGGCCGACAGCAGTGTCAGGGACGCCCCGCTGATGGGCGCGCCGTCGAGCCCGTCCGGCCGGAACTGGCCAAGACCAGCCGACGCCTGTTCGAAAATCGAGCAGAATCGGCGCTCCGACGGGGCCGGGGATGCCCACGATGGCGCCGTGGGAGTAGCTGTTGTTGAACGTTAAGCTTGCGACATTGTTGACGTAAATGTTGTGGGAGTAGCCGTCGCCGGCTCCATTGTTGAAGAACTCCGAATTCTCGATGTCGATGTTGCCTGTTCCGGCTACGAGAGGGGTCGCCAGAAGGCCGTCCTGGTTGCCCGTGAAGTCATCATTTTCCAGGGTCAGATTGCCAGCCTGGTAGCGGATTGCTGCCCCGTTGTTCCCCTCGCTGGCAGGGATCTCGGCGCCGGAAAAGGAGAACCCCTGGATGGTCGCGCTGTTGTTGACGATCAGGATCCCCTTTTCATTGGGGAGCGGCTCGGTGGCCACCATATTCACGACGCCACCCACGCCCTCGAGCGTTATCTGGGTGTTTATTGTTGCGAAATCGTTGGTATATGTACCGGCGCTCACCTTGATCACGTCACCATTTGCGGACGCCGCTATCGCGGCTGCAATGGTCGCATACTCTTCGCCGACACCAACGGTAAGGACGCTGGCCGCTGTGCTGCCCGACATTTCTGAAATCTCCGTTCCGCCGCGCGTGGCAGGCGTGTTGCCGATTGGTGTGCTTCCGGCAATTCGTCCCGGGCTTTTCAAACATGGCCCTCTGACGCACGGTGACAATGCCTATTCATCACGCCAGCCATCCAAAGTTGATGAAATGCAACCAAGTTTCCCGGCGTGCCGCTGGCGCACCAGTTCTCCTGTTGGATCAATAATGGCGAAGGCTGGCGGCGACTGGTTAACAATAGGTTAATGTAACGCATAAGCACCCAATTGAGTACGGCGGCTCCGGAGATGCGGCCATCTGTCGGCGGCCGATCGCCAAACCGACCCCATCCCGCCGTCCAAAATCATCTGGTTCAGGCGACAAGGGACACGCGCGCGCCGCAGACTGGCATGGCCAGTTGCTGACAGATGGCGATCTGTCGCGCGGCGCGCGTCTTCCCACTACGCCTGAGGGCCACACCGCCCGCACGCCGGAGACCCCAGCCGGGATAGCCCGCCGGCAGCGGCCAGCAGGCGGTGAGCTGGCGCGGCATCCAACCGCGCCGTCGGAAAGCCTGGCCAACGGTTCCGACCCGATGGTCGGCGGCTATCCGATTTGTTGTCGGGCAGGCCGGCGCATGCGTTGGCTGCCGCCATGGTGCGCCTCGGGAACGCCCGCCAGCCTCAGGCCATCGGCATAATGCTTCCGATCGCTCTCCCGCCTGATTGGCGTCGCAGCCAGGTGCCGGGCCACCGAGAAGCCGGGCTCGAGTGCCAGCAGCCGCCGGAGCACCGTGGCGGCTTCCTGCGTGCGACCGAGGTGTCCCAGCGCCGCAAGATAGGGTTTGAAATTCCCGGTGAATGACGGGTTCATTTCGATTACCGCGCGCCCCATGTCAGCTGCGGCCTCAAAGTCGCGCTTCAACAGATGGATAAGAATGAAGAATCCATCGAACAGGAAGGCATGCGGGTCAAGCGGCGACAGGCGCTTGTAGTGGTTGGTGCGCCGTTCGGCCTCAGCGGTATCGCCCAGATAGGCATGGGCCGCCGCAGACAGCGCCCAGGCCATGGCGAGGTTGGGGTTAAGCGACAGTGCCCGCTCATGCAGCACGGCGGCCTCTCCGGGCCGTCGTTGCAGGCTGCCCCTAACGTGTCCGGCAATGGCGAATGCCCGCGCGTCGGACGGGTCAATCACGATCGCTCGCTCGGCGAGCTGGGCCGCCTTCCCGATGCTCGCCTTGGGGGCTTCCGCCCAGTCCTGGCCGACCAGGAAGACGTGCCAATAGGCGTACCAGGCATGGGGCGCGGCGTACTCCGGCTCAAGCCCAATCGCCTTTGCCAGATAGCCGCCGGCCTTCATGAACTGCGCGCGGTCCATGCACCCAATCAGGGGAACCGCCCGCAGCATGCTGTCATGGGCATCCGCGTCCGCCTCGGGGCGACTGGCGCTCCGGCGCGCTTCGAACAGCAGGATCTCGGGTTCAATCTGCGCAGCCACTTCGGCGGCGATATCGTCCTGGAGTGCCAGCAAGTCATCTGCCTGGTGGTCGAAGTGACGTGCCCAGGCCACCTGACCGCCGCCCCGCGTGTCGATGAGCCTGACCGTGATGCGGATACGGCCTCGCCCCTTCTGAACCGTCCCGTCGACCAGGAAGCCGCCGCCGGACCCGAGCTCGACCGCGCCAAGGCAGTCTGCGGCCTGGTGGCTGGCGGCGACCACTGAAAGCCAGTGGAACCGCGAGAGCGCGGCGGTGATCTCCCCGGCCAGCGCTTGCGCCAGTTGCACTTCCTCCCCGCCGGAGCCGATCGGACGCAGCGGCAACACGCCGACGCAGGGGGCGCTGCGGGGGCGACACGGCCCGGTCGCTGACTCGCTGTTTCCCGAGGCTTTCCCGGGTGCCCACCCCGACCCCGGTGCCACCGGTGCTTCGGCGGATGGCGCCAGGCAGGCGGACGGGTCCAGATGCCCGGACTTCTGGCCTGGGACTTGGGGCTGGCGGCTGGAGATGTGGATGCCCGCCGGGCCGCGGATTTCGGCGAGCAACTTTTGGGTTTCCTGCGATGGGGCCGCATCCATCAGGTCGGCGAGCACGGTGCGGCAGCGGCCGTACGCCTGGACCGCCAAGCCATTTTCTCCCCGCGCGGCGTGGGCCCGCATCAGCGCCCGCCAGGCGCCTTCATGCGCCAGGTCGATTTGCAGCAGGCGCTGCGCGGCCACGATCGTCGCTCCCGGCTCCTTCTGCCCGCTCAGCAGATTCTCAGCCAGTGTCCTGGCGCGGTCCCGCAGCCGCTCGCGCTCTGAGGCAAGCCATGCGTCGACCTCCGGATTGATGCCATCCAGTCCGTCCAGCAACTCGCCGTCCAGCAGCGTGAGCGGCGCATCCTGTACCGTGGTCGCGCGCATCACCTCGTCCACGTCCACCCGGACAACACCAGGCCTGAGCGAGAGACAATTTCGGGTGATGACGAGAGCCTGCGCCGTTTCCGGGCCAAGCGCCTCCAGCAGGCGATGGACTTCCTGGCGCAGGGAGGCGCGCGCCTGCTCTTCCGGCCGACGGCTCCAGAGCAATTCGGCCAGACGGAGGCGAAGCGCAGGGCGTGGCGCCGACAGCGCAACGGCCGCCAGAAGCGCCCGCGTCTTGCGCCCGTGCGGGAGCAAATTATCGCCGGCGGCGCCCCTCACCTCCATCTGTCCGATCAGTCGGAGCGTCAAGAGGTGGCCAGGTTCATCGTTGGGCACCGACAGGGATGCCGCCGGATCATGGGCATCCTCGGAAGAGTCTCCGAATGTGTCGAAATTCCTGAGAACGTCGCGGCTCATAGCCAGGCCCCCGTGCGAACGCGCTCGCGGTAACGGTATATCAGAACTCCGTTAACGTTGCTGTCAACGCAATATTACGCTATAAGTTCGTTAACACGCCGTTAACAGCAGGCGTTGCGGCCTGCCGCCGCCGCTTCCGGCTCCATTTGCCGACGTGAGGAATACCTCAAAACGTCCGGGAAAGCCTGTGGAGAAACCGTGATGGCCGCCGCCAGCGGAAGCATGCCAGGAAGCTGGTGGGTCCTCTGCCAGTTCTGGCTGGCATGTTCTGCAGGTCAGCCTGGACGGTTCAGTTCGCCTTGGGCGTCAGGTTCGCCCTGGTTTCCAGCCGCAAATCCATCATCCTGATGCGGACCGCCTCCGGAGGGACGCCGAACCTCGCCGCCATCCCGGCCTCCGGCATGCATTCGCCATGGAACCGCCGCATGAGGGCGGCGGGCATCAGCAGGTCGGCGGCGACCCTGTTGGCCTGGCTCTCGATGGCATCGGGCAGAGTGGCGCTCCTGTAACCCAGGTTGTCCACCACGCCGGCCCCAATCAGGTCGCGGTGCATGATGTAGTGGGCCAGCTCATGCGCGAGCGAAAACCGCCGCCGCCTGGGGCTGTGGCTGCCGTTGACCGTGATGCGGTATCCGCCGCCTGCGGGGGCAATCTTTCCTGTGACGCCGCATGGCAGCGAAGGGTCAAAGGCGACCTGAAGGCCCAGGGCGCGCGCCATACCTTCGAGATCTACGGGCGCCCTATCAAGGAAAGGTGCGATGATCTCAACGGTGGGCCGCCGTCCTTCGGCGGCGCGCCTGAGCACCTCGCGTGACATCTCTCCAAGGGTGCGGACGCCATAATTTACCGTGGGGACATCCCGGCCTGCGAGGGTCTCCGCCGGCCGACCGTTGACCCTGAAGTGCGGCATGCCTTTTGGCAGGGCTTCGGACCGCTTCGGTGCGCCACCTGCCGTCATCCCGGTCTCCCCACGGCACCGCCTGTCTTTACCAGCACGAGACGTTCCATCGCCCGCATCGTTGCTGCCGATCCCCGGACGTATTCAGGATTTCCCGGGCCTGGATAGATCGCGTTGCGCTGCGCGGCCGTGAGACGATCAGTCGCGGTTTCCGGAAAATCAATCATGGCGCGCCCCTTTGGCTGCCCCACGGATCAGCGCTGCGACGTGTCGGCATGCTTCGGCTCTTGCCCACTCCGGCCAGTCCCCCTCGACGAACTTCGCCGCCTCCGCGTCGCAAATCATGGCTGCCTCATCCAGCGCGGCCTTGCGCACCGTTTCCATCAGCACGTCGTTGCGCCAAACTTCGATCCGCTGTTCTTCTGTGGGCTGGCGTGGGCTGGTGTCACCTGGAGGTTCACCCGCCATTGGACGTCTCCCACCGCACGAGTGCGGCCTCCAGGTCGGTCATCCTGTCGTATGCGTCCCCCTGCTCCGTCGCGTCCCACATGAGACGCAGCTTGGCCGCCATGTCGCGCAGCGAGTCCAACTCGCTGGCGGTCGGCTCGGTCGGTTGATTGGGTTCATCGGCCATTTGCATCCTCCGCGCTCCGGACAGTATCAGTGCCAGCACATGGATGCCAGCCTCCGACGGGTACACCACACCCGTCGCACCAAATTAAGGCATTTCCCGAGAAGGTGGGTGAACCAGAATCCCGCAGAGCGGTGGAGGCCTGCTGCCGGGTCCATGCCTTCCGCTGTCGGCGGAATGCCCATGTTCAGGTATCCCCTGCGAGGGGTGGCTTGCCGGGAGGCAGCGCGGCACTCCTGGCGTGGCGGGGGAGTCGCGATCCGGCTATGCTCTCCTCCGGCGGGGGAGGCACCACCCCAGCCATCCCAGCAGAAGCAGTCCGCCTGGCAGAGTGCCGCCAATCACGGGGAGCGGTGCGCCGTCTGTCGTGCCACCATCGCGCGTGGCCAGAAAGCCATGCACCACGCTCATGCTGTCCCAATAATATCCCACGATGTCACCGGAATCGTTGATGCCAGTGGCCCACGTCTCCGTAGACCCTGGCGGGCTACTGATTGTTGTGTAGGTGCCGTTGGTCTCAAGGAATGTGTAGTATGTGTCATTGGTTCCAATGTAATATCCGACGACTTCTCCAGAGTCGTTGAGCCCCGTGGCCCAACTGGTTATCTTGGCTCCCGGGTAATCGATGGTAAGGAATGTGCCATTTGTGTCGAGAAACCCGTGGGGATTGTCTTTGCTGTCCAAATAATACCCGGCGACCTGACCTGATGCGTTGATGGCGCTGGCATACGTCCCCTCAACTCCGAGAGGATCACTGACGGTTGTGAACGCTCCGTTGGTGTCAATGAAGCTGGCGATGGCAAGGGTAGGGAGGTAAGTGCCCACAATCTGCCCTGCGGTGTTGATGGCGGTAGCTTTTGTTGACCCGACGACAGCGTTGGGATTGCTGACCGCCGTGTAGACACCGTTGGAGCCGACAAAGCCGCCATTGGCGGATGCGTAACCGACAATCCGCCCCAGGTCATTGATGCCTTCAGCCCATGTGTTCGCGCCGTCATTGACGGTCGTGAAGGTGCCGTTGGTGTCGACGAAGCCGCGGGTCACACCGGAGTCGTCAAAATATCCCACGATCTGCCCGGCGTCATTGATTCCCTGCGCGTATGTCCCCTGCAGGTATGTGGTCCCGGCAAGGGGGTCGTTGATGGCGGTGAATGTGTAGCCGCCGGACTTGGCCGATGCATCCGCCATCATCCCCACCGAAGCAACCCCCGCGAGGAGGAGGGTTTTCGTCATCGGTCCAAAGGAAATCCTGGTGCGCATGGTAGCCGCCCTCTCTGATGGCCGTCCGCATAAAGGGAAGGCTTTCATCCAGCGTGATGGAGCCTTTGGCTGCGGTCAAGGGTGCTGTTTTTCCAGCCCCGGAAATCAGGGCCTCCGGAGGAGCCTGCCGTGGCACGGCGCACCCCTGAAGGGTTGCGGCATTCTCCTGAACGCGTAACGTCTCGTATCCCGTTGAAATCCGCCCATCCCGGCGGCCGTCCTTCCGCTACCGGAGGATTTCATCCTTGCGGGCATCCCCGGCGAGGAGCGGCTCCCAGCATTGGGGCACTCCGGTTCGGGGAGAATCGAGCCTCCGGCTATGCCTTCCGTCGCCTGATGATTTGCCGGCCCAGCCATCCCAGGATGAGCATTCCTCCTGGAGCCGTGCCCCCGGCCACAGGGAGCGGAACGCTGTCGGTAGTGGTGCCGTTCGGGGTGGCGACAAAGCCGTTCATGGTGCCGTTGCTGGTCTGGTAGAAACCAACGATAACGCCAGCGTCGTTGATGCCGTTGTAGACCTGGGTGGCCCCCGGGACATTGGGGCTGATGGCTGTGTATCCGCCATCGGCCTCAATGAAGAGCCCCGCGCTGGATGTGACCAGAACCTGTCCCAGGCTATTGATTGCACGGGCTACCGCTTCGGTGGCGCCAGGCGGGTCAATCGTTGTGTATGTGCCATTCGTGTCGATAAAGGCATGATATGCCGAACCGGAGATGTACCATCCAGATATCACGCCTGAATCACTTATGCCATTTGCTACCGTATAGGTTGAGCCGGGAACGCTAATGGTTGCGAAAGTCCCGTTGGTCTCAAGGAATCCGCGCGTAGCGGAGCCATTGTAGAATGTGCCGACAATCTGCCCCGCATCGTTTATGCCATAGCCAGTTACCGATAACGCTCCCGGGACAGCGAGCGATGTAAATGTCCCACCAACATCAATAACCCCATTGTCCCAGCCGCTGTTGAGTTCGTTCCAGCCGACCGCCTTGCCTGCGCTGTTTATCCCGTTTAACTGCGTCCAAAGCGTGCCGTCATTAACTCTGGCGAAGCTGCCATTGGTGTCAAGAAAACCGTACTCTGCGCCACTGGGGCCAGTGGCGTAACCGACGATCTGTCCAGCGTCGTTGATTCCGTCCAAGGCAGTGTCGGTCGCGCCGGGAACGTCAACGGTGGTGACGGTATAGTAGCTGGTCTGGGCCTCCGCAGCCAAGGACGTCATCATCATGCCCACTGCGGCCACCCCGGCCATGAGGAATGATTTCATCGATCCGAAGGAAAACCTGATACCCATTGGCTGCCGTCCTCTCTTGATGGCCGTCCGCGCAACCGGAGGGCTTTCATCCATCCAGGCTGCGCGGCGGAAACCGCTGCCAGCTATGCCTTCCGCCGACTGGTGATGCGCCGCCCCATCCATCCCAGAAGAAGCAGTCCGCCTGGCAAGGTGCCGCCAATCACGGGCAGCGGTGCGCCGTTCGTCGTGCTGCCATTGGGCGTGGCAAGGAAGCCGTGGTCGACCCCGGATGTATCAACATACCAGCCGACCATATCCCCGAAGCTGTCAATGCCCATAGGCATCGTGTCGGCTGCCCCGGACACGCTGAATACCGTATAGCTGCCGCCGCTGTAAACAAAACCCTTGTAGACGCTGCCGACGAAGAAATCACCAACGACCGTCCCCGAATTGTTGATGGCGTTCGCCGATGTTACCGACGCGCCAGCAACCTTGAAGTTCGTGAAGGTGCCGTTGGTGTCGATGAACGCACCCTTGCTGGACTGCCCGACTACCTGTCCGAGGTCATTTATGCCGTACGCCTGCTTTGACCCGGCGGTTGTCCCTGAGACATCGATGGTAGCGAAAGTGCCGTTAGTGTCCGTGAACCCGTGCCAGTTCGTTCCGTCATTGTAGGCCCCGGACACCTCCCCCGCCGTATTGATGCCAAACGCGACCGTCATAATTGAGCCGGGAGGATTGATCAGCGAAAAAGCACCCTTGCTGGTAACCGGTCACACCCCCCCCCGTTCCGGGTCACCGCTGACTGGCACACCGCTGTGGTCGCGCTTCGGTTCCGCCGGTGGTCTGGCGACGGGTGAGGGCCTTGGAGACCTACGAGACGCTGACCAAC
>Ga0302319_10006959_pt1 | contig 22319 bp, 16 predicted proteins | sample Bog_T0_2_FD_203319 | JGI IMG/M metagenome (GOLD analysis project Ga0302319, IMG submission 203319) | Peat permafrost microbial communities from Stordalen Mire near Abisko, Sweden - Bog_T0_2 | ecosystem: Environmental > Terrestrial > Soil > Wetlands > Peat | place: Sweden: Abisko, Stordalen Mire... | reverse complement strand
AATCCCATTTTCCATCTTCCATTTTCCATTTTCCATTGCCCTCCTTGCCCTCCCTGCCCGCGCTTTCCGATCTCGCCCCTCCCTGTCAGTTATCCCCATTGCGCCAGAGCGTCTCGCAAACCCTCCAGCCCGCTCTCCCCACCCGCTCCGCAAATCCCATTTTCCATCTTCCATTTTCCATTTTCCATTATGCCTTCCCCCTCCCCCTCGCCGCGCGCACCGCCTTCACAAACGCCTCGGCTCGTTCCTTCAGCCGCTTCCAATCCTTGCTTTGAAGAATCTCCTTCGACACCAGAGTCGAACCCGCGCCCAGCGCCACACACCCCGCGGCCAGGAAATCCGCCGCATTCTCCGGCGTGACCCCGCCGGTCGGCACGATCTGCAGCATCGGCAGCGGCGCCAGCAAATTCTTGATATACGCGGGACCAGCCTGGTCGGCGGGAAAGATCTTGATGAAATCCGCGCCGGATTCGTGGGAAAGCAAGGCCTCCGTGGCCGTGAAGGCGCCGCTGGCGATCGGTTTGCCGTAGCGATTGCACATCCGGATGACCTCGGGCCTCGTCACCGGCGTCACCACAAACTCCGCCCCCGCGAGAATCGCCGCCCGGGCCGTTTCCGGATCGAGAACACTGCCCACCCCCATCAGTATCCTCTCGCCAAACTGCGCCACCACGTCAGTGATCACCCGCAGCGCATCCGGCGTCGTCATGGTGACTTCCATGGCCGTTATCCCGCCATCGGCCAGCGCCTCTGCCGCAGCCATCAGGTCATTGGAAGAGTCCGCGCGAATAATGGCCACGATTCCCGGATCAAGCAGGCGTTTGATGATTTCAGCTTTCGTCATATTGGAGCCGTTACTCAGACTTTCCCCACCTTCGCCAGCGCCCACTCATACGCCGGCTTGATGTCCTCCTGGCCGGCAATGCTGATATGCGGATCGCGAACCAATCCGTCCCGCACCGCGTAGGTCCAGCCATGAATCGTCAGCTCCTGTCCGCGATCCCATGCATCGGCCACCACCGTGGTTTGGCTGACGTTGACTACCTGTTCGATCACATTCAGCTCGCAAAGCCGGTCGGCGCGGAGTTCTTCGGGAATGGATTCCACAAGGGCGGCATGCTTGAGCCGGATGTCCTGGATGTGCCGCAGCCAATTGTCCGCCAGGCCAATGCGGTGGCAGGCCAGCGCCGCGTTCACCCCCGCGCAATTGTAGTGGCCCACGACGATGATATGCTTCACTTTGAGCCGATCGACCGCGAATTGAATGACGGACAGGCAATTCAAGTCGCTATGCACCACGACATTCGCGATGTTCCGATGCACGAAAAGCTCGCCGGGCCGCAAGCCGACGATTTCATTCGCCGGAACGCGACTGTCCGAGCATCCGATCCACAGGTATTCGGGGCTCTGCTGCAGCGCGAGCGTCGCAAAAAACGTCGGATCCTCGGCGTTAATCTCGGCCGCCCAGGCGCGATTCTTATCAATGAGATGCTGAAGTTGTGCCATGCGGTCGCGTTACATACGCCGCCCGGAGGCCGGTTGGAAGCCGGGACGCATGCCAATCTCGAAAAAAATACGCGTTCGACGCCCCGCCCTTCTTCATCTATCTTCCCCGCCCTTTCCCATGCCCAAAGTGTTTCTCAAGACCTACGGTTGCCAGATGAATGAGCGCGACTCCGAGCAGGTCGCGCGCATGCTCGTGGCGCGCGGCTATGAGCTGACGCCGGCTGAAACCGAGGCGGATGTGGTGCTGCTCAATACCTGCAGCGTTCGCGACATGGCGGAGCAGAAGGCCATCGGGAAGATGGGCATGCTCGCGCGCCTCCGCACGGGCAAGCCGGAAATGGTCTTCGGCTACCTCGGCTGCATGGCGCAATCCCGGGGCAAGGAACTCGTCGAGGGCCTGGGTCACGTGGATCTCGTCGTCGGCACCCAGAAGTTTCACAAGGTGGCCGAATACGTGGATCAACTCGTATCGCGCAAGCGCGCCCTGCGGGAGCAGCTCATGGACGACGCCCGCTTCTCGATCGTGGACGTGGAGGAGGAGGCAGGCTCTCAGGAAACCATCCGCGAGCATCTGCTCTCGGCAAAGCAGGCCACCGCCTTCGTCTCCATCATGCAGGGATGCAACATGCACTGCACCTTTTGCATCGTCCCCACCACCCGCGGCGCCGAGCGCTCCCGGCGGATCGATGACATCGTGCGCGAAGTCGAGGGGCTCGTCGCGCGCGGGGTCAAGGAAGTCACGCTGCTCGGCCAGATCGTGAATCTTTTCGGACGGCACGAATTTGAAAAGAAGGATGGCAGGAGCCCGTTCGTGCAACTGCTCGAAGCCGTTCACGCCGTCGATGGCTTGCAGCGGCTCCGCTTCACCTCCCCGCATCCCATTGGGTTTCGCGAAGACTTGATCCAGGCCTTCGCGGAGTTGCCCAAGCTCATGCCGCACGTCCATTTGCCGATGCAATCCGGCTCCGACCGCATCCTGAAGGCGATGCACCGCGGTTACACCGCCGAACGCTACTTCACACTCGTGGAGAAGCTCCGCGCCGCCCGCCCGGACATCGCGCTCACCACGGACCTCATCGTCGGCTTCCCGGGCGAGTCCGCAGAAGATTACGCCGCGACTCGGGATCTCGTGGAGCGAGTCGGCTTCGACAACGCCTTCATCTTCCGCTACTCCAGGCGCCGCGACACCCCGGCCTCCGAGATGGAGGCGCAACTCCCGGAAAGCGTGAAGGAAGCGCGCAATCAAGATCTGCTGCGCATCGTGGATGCCTCCGCCAAGGCCAAAGGCGAAGCGCTGGTCGGCAAAAACGCGGAGATCCTCTGCGAAGGCCCCAGCAGGACCAACGAAGCCCGTCTCACCGGCCGCACCCCCGGAAACAAGATCGTCATCTTCGAAGGCGGCCCGCGGCACATCGGCGAGATCTTCGACGTCGCAGTCACCCGCTCCAGTGGCTTCAGCCTCTACGGCGACCCGGCGGTGCTGGCTTGACCTCCTCTGTGCGCTCCGAATTGAGTTGCGCGCCACCCTCGGGCAGTCAGAAATTCCGACGCCAGCCTCCCCCATCCGCCAATGAAATCGAATCTGACCCGGCGTTCCTTCCTTAACCGTACCACCTCAGCGGCGCTTGCCTTGGGCCTAAGCGCGCGCACCATGGCCCGAAGCCAGGGCGCCAACGAGCGCGTGGTCATGGGGGTGATCGGGACCGGCGGAATGGGAAAAGCGAACATGAAAGGGCTCCTCAAGGTCCCGGGCGTGGAGTTCGCCGCCGTGTGCGACGTGGATGACAAGCGCGCCGAGGAAGCCGCGGGCTTGCTCACAAAGGAAGACCGTCCGGCGCCGAAGGTGCATCGCGATTTCCGCGAGGTGCTGGATCGCAAGGACATCGACGCCGTTTTGATCGCGACGCCCGATCACTGGCACGCGATCCCGTTCATTGCCGCGTGCGAGGCAGGCAAGGACATCTACTGCGAGAAGCCGATTTCGCACGATGTGGTCGAGGCGAAGGCCATGCTGGGCGCCGCGAAACATTTCAATCGCGTGGTGCAAATCGGCACATGGCAGCGCAGCGTAAAACACTTCCAGGCGGCGATCGATTTTGTGCAGTCCGGACAAATGGGGACGATCGCGGTCTGCCGCGCATGGTTTGTCAGCGTGCTCGGCGGCTGGCCCAAGCCGATGGAGAAGCAGCCCGACGGCACGGCGCCCGACGGTTTCGATTACGACATGTGGCTGGGGCCGGCCCCGAAGCGGCCCTACAATCCCAACCGCGCGCACTGGAACTGGCGCTGGTTTTACGATTACGGCGGCGGTCTCGTCACTGATTGGGGAGTTCACATGATGGACATCGTCTTCCTCGGCATGCAGCAGAACGACCCGATCTCCGTGGCCTGCGACGGCGGCATCTACGCGCTCAAGGACGAACGCGACACGCCGGATACCATGCAGGCCATCTATCGGTTTCCAAATTTCCTCATGAACTGGGAAACACGCTTCACCAATGGACGAGGACTCGACGGCGGACGAACGCACGGCGCGGAGTTCATCGGCAGCAACGGCACGCTGGTCGTGGACCGCACCGATTACCAATGGTTCCCGGAGAACCCCGAAAACCCCGGCCCTCCGCCCTTCGTCAAATCGGAGCACGACCACTGGCAAAACTTCATCGATTGCGTCAAAAGCCGTGCGAAACCACGGAGCGACATCGAGTCGATGGCCAAAACGACCATCTGCTGTCACCTCGCCAATATCGCCTACCAGAGCGGTCGCACGGTGCGGTGGGACAAAGAGCAGCAGGACGTCGCCAATCGCGACGAAGTGAGCCACTGCGTCAGCTACCAGCGCCCCTACCGCGCGCCCTGGACGCTGAAGACCTATCCGGCCTAACTGCGCCCGCCTACTGCGGCGGGGCGATTTTCAGGCCGGCGCGGGTCAGGGTATCGAGTTGGCTGGCGAAGCACTCGGGGCAGATGCCGTGGCTGAAATTGCTGCCGGTGTGCGTGTGGATGTAGGTCTCCAGTTGATCCCAGTAGTTCGTGTCGTCGCGGATGCGCTTGCAGTACATGCAGATGGGGATCAGTTCCTTGAGCTGGCGAATCTGCGTGGTGTACTCGAGAATGCGCTCGGCGACGCGCAGCCGCATGAGGATCGCCTCGCGGTCGAGCGGCTTGGTGAGAAAGTCGTCGATGCCGGCGTCCATCGCGTGCCGCAGGTTTTCCCGTCCGGTGTTCACGGCGGTCAGCAGGATGAAGTAAGTATAATCGGTCTTCGGACGCTCCCGCACCTTGCGGCAGAGATCCAATCCATCGACCCCCGGCATCATCCAATCGCTGACGATCACGCGGAAGGGATCGGCGTCGAATTTCTCCCAGGCTTCGGCGCCGTTCGTGGCGCTCACCACTTCGTGGCCGTAGTGCAGGAGGGTAAAGCGCAGGATCTGCACCGTCACGGGATCGTCTTCGGCAATGAGGATTTTCATGCAGGGGAAAGTGCGCGCTCACGTTCGAGCGCGTGGCGAACATAGCCGAATTCCTGTTCGATGGCTACCAGGGCATCGGCGGCTTTTTCGAGGGAGCCATCCCTGGCGATCGTTTCCAGGGTCTGGCAGGCGGCGCGCATGCGTTCCGCCCCAAAATTGCTGCAGCTCCCCTTCAGGCTGTGCGCGGAGCGCTCCAGGAGCGGGCCGGATTTGCGCGCCAGAGCCCCGCGAGCCTGTTCGAGCACTTTCGGCGTATTCTCAAGGAAGACGTCGATCAGCTTGCCGAGAATGCTCTCCCCGCTCTCGCCTTCCAATTCGCGAAGTCCGGCCATGGCGCTCATATCCACGGCCCCCGGCGAACCGCTCTCCTCGGTCTCCCGCTCGATGTCGCGAATGCCGGAGAATCGGCCCAACGCGGCCTGAAGGTCCTCGGTTTTCACCGGCTTGCTCACGTAATCGTCCATGCCGGCGGCCATGCACTTTTCCCGGTCGCCCTGGAGTGAATTCGCCGTCATCGCCACGACCCACGTGTGGCGTTTTCCATCTTCGATGCTGCGAATTTCGCGGGTCGCCGCGTAACCGTCCAACTCCGGCATCTGGCAATCCATGAATATCACGTCGAAAGGGTTCTTGCGCATGGCCTCCAGGACCTGGCGTCCGTTCTCCACGACTTCGGCCAGAAAACCGAGCTTTTGCAATTGATAGAGCGCCACCCGCTGGTTCACCGGATTGTCTTCGGCGATCAGGATGCGCAGGTTCAGCCCTTGAATCGGAGCGGAAGCCACGGGAACAGCGTCCAGGGCAACGAGGCCGGACTGAATCTCGGCGGTTTCCACGTCCGCCGACATGACGGTGGCGAGGCAATCGAAGAGCTGCAATTGCTTTACCGGCTTGCTCAAATGGGCATCGACTCCGCTTTCGCGCATGATTTCCGAATCATCATTCCGATCGACGGAGGTCAGCATGACGAGCCGGGTGGAAGCCAGTTTGGGATCTTTTTTCAACCTGCGCGCCAGTTCCAGTCCATCCATGCCGGGCATCTGCCGGTCGAGGATGGCAAGGTCGAAGGGCTTCCCGCGGGCGGCCTGGGCGCGCATCATCTCCATCGCCTCGTCGGCGTTGGAAGCGACGCGCTCCTTCATGCCCCAGGATTCGAAGAGGTGGTGCAGGATGCTGCGATTGGTTTCATTGTCATCCACGATGAGCACCCGGACGTTCTGCAGCTCCGCTTTGCGCGGAGTTGGCGCCATCGAGTCAGCCGCCTGCTTCTCAAATTTCGCCGTGAACCAAAACGTGGAGCCTTTTCCCGCCCTGCTCTGCACCCCGATATCGCCGCCCATGCGGTGGACGAGCTGCTGGCAAATCGCCAGGCCGAGACCGGTGCCGCCGAACTTGCGAGTCGTCGAGCCATCCGCCTGGACAAACGCCTGGAAGAGCCGTTTCTGCGCTTCCAGGTCGATGCCAATGCCGGTGTCGGTCACCGTGAAGCGGATGGTCGCGTGCGTCTCGGTTTCCTCCTGGCAATTCGCGCGGACCACCACCTCGCCCTTTTCCGTGAACTTCACGGCGTTGCCGATCAGATTGGTCAGCACCTGCCGCAGCCGCCCCGGATCGCCGCGAAGCTGGGTAGGCACGCCATTATAGACCAGGGAGGCCAGCTCCACATCCTTCGTGGCGGCGCGCGCCGCGAGCAAATCCACGGAGCCTTCCACCACGGTGGCGAGATGAAAATTGATCTCCTCGAACACGAGCATTCCCGCCTCGATCTTCGAAAAGTCGAGGATGTCATTGAGAATGGTCATCAGCGCATCCGCGCTGCCCGAAATGGTCTGCGCAAAATCGCGCTGCTTCGGGCTCAAGTCGGTGTCGAGCAACAAACCGCTCATCCCGATGATCCCGTTCATTGGCGTGCGGATTTCGTGGCTCATGTTGGCCAGGAACTCCGATTTCATCCGCGCGGATTCCAGCGCGGCGTCGCGCGCCGTCTTGATCGCCTCGCGCGCCTCGCGCCCGGCGGTGATGTCCTCCACGGTGCCCTCGTAATAGAGAAGCTTGCCGTCCATGTCGCGGACCGCGCGAGCCTGCTCCGAAATCCAGATGACGCTCTTGTCCTTGCAGTAAACCTCCGATTCGAAATCCGTCACCGATCCGTGGAGCTGGATGAGGGCGGCGAATTCCGCGCGCCGTTCAGGCCGCACGTAAAGCTGCTTCGCGATATGCGTCACCGTGCTCGTCAATTCATCCGTGGAGTCGTATCCCAGGATCCGCGCGAGCGCCGGATTCACGCTCATGTAGCTGCCTTCCGGGGTCGTCTGGAAGATGCCCTCGATCGCGTTTTCAAAGATGCTCCGGTATTTTTCCTCGGCGTCGCGGAGATCTTCCTCGATGTGCTTCAACGCGCTCACGTCCTGCAGGGTGGAGCGCATGCCGCTCACGAGACCCGAGGCGTCGGTGATCAACTTGTGCCGCATCAGCACCGGAACCTTCCGCCCGTCTTTGCGCCGGAAGACGCGCTGGTAGGATTCGATGCGCAGATCCGCGGTCATCTCCTCGGGGATGGGATCGGACGACTTCTCATCCACGATAAAGTCCCGCATCGGGCGTCCAATCATCTCGTCCGCCGTATAGCCCAGCATGGCCAGCTCCGTGGCGTTCACCCGCGTAATGCGATTTTCGAGATCGAGTTCATGGTAGGCGACCGGCGCTTCGTCGAAAAGATCCCGGAACTGCCGTTCGCTCTCCTGAAGAGCGCGTTCGCTATCCTTCTGCTCGCGCAGATCGACCGCCACCCCGCCCAGCAGTTTTCGGCCTCCGGTGGTCACCATGCGAAATTTCATGGCCAGCCAGTCCTCGGTCCGGCCATCGGGCGTCGGAACGTGCGCTATCCCCTCGTGCGGCTCCCCCGATGCGAGCACCTTGCGATCCACCTCGGCGAGCTTCCGCGCCACTTCGAGCGGCAGCCATTCGAAGTCCGTTTTGCCAATCAGATCCTCTCTCTGGCGCTGAAACCGCTTCTCCCATTCGCGGTTGAGATAAACGATTCGGCCCTCCTCGTCCTTCATGAAGGCCACCACCGGGCTGTTATTCATGAACGCGTGGAACCGCTCGTCGCTCGCCTTGAGCGCGGCCTCCGCCTCCTTGCGCTCCGTCAGATCACGCCAGACCACCAGCAGGGCAGCCTCGCCCAGCAACTCCACCGGCGTCATTGCCACCTCCGCGGTGAAGGTTTCTCCGCTCTGCTTCTGCAAACGCCATTCGAACTGCATCTGCCCGCAATCCGTGGCCAGGCGGCACATTTCATTCCAGCGTTCCGCGGAATTTGAGCCATCCGGCTGCGCGTCCGGCGAAAGCCCTGTCACTGCCGTTTTGCGTAGCGTTTCACTGTCCGGAAAGCCCAGCGCTTGCGCCGCCAAACCGTTCGCGTCGACGATCTCGCCTCCGCGGAGCAGCAGATGGCAATTCAGGGAGCATTGGAAGAGGATGGAGAACTTCTCCTCGGCTGCGATGCGCTCGGAGACGTCTCTGGAAGTGACAAGAAGCCTCTCCGGCCGTCCCGCTGGATCGTAGACCGCGGTCACGGTCACGTCCCACCATTTGGACCCGCCAGAGGGGCCGGACAGCATCCCGACAAACTTCGCGATTTTGCCTTCCCGGGCGTGCTGGAACGCTGCGTCCGCCTTTTCACGTTCCTCGCCTTTCCAATAATCCGTCCACTGCCGGCCCTCGATTTCGGCCGCGCTGGAAGCCGCCATCTGATGCAACCCCTCATCATTGATCGTCAGCACCCGGCCATCCAGCGCAAGTGTTAGAACGCAATCGCCGCTGGCTTCCAAGAGCCGGCTATTGAACTCACCGGCCTCCCAAAGGGCGGGATGCTCGCGCGGGGGCTCCCGAAGCGCCGGCCGGACCAAAGAGTAAACCAGCCCCAGCAGCCCCACGGTGAGCCCGGCGCCGATGAGCACCGTCAGCAGGGCGCGCTGGGCATAACGTTCCGAAAGCTCCACATTCTTCCTCAGCGTCTCCTTCATGGAATCCTCCGTCGTCCCGATGATGCTGCGTATGGCCTCCTGATCACTCGTCCCCCGCCCCGGCGCCACGAGATTGCGAGCCGCTTCGAACCCTTTTGTTTGCCTCAGATTCACGAATTCTTCAATATTTGCCAGGTCCCGTCCGATACATTTGCCGACTTCCCCCAATTGCGGCGCCCATTCGGGATGCATGTCGTGTATCTTGCGAACGTCCGTGAGTTCCGCCTGCACACGCGACGCCGCGGCGCGGTACGCTGCCAGGGATGCATCATCGCCTGTGAAGACGAAACTTTCTCCCCGAGCCTCGGCGTCCGCCATCGTCGAGAGGAGTAACCGGAGCTGGCCGATGCTCTCCTCCGATTGCGCCACGGCCCGATGCGATTCGATCAAGCGGCGCGCGCTGGCATAGGTCGCGACGCCCACAAGCAGGATCGCGGCCAGGGCGAAGCCAAAGCCAATGAGAATTCTCTTTTCAAATGAAGAAGGCATCCGCTGCAATATTGAGAGAATATTTTTAGCAAGTTGCGCGCCCAGTCGTCTTTGTGTTTTGAGAATCGATGGCGGGGGACGAAAATGACGAAATCAGAATGATCCCGCAGTCGCGGGAACGATTTCAGACCCCGTGGCCTCGCGCCGACTCATTTTGACTGGAGGGCACTCCGCGCCGTTTGAACAAGGCGACGAATCCGCAAAATAGGGCGCATATCGCCACCGCAGTCAGCGTTTCTCTCCACTGGGATGAAAAGATCAGGATAAAGCCGCGCCCTTTCACCAAGGCGGAGAAGCTGGACACGCAGAAGGGCATCAGAAAGAGACGAACGACACCCCAGCGCTGTAAAGTCGCGCCTTGCATCGCCGCCCGCGTGCTCAGGAGGAGAGCGCTCCCAATAATCGCGCTGAGTCCCAGCGAGGTCAGCCAAATCTGTGGGTTTGGGTCGAAATAGCGCGCGAGCACCACGCCGTACCAGATCGCAAGACACCAAAGAATCATGCGCGCACAGTCCAGTTTGCGAAGGTAGTCGAGGAGCACGCGCCTTTCCAAACATCCGAAGCCAGAAAAGGAAATGACGAAATCCAAATGATCCGGCAGTCGCGGGAACGATGTCCGCGCGCTTGCGTTTCGTCATTCGTCATTCGGATTTCGTCATTCCCCTCATGCTGTCTTCAACACCGGGTCCTCCGGCAAAACAGGGTGGTAATTACTCACATTCGCTCCATCGCCGGCGCGCAATCCCCAGAAGGTCAGCGATGATATGACCGTCATGACGCCCATGGCGCAAAATGCCTTGTGCAGGGCGGGCACCGCCTGCGCGGGATTCGTCTGGTCCACGTGGCCGAGAAACCACGCCGTGACCAGCGAAGCGGAGGCCACGCCAAAGCTGAGGGACATCTGCTGCGCGGTGCTGGCGATGCTGCTGGCCTTGCTCGCATCGCGATCCGCCACGTCGGCGTAGGTGAGCGTATTCATGCTCGTGAATTGGACCGAGGAGAAAAAGCCCTGGCACAAGCTCAGGATCAGGATGCCCCAGACCGGCGTCCCGGGGCCGACCTGAGTAAAGACCGTCATGGTGAGACCGAGCAGAACGGTGTTCACGATGAGCACACTGCGGTGGCCAAAGCGGGCGAGGAGCGGCTTGCTCATGACCTTCATGCCGATGGCGGAAGCCGCCTGCGGCATGGTCAGCAGGCCGGCCTGCCACGGCTTGAAGCCCATCCCGATCTGGTAAAGAAGGGGCAGCAGAAACGGCATCCCGCCAAACCCCAACCGCGTGACGAATCCCCCGATGACGGACACACGAAAGGTCCGGATGCGCAGCAACGCGAGGGCCAGCACCGGCGCCGCGATGCGGCGCGCGTGCCACGCATACGCGCCGAGCAACGCGGCCGCCCCGGCCAGCATCATTCCCATCGACGCGATGGAGAGCGTGTGCTCGCTGAAGATCTCGAGCACATACGAAAGGAGCGCCACGCCGGAGCCAAAAAGAAGGAAGCCGATGCGATCCAGCGGCGGGGTGTGGTCCTCACGGAAATCCGGCATGTGCCGTTGCTGGAGCCACAAGCCCGTGAGCGCCACCGGGAGATTGATGAAGAAGATCACGCGCCAGTGCAGCCAGTGAACGATGACGCCGCCGAGAAATGGTCCCATGAGCGGACCGATCAACGCTGGGATCGTGACGAAATTCATCGCCATGAGCATTTCCGAACGCGGGAACGTCCGCACGAGCGCCGTCCGGCCCACGGGTGTCATCATCGCGCCGCCGATGCCCTGGATGACGCGGGCGACGACCAGCGTCGGGACATTCGGCGCCAGTCCGCAGGCCAGCGAACCGAGCATGAACAGCATGATGGCCAGCGCAAATACGCGCTTGGTCCCGAAGCGATCCGCCATCCATCCGCTAATCGGGATGAAGACCGCGAGGCACAACGTGTAGCTGGTGAGCACCGTTTTCAGGCTCAGCGGCGCCACCCCGAGATTGGTGGCCATCGTCGGGACAGCCGTATTCACGATCGTGGCGTCCAGATTCTCCATGAAAAGCGCCACCGCCACCAGCCAGGGCAGGTAGCGTTTGGTATCCGCGGTGATATCCGTCATCGCGCATCGCCCGTCTCTACCCTCTCCGTCTTCTTTCTGCCGATGACCACGGGTTGAAAGAAGACGCCGTCCACCCGGCGCACTTCATGAAATCCCGCTTCCTCCATGAGCCGCATCAACCGGTAGATCGGCAGCGCGTAACAGGTCTCCTGGCTGGTGTGCGTGACAGGAAGCGCTCCTTCGCGATGCTCGATGATGTAAGTGATGGTCTGATGGAGCGGAGGCAGCGGATTCCAGACCTGAAGCAAGACATAGCGGGTCTTCTCCACCTGGTGCACACCATTCGGATGCACCTGGCCCGGCTTCTTCCGTCGTGTAGTCCCGGAGCGAGATGAGACAAATCCCTCCAGGCGCCGTGCACTGGTGAAACTCTTTCAATGCGTCCATAATCTCCGTGTCCGAAAGGAGATGCGCGATCGCGTTATCACAGGCAATCACCAAATCGAAGGCGCGACGGTGATGCGCGTACAGTTGCCGCATATCCGCCACACTCGTCTGGATGAAGAGCCCGCGCTGATCCGCCTCTTTTTGGGCCCGCTCCACCGATGCGGCGGAGAAGTCCGACGCGGTCACCTCGTAGCCCAGCGACGCCAGGCCGAGGGTCTGCGTCCCGATCCCGCACGCCGCATCCAGCACCGTGCAAGGCGTTTCCACCCCGGCGGAACGAATGATCTTGTCCAGCGCCTCACCGTGCTGCCGGATGGTCGATTTCCAATCGGCGTAGATCAGGTGATAGAACGGCGTCAGCTTATCGAAGAACTCGATCGTCGGCAGAAAAAAGGAGGCTCCCATTTGCATCGCCGTAAAGCTTCTTCGTCCGCCCCGGCCAGCGCAATCGCAAACCGCCTGAAACCACGATTCGCGGCCACGAGACCGATGCCCGAGTCGGGCGCGGCCGTTCTAGATGAACGCCAGGAGCAATGCGGCGAAGCCCAGGAATTTCATGCTTTGGTTCTGTTCGAAATTGATGAGGCCGACCGTGGAATCCAGAAGAAAACCGATCTCGTCGGACAGCTCGGTGTCGTACTGGCGCAACGACTTGATGTCCTTCTCGATCGTCTTGAGCTGCGCGGCGACGTGCGGCTTGAGTTTGGCGCCGGCAAAACTGTAGAAGAATGGCGCGAGGGTCGAAAGGCTGACCGAGCTTTCACGCAGATTCGAGACCAAGGACTTGCGCTTGCCAAGTCGCTGCACGATCTGCTTGAGCCCGAGCTTGTTTTTCTTTTGCTCCGCCTTTTGTTCGGAGAAAATCGTGATGGAGAGCGAATTCAAATCCTGCTCGGCCAACCGCAGAGTGCTCGCGATGTGGCCAGCCATGGCGTCGAGCAACTCGACAAAGGCTCCATACTGGGTCTGGAACCGGCGGGTTTGGAGGCGATTGCGAGTCTTTTGGAAGATTCGGAAAGCGTGGTGGTCCGAATGGCGGATGCTGATGAACTGGTCCGGGGTGATGACAAAACTCACCGAAGAATTCACCGGAATCGGTGAATCGAAGCAAGGGATCCAGCAGGAGAGATAGAGGTTGTCTTTCTCCTCGAACAACCGGCTCGACTCGGCAATTTCCTGCATCTCCTCGCGGCTCGGGATTTCCACGCCAAGCGTTTTTTCGACAAAGTGCTCTTCCTCCTCGGTCGGCTGAAACAGATCGATCCAAAGCGCGCCCGTGAGAGCGGCTTGGGACGTGCGGATGTCTTCCAGGGCGAACGTGGTGAGAGAGTCCTCACCGGGACCAAGGAGTTGAATCATAGGTGGATCAGGTGAAATGGAGTCATTCTGTCTTAAAAACTCAACGGACGGCGCAAAAGCGGAAGATCCCTTTTTCGCCCTCGCAAAGATTCACCATCCGCCGCAACCAGCGCAATCGCAATCCGCGACGCCCGCCACCTCGTGGGACCTTATGCGAAGAATGGGACCTATGCTTCACATTCTTCGTATACTTCCCATTCGGGTTTATTGGGCTGACTGCAGCGTCCGGCGCCAGCGGTAGTAGGTCGCCAGCGTGCCCAGGTTGGTAATAACGACCGAGCTGAGGATGCCCGCGCCAAAATAGAGGGCGCCAGTGATCGCGGCGACATTGGGGACGACGCTCGTCAGGAAGGCGGAGCCAATGCTGGCCTTCCGGGCCCGGCTGAGGGAATGCAGGACGCCGCAACGCGCCAGATCCGGCACGAACAGCGCCGCGTGCGACTTTGGAGAGCCAAGGCGATAACCGTCTGATACCGAGACCGCGATGCTTGCTCGTTCGCCCACAATCACTTCCCCGGCGTTGCGGCCAAAATATGCGATCGTCTTGCCGAGAGACTGGCGCTGGGAGATGAGCGCTTTCTTCTCCTCGTCCGAGACGTCTCCGTGATACGCATCGAATCCAAGATCCTTCGCGAGTCTGGCCGCATGGGAGGAGGATTGGCTCGAAAGAAAGATCACCTCGCCGATGCCCTGCGAGCGCAACCTGGCGGCGAAGGGTTCCCCGCCATTGCTCGATGAAGTCCACGGCACGCTGTCATCGAAAATCCAGCAATCGGATTCCGCCAGGCGATCCAGGGCGGATTGATCGGCAATATAGAAGCCAGCTTCGGCGGCCTGAATAATCGTCAGGAGCTGGCTCAATTCCTCCGCCATCGCCGTTCCGGAGTAATAGTCGGGCCGAATGACTGCCTTGGTCATCCCGATCCCCCCGCGCCCGAACGCCGCCAATCCCAGGATGAGCACCGGCAAAACCATGGATTCCGCATAGCGGTCGGCCTTGGTTTTCAAGGCCGGCTGGCGCAGCGCCTCACCGAACCACAAAGCGAGCCGCGAGGCCGCGGCGCTCTCGCCGGTGGCTTCCATCCTCATCCGGATTTCGCCCTGGAAGAGCTCCGTGGATGCAAATACCGCATCTCCCGAATTCTTCCTGGCCGCGCCAGTGGCGCCGGTGATCCACGATTCGAGGACTTCCCCGGAACCATCGAGCACCGTGCCGTCCCCCGGCACGATGTCCCCTTCCCGCACGACGACCACTTCGCCGGCCGGCAATTCGGCCAGCGGCCTCTCCAGCAGGGCTCCCTCGCGCTCGATCCACACGCGCTGCGGACGGCGCCGATAGCGGGCCAGGAATTGGCGTTCGCCCGCCACTCGAAGCTGCCTGATGAGCCTTGGCCACATGACGAACGTGGCATACATGACGGCTGCTCCGAAAAAGTGAAAGGAAATCAACGTCAACGCGCCGATGCAGAGATAGAGCAATTCGAGATTGAACCGGCGCGAGCGCAGTCCCTGAACAGCGGGTTGCAGATGCCCGATGTTGAGGACATAGACGAGAAAGGCGTTCGCGATCCCGAGCGGTGGAAACAGATTATCCGAAATAGGCGCCAGAACCAGGTTGATCGCGACGAGTCGCTCTTTCAACGTCAGGCTGTTCCCCAGGGGGCTGCGATTGTAATCCGCGAGCGCGGATTCCACGACTTCGACCAGAATGTCCGCGGTGACCCGATGCGGTTTGCACCGGACCTCCACCGACTCGGGTCTCAGCATTGGCGCCTTTTGCCCGGTGACTCCGGCAAGCGCCGCCAGAGCGTCCAGCACTTTCCCGCGAATCAACGGTCGCTGGAGCAGCGGATGCGAAAGTCGAAAATGACCGGAATTCAATTCCTCGACCTTCCACAGCGTCAGGCCGCGCTCGGTCCGCCACACTTCGAACGGCTGGGCCGCCGGCGCCCCCAGGAGCAATTCTTCATTCGGCAACGGGATCCGCGGCGCGGCAGGAGTGCGGAGCGAAACCGCGAGCGCCTCGAGCGCCTCGGAGACGCTGATTTCGGTGGAGTCGAATGAAAGCCAGGCAATCCCGCGACTCGGGTCAAGGCGCAATCCACGGAGAGAAGTAATGAGAAACAGGCGATCGATCAGCTCGCGCCGCGTCGTGAGACGAGCGGCGGCGGCCAGCGGTTTTCCCGAAATGCGCACCGCGCCCCGTTTCGCATCGGCGAGGACCTGAACGGCCGGCGCGGCGGGCGCCTCGGAATTGTCCGCCGGACGCCGTTTAGGAGTGGAAGTGGAAAGAGAGAGTTTCAAAAGGTGATGGGCCTTTCCACAGCTTTCTAGATGAATGCCACGAACAACGCGACAAAGCTCAGGACTTTCATGGTCTGGTTTTGCTCGTAGCTGATGAGACCCACCGTGGAATCCAGGAGGAAGCCGATCTCACTGGAAAGATCTTCATCGTACTGGCGCAAGGACACGATGTCCTTTTCGATCGTCTCGAGCTGGCAGGCCACGTGCGGTTTCAGTTCTTCGCCGGCGAAATTGAGGAAGAAAGGCGTGAGCGTCGAAAGACTGACCGAACTTTCGCGCAGATGCGTCACCATAGTATTGAGCTTGCCGAGATGCTGCACGGTGCTTTTGAGACCGACCTTGTTTTTCGGCTGTTGCCCTTTCTGTTGGGCAAAAATCGCGACGGAAAGCAAATTCAAGTCCTGTTCGACCAGCCGCAGGCTGCTCGCGATGTGGCCGACGATCGACTCCAGCAATTGCACGAAAGCGCAGTATTGCGTTTCAAAGTGCCCTTCGAGGAGGTGGTTGCGCGAGTGGATGAAGACGCGGAGGGCGTGGTGGTCCGAATCGCGAATGCTGACGAAATGTTTCTTGGTGAGGACGAAATTGACCGAAGAAAGGTCCGGAATCACCGTATCAAAGCGCAGGAGCCATGCGGAGAGATACAGCGTGTTGTTCTCCTCGAACAATCGGCTCGATTCCGCGATATCGTGCATTTCGTCGCGGTCCGGAAGTTCCACGCCAATGATTTTCTCGACAAACAACTCCTCCTCTTCGGTGGGTTGAAAGAGATCAATCCAAATCGCGTTCGTGAGAACGGCTTTGTTTTTGCGGATCTCATCCAGCGTATAAGTGATGAGAACGTCGTCGCCGGGTCCAAGGATGTGAATCATGGGGAATATTCAGGGATTTTTCGCGCCCGAACCACGCCGGCGGGACGACGGCGCAAGGGCGACAAGGGTTGCGAGGAAGGAACGGGCCAGGTTATTGCGGGGAAGCAAAGGCGGTCCGAAGCTCCAGTTCGCGAGCTTCGCGCGCCCTCGCCACCTGGCGCAGCGGTCGCAATCCATTCGCGAGGGCCATAAGCGCGGAAGCGTTATTGAACACCACGGAATGCCAGATATTGAACCCGAAGAGGAAGACGCCAGCGATACAAATGCTGTTCGGAATGAGAATCAAATTCCAGCTTCGGCGGACATTCGTCTCCAGGCCGCAGGAGAAATCCTTCAAAGCGCAGATTTTGGCGAGGCTTTCCTCCATAAAGACGATCTGCGCGGTGTCCGTGGCCAATGTGGAAGCGCCGCGCAGGGAAATGGAGACGTTGGCCTTCTTGAGCGCGATGGAGTCGTTGATGCCATCGCCCACAAAGCACACGGTGCGGCCCTCCTTCTGCAGCAGTTCGACGTAGCGCCCCTTGTCCTGCGGGAGCACTTCCGCGAAATGCCGGTCCATCCCGAGTTTTTGCGCCAGCCGCCGCGTGGGCTCCTCGTGATCGCCGGAGATGATTGCGAGATGGCTGACGCCGCGGGCGCGCAGGCCGGCCACCACTTCCTCCGCCTCGGGCCGGTGAGAGGATTGCAGTTCAAGCACGCCGGCCAGCCGATCTCCAATCGCGATATTCACGAAGGAATGGCCGTCCGCATGCATCTGCGCGAGTTCGGTCTGAACGGATTCGGGAATGGGAATGCTCTCCATTTCCATGAAACGGCGGCTGCCGACCCGCACGGTCTCCCCTTCGATTTCCACGGTGATGCCATAGCCCACCTGATATTTGGAGGCATTGATCTTCGGCATGGGGCGCTTCAGGGCCGCGAACCGTTCCAGGATGGCCTTGGCGATGGGATGCGAAAACTTCTGCTCGGCAGCCGCGGCCAGCGCGAGGAGCCGCTCCTCCGTATGGTTCCCGCAGCACAGGATCCGGCCGACTTCGGGCTTTTCCCGAGTGAGTGTGCCGGTCTTGTCAAAGAGCACCGTGTCCACATTCCGCATGATCTCGAGCGCGCGGCCATCCTTCACGAGGATGCCGTGCTGGGCGCAAAGCGTGAGGGAGGTGAGCATGCCGAGCGGCGCCGCCATCCGAATGCCGGTGCCGAGATCGGAATTGATGACGGCAAGCGCGCCACTCGGCCCGACCACCGCGGCGGCGACAGCGGAGAGTCCGAGAGCCGGCACCACCGCCCGGTCGGCCAGTTCCTCGCCGCGGGATTGCGAGCGGAGTTTGTAAGCAACGGTCCGGTTAAGCACCGCGCTGATCTTGCTGGAGGCGGTCTCCTTGCCCGCGCGTTCCACGGACACAATGATCTTCCCGGCCAGCATGACGGTGGCGGCAAACACTTTGTCGCCCACGGTTTTCTCCGCCGGCGCCGATTCGCCGGTCAGCGCGTGCTGATCCAGAATGGCGTCCCCCTCGGTGATCGCGCCATCGACGGGCACGATTTCACCCGTGTGCACCACGATCAGGTCTTCGCGATGCACCTGATCGAGCGTGACTTCGACTTCCTTGCCGTCACGCAGGACGCGAGCCAGTCCGGGCTGTTTGCCGACCGCCTCGAGGAGGACTTTGGCGGACTCGGCGCGCGTTTCACGGAGCAGCTTTCGGCCGACGCTCAGGAACCAGGCCGTCATCGCCCCGGCGAAGATTTCGCCGGTGAAGAGACACGCGGTAAAGATGATGCTATCGAGCACGTCCACACCCAGGCGCCGCTCGCGGGTGACCACTTTATACGCCCGCCGGAAGCTCGGCGCCGCAGTGTAAAGCATGATCAGCGCGCTCACGGGAATCAGAGCCGGCATAAAGAACGTGGCCGCGGCTGAAATCGCCAGCGAGGTGGAGGCGATCGGAAAATCCAGTTCCAGGCGTTCTTTCGGCGGACGCGCCGGCGCTTTCGAGAGCGCTTTATCCAGGTGGCGGACGATCTGCTCGGGATGGATGGCGCGGGGATTGAACGCGATGGAGATGCTGCCTGCGTTGCGGTGCAGTTTGTATTGCTCGATCCCGATCAAGCCGAGGAGTTCGCGCTCGATGAGTTTGACGAGATGGCGCTTATTGAGAACCACCGCGTTGCGGAAGCGAATCCAGCCCGGCATTTCCACTCGCTGCTCCCAGGTGCTGATGGTTCGGCCATAGCGAAACAGGCGCAGGCGCAGCATCTTCTTCGGCACGGAGCGGAGCAAATCGGGCGGAAATTCCGGCTTCATCTCCGGCTCGATAACGCCCTGATAGATTTGAGCGATTTTCAAGAGCACGGCCTTCAAATTGCCGTTCGCATTAAAAATCACCGTCGCATTCCGCGCGACGATATCGATCTCCACTTCCCGGACCTCGGGCGCGCCGAAGCTCTGCTCAATAAATTCCCGGCACGTCGCGCTGCGCCACGAGGCGAATCGACCCGGGCAATGGAAGACCAGCCGATCCGGTTGTGGAAAGGCGACTGCGAGTTCCTTGCTCTTCCAAGGGTTGCGGTGATCGCGGATTCCCAGTGACGCGCCATCTGGCGCCGGAAGAACGCGGAGGATGGGCGCGTGTGTATTGGGCGCCTTCGATTCTGCGATACTACGGGTTAATACAGCCATAAGTCCTTGAACAATTTGGAACTTGAACTGCCCTCGGCTCCGATCTCAAACGTCTGGTAAATGTTTCCCATCAATGCCCTTGATTTGCCCTCGTTTTTCTACAACGGTCCGGGCTCACACCTCGGCCGCGGCGGCATCAAACTCGTCAGCCCGGCTATTCACGGTCTTGCGCACGCGCGCCGACGTCTTTGGCTTCTTTTTTGACGCCGCAGGCGCGGCTTTTGCCTCGTCCGCCGGTTCATCTTTTCCGGCCTTTTTTACCGTTTTGCGAGGAGCGATCTTGGCTTTCCGCCGCGAATCGATCGCCGCTTCGGTGCCCTCGACAAATCCGCGCCGGATAAGATTTCCGGAGGGGAGCAGTTCCGTGACAAACACGCCTGCATAGACCAGTCCGAACGCAATGCCATAGGCAGTCTTGTGGACGCCGTTTCCGAAAACGCGTTTGGTCGTGGCGGCGGCTCGCTTCGCCGAGTCGCGTGAGTTGGCGGTCGCTTCCTCGAAGGTTTCTGCCGCGGATTCAAGAGTATCGCCGAGCACAGAAAAGACGGAATTGGCTGCGGCTTTGGTTTTAGTTGCCATAGGTGTGTTTGCTAAGTTGCGTATTGTTTCTAACAAAATTCTCCCGATTTGCACAGGCGTCTGTGGTGACAATTGGATTACGAATGCTCTTCCCGGACCGCTTGCGAAAAGATTCGAAAGCCGGCCACACGATCTTTACTGTCATCGTCATTTGGATGCCCTCGCCGGGAATTCGGCGCCCTGGGTTTAATATCAGGCAGTGCCTCCAAAGAGAGAGAAGAGCCCGAAAAAGGCGCCGCCGATCAGGGCGATCGAGGCCAGCCCCAAGGCCACTCCCGCCGCGATCATTTTCCCATCCCGTTCCACCAGGCCCAGCGCGATAATGAAAATGGCGATCGCCGGCGGCATGTTCGTCATCGGAATCGGCAGCGCGATGACACACGCCAGCACCAGGATGAGCGCCCCGAGAAACCGCTTCGCCGCCGGGCTCGTGGCCCATTGCCACCGCGGGCGGACTTGCCTTTCCGCACGCTCCAGATGGGGGAGAATCGCGTTTATGGCCTTCGCAAGCGCCTTCCTCGGCACGGAGCGTTTCAAAAGCGCTTTCGGAAGCCGGACCTCCTTGCTGCCCAACATCATTTGCGTTCCGAGAAGGGCTTCGGGCAACGCCACCACCGCGGACATTCCGGGCACAGGAATCGGGATCACTTCCGGGATGGAAAATACCAGGATCGAAGTTCCAAAGGAAGACGTTCCCAATCCCTTGAGAATCTGCTCCACGGAAATCATGTCCTGCGGGTTATCCACCAGGATCTGGCGCAGAAGCTCGGAGGTGCGACGGTCGGGCGCTTCTCCGCCGGAGCGCGCCTTGGTCTTCGTCCGCGGCTTCGCGTTCCCATTGAGTGGCTTCGCGTCGCCCTTGAGTGGCTTCGCCTTCCCATTGAGCGGCTTCGCATCCCCTTTGAGCGCTTTTGCGCCGCCCTTGATGCGCACCGACACTTTCGCCACGCCCGGCTCCGTTTTCGCTTTGACGACGGTGGGAGCCTTTGGTTTTCGCGAGACACGCGAACGTTTGGTCGAAGGACCAGTGGAAGCCGGAGCGACCGCAGAGTCGCCAGGAGCTGCGCTGTTTGCCATCATTGGAGCGGACACTATTTTCTCCAGCCCCGGATTGTCAAGCCTCGCGGTCGAGAATAGCAAATGTTATTTTGAAGGGGGGGGCGCAGTCTTGAAGGCAATTCGGAGCCCCTTGTTTTCGTCCCCTCGCCCAGTGAGCCAAAAATGTTGGCCACTGTTTGCTTTAAGCCGGGCCGCCGAAGAATGAGACCAGACCAAAAATCGCCCCCCCGACGAGAGCGATCGAGGCCAGCCCCAGGGTCACTCCAAGCGCGAGAAGTTTCCCGTCCCGTTCCGCCAATCCCATCCCGATAATGAAAATGGAGATCGCGGGCGGCACATTCGTCATTGGGATCGGGAGAGACATCACGCAGGCCAGCAGAAGGATGAGCCCCCCGAGAAACCGTTTCGCCGCGGGGCTCGTGGCCCATTGCCACCGGGGCCGGACCCGCTTCTCCGCGCGCTCGAGAGACGGCAGGATCGCCTTCACGGCAGCCGCAAACACTTTCCGCGGAACCGAGCGCTTGAGCAGCGCCTTGGGGAGGCGAACCTCACCTTTTCCGGCGATCATTTGCGCCGCCAGGAGGCCCGTCGGCAGGACCACGATCGCGGCCAATCCAGGCACGGGAATCGGGATCACTTCCGGGATGGAAAATACCATGAGGGACGTTCCAAAGGAAGACGTTCCCATGCCATTGACAATCTGCTCCACGGAAATCATGTCCTGCGGATTATCCGCCAGAATCTGGCGCAGGATCTCAGAAGTGCGCCGCACGGGGGCTTTGGCCCGGGAACGCGTTTTCGCCTTCGGGCCCGGCTTCACATCCGATTTTGCGACCGCCCCGGCGCGCGCTTTCACAGGGCGGGTCGGCGCCTTCGGTTTCGCGACTGCCGGCGTTTCCGTGTTTCTCGAAGCGCGCGAGCGCCTGGTCGAAGGACCCGTGGAGACCGGAACGGCCCGGGAGCCGCTGGGAACTGCGCTGTGTGCCGTCATGTGAACGAGACGATATTTTGTCCAGCCCCGATATGCAAACGCCAGCCTGTGACATGTTCGTTACAGATTTCCCATTTCATCCACCATTCTCTTGAAACCGGGCAAGTCGCCCGAAAACACGTCCAGATCCACATTGCCACGGATGCCACGGACGCGCCCTTTGTCGGTGAATTGCCAAAACAGCCACGGACTGGCCCCGGGAAGCCGCGGAGCGACGAATGTATCGCGAATCCAAAGCCGCTTCAGCGGGTATCCCTTGAGGTAGGGGTTGTAGAACTCGGCGCTCGTGTAAATCACGGGCTCCCTCCCGTAGCGGCTCCGAAGGCGACTGAGAAAATCGCTCAATTCCCTCCGAAACTCGGCCACGCCAGGGCGTGATTTTGTGTTGCCCGAGAATTCGAGATCCACCGCCGGCGGCAAAGCGGATGCGTCGCGGGGAACCGTGGCCATAAAATTCTCCGCCTGCGTCTTTCCAGGCGTCTTGA
>Ga0302319_10006955_pt1 | contig 22323 bp, 11 predicted proteins | sample Bog_T0_2_FD_203319 | JGI IMG/M metagenome (GOLD analysis project Ga0302319, IMG submission 203319) | Peat permafrost microbial communities from Stordalen Mire near Abisko, Sweden - Bog_T0_2 | ecosystem: Environmental > Terrestrial > Soil > Wetlands > Peat | place: Sweden: Abisko, Stordalen Mire... | reverse complement strand
ACGGGCTTTACCGGTTCGGCTCTGGCCTCGGACGGTTTCCCGCGAGTCAGTTCTCTCAGCACGGGCTCTTTCGGCGGTATAAGCGCGCTTGGCCCTACCAACGCCAACTCGTACTACAACGATAAGCTCACGTCTGTAGCGAGCGTCACCTACGTTCGGAACAGTCACACCTTCAAACTGGGCGCGGAATTCAAGCAGGAAGACTGGACCAACATCAACAAGGTCGGCTCGTCCGGCTCGCTCAGCTTCAGCGCCAATCAGACCGGTTTGCCGGCGCTGCAGGGCTTCAGTCTGGCGGGCAGCAACGGCCTCAACTACGCCAGCTTCCTTCTGGGCGCGGTGAGCAGCGCCAGCATCAGTCCCGAGACCGATCCGCAATGGCGCAAGAAGGCGTGGTCGCTCTACCTTCAGGACAACTGGAAGATCACCCGGAAGCTCACCCTCGACTTCGGCCTGCGATGGGATTTCGAAGGCCAGGGCAATGAGCTCTATGATCGGGTGAGCGAGTTCTCGGCGACCGTGTCCAATCCTTCCGCAGGCGGATTGAAGGGCGGATATCTCTACGAGGGCTACGGCTCCGGACGCTGTAACTGCAGCTTCTTCCATACTTACCCCTACGCGATCGGTCCCAGACTGGGCGCGGCTTACCAGATCAACCCCAGGACCGTCTTCCGGGCAGGCTGGGGCCTGACTTACTCGGCGCTGGCGAACTGGTGGTATCTGGGCGCCTCAAACGGCGTCGGCTGGAACACTCTCAGTTTCAGCACTCCCACCTACGGCGAACCCGCCTTATACCTGAAGAACGGGCTTCAGTACAATACCGCCGACCTCTACGCGGTCTCGCTCAACCCAGGCCTTGCGCCTCTGGCCGGTCAGCTGAATTCGCCCTCCGGCAACTACGATCCGAACTCGGGAAGGCCGGGCCGTGTGAATCAGTGGAATATCTCGCTGCAGCGCGAACTGATTCGAAATCTTTCGCTCGAGACTTCCTTCGTCGGCAATCGCGGGGTCTGGCTTGAGGCCGACAGCCTCGACAGCCCCAACGCGATTAATCCCGCCACGCTCCAGGCGCTTGGGCTGGACATCACCAACCCCGCCACCAGAACGCTCCTGCTGTCGACTTTCTCCTCCGGCACTCCTCAAAAGAACGGATACAGCCTGCCTTATGCAAGCTACCCGCTCGGCACCACACTGGCGCAGGCTCTCAGGCCCTATCCGCAGTTCAGTGGAAGCCTGTCGCCGAGCTGGGCGCCCCTCGGCAAGAGCTGGTACGACGCTCTGCAGGCGAAGCTCACCAAACGCTTCTCTCACGGCTTCGATATGACGGGTTCCTTCTCCTGGCAGAACGAAGAAGCGGAGGGAACCGGAGGGAATCCCGGGCCGGGCGGCGGCGGCATCAACAACGTATTCGCGCCCCGAGTCAACCAGAAGTCGCTTTCGAGTTTCTCGACCCCGCTCATCCTCGTCGTCGCCTATAACTACACGATCCCGCGTGTCGGGCCCAATGCGCTGGTGAAGCGCATCGTCGGCGACTGGACGATCGGCGGGATTCAGCGCTACGCCAGCGGTTCTCTGATCGCGGTCCCTGGTTCGCTCAACAGCCTCAGTTCGCTGATCTTCCAGAGCACCCGCATGAACCGCGTGGCCGGCCAGCCGCTCTTCCTCGAATCGCCCAATTGCGGCTGCATCGATCCGAATAAGCAGTTGGTTCTGAATCCGGCCGCCTGGCAGGACGTTCCCGCCGGAACGTGGGGAACGTCGGCGGCCTACTATAACGACTACCGGTGGCAGCATCAGACGTCCGAGAACATGAGCGTCGGACGCATCTTCCCGATTCGCGAGAGGATGTCTCTGCAGATCCGGGCTGAGTTCTTCAACGTCTTCAACCGGCTCTACTTGCCGGGGCCGACCAGCTCGAATCCGCTCGCCACGACTACCTATTTTTCCCCGGGCGTTCCTTCCGGCGGCTTCGGCTACATCAACGCCAACTCGGCGTCGGGCCAGCGGAACGGGCAACTGGTCGCGCGATTTCAGTTCTAAGGGCTAAGGGCGGGGCGGCGGGATTTGTGCGTACAGATCCCGCGCGCCCTGGAAAGCCGGGTTAAACTCCAGCGCTTTTTCCAGCACCTTGCGGGCCTCGGCCGGCCGCCCCGTCCTGAGCAGGGCGACAGCGAGATTCGCCCGCACCAGCACCAGAGCGGGATTCGCCCTGAGGGCTGCGCGCCAGAGCGCAATCGCGGCCTCAAGGTTCCCCTGTTCCATTTGCCGGCCTCCCAGCACAGTCGGCGCGCTCGCCCCGGTCTGGTCAATGCTCCACAGTTTCTCGTAAAGCCGAACCGCATTGTCCGCATCCCCGCGCCCGTTGTAGAGATCGGCGAGATATGAGAGGGCTTGCGGGTCCTCCGGGTTCGTCCTCAGTGCCTCCCTAAGCAGACCGAAGGCGCGGGTGCGATAAGCCGAACTCCCTTCACGGAGACCGACGATGGCATAGGCAAGACCTGATTCTCTCGGTCCCGGCGCGCTCCGACCGAACGGGAGCAGCACTGCCTGGCTCGCCGCGGTCCGCGAGGCGCCGGGTCTGCGCTGTATGGAGTGGTTTGTGTACACCACATGGTCCGCGTCGCCTGCCGGGTTCTTCGGCATGTGGCATGCGGTGCAATTGTCGTTGTTCGACCGCCGCACAGACTCCGACTCGGTGCAGGCGCTAGCCGCGTGGCAGTTCAAACACTTTCCGTTGAACCAGGCGGCCTTCTCGGCCGGCCCCGGCCGGACATGCGGGTCGTGACAGCTTCCGCACCAAAGTCTGTCTCCGCTGACTCTTTTGCAGCCACTCTGCGCCAGATTCTCGGCGTGACTCGTTACTCTCATGCCGGATTCGCCGGCGCGGACGAAGACGGCGGCATAATCGGACAGCCTGTCTCCGGCTACGAAATTCGCCATACTGGCGCCGGCGCGTTCCACGCGGATATCTCCGGCAAGATGACACTGGTTGCAGACACTGTCCCGCCGCTCCGGATCGAGCCTGGCCGGGTTGACAATGCCCGAGCCGTGCGCCCGATCGCCGGCTCTCATCCTGTCTGCATGAACCCCTCCCGGGCCGTGGCAGCGCTCACAGCTTACACCGCCCTCGAGGAACGGCGGATCCAGGTAGCCATTCTGCGTTCCTTCGACCGGCTGAAGCCGGCTGGCATGGCAGGCGAGACAGCCCGGCGCGATCGCCCGGGTCAGGAACGGATATGAGTACCGGTCGTAGCCCGGAGAAAAACGCCACTCTCCGGCGCCACTGTAGTAAGTGACGGGAGCCTCATACAGAAATCCATCGACGGACAAAAGGAAACTGCTCGCCGACGCTCCGGAACCCACAAAGTAAGCCAGTTTCCTGCGCGCATCGATCGTTCCGTCGTTCTTCCGAAAATAGAGAAAGGACTCCCCGCCTTCGACGGCGACTCGATAAGAATAGCCCGACCGGGAATCGGAGAAGGCGGCTTTATCGAACTTCGCACCCGACGGCAACGCCGCAGCCGACCCCGCGCTGCGCGACATCGGCGTCGCGAAGTAGCTTCGATAGATGCCGCTGTGGCAATCGCGGCACACTTCGCTCCCGACCCACGCGGGCCCTGCGGCCGCGCCGCCCGACACCGGGACAACGAGGCACAGCAGCAGAGTCCTCACGCGCGGAGGCATTAACCCGCCATCTCAGAACGCGATTCGCAGCACGCCCTGAAGTGTGCCGTTCTGGCCGTAGAAATTACTGAACGAGTAGCCGGTAGTGGCCGGGAACTTGCCGAAGTTCTGCGGGCTGGTGAGGTTCACGGTAGTGTTCGCCGTATTCAGCCACCGTGTCTCCGGGAACAGATTGTCGGCGTCCATTCGCACCGTCAGCTTGTATTTTTCCTTATAAGCCCAGGTCTTGGTGATCGAGTACTGCGGCCACCACACCCAGCCCGTCCGCGCGATTCCGCTTCCGGCGTTGCCTTCCGTAAACGCCGCCGGATACGAGAAGGCGTTGATGTTGAAGAACGGGTTTTGCGACGCCTGGGGCCACATGTTGGGTCCGATCGAGTAGTTGGGAACGTTGATCTGCTGGCCCGGAACGATGTTTAGCCCGCCCTCGCCGCTCAGATACTTATATGGGCTTCCGGAACTGCTGAAGCTCACCGGAAGACCGCTGCGCACGCTTTGAATCGTGAGGAAAGTCCATCCCCCGATCGCCTGATTCAGCCATCCGACGTGGTTCACAAATCGTCGGCCCGTGCCGAACGGCAGATCGTAATTCAGCTGGTTCGAGAACTGGAACTTCTGATCGCTCCCTGCCACTGCCTTTGTCAGCGCCCAGTCGTAATACTGATAGCCGCTGCCCGCCGTGCCGGTCAGATTCTTGCTGTAGGTAAACAACGCCTGCGCGGAGAATCCGGAACTGAAGCGGTGCTGCATGCGGGCGATCATTGCGTGATAGGTGCTATGCCCGAAATTGCTTGTCTCCGTGATGCTTCCGAACTGCGGATAGGGAAGGTAGGCCTGTGTATTGGCTGAGACTGCGTTGAGCAGCGTCGTATTCGTCGACTGATAGATCGACTGCGGCAGCACATTGATATTCACGCTCCCCGTCAGATGCACGCCGGCCGATCCCTGATACGTCAGTTCCGCCAGATAATTCGGCTTGAACTCGTACTGAAAGCCTCCCGACCACGACATCGAATAGGGATTGCGCAGGTTCGGGTCGATATAGCTGATATTCCGGCCGGTGTAGTTGGCCGTGGCCGTGTAATAGGGCGCTGTGCCGCCGGGCTGTATGTTGTAGGTGACTTTTCCGGGACCCTGCGACAGGTAGAATGCCGGGTTCGGATTTGTGGAGGCGAGGGACACCGCCGACGTTGCCGTGTATTCGTCCTGAGGCACACTCTGCACAAGATCCTGTGTAAACATCCCGAAAGACCCCCGGAACACGAACTTCGGCCTGAAGTTCCACGCCAGACCCAGCCGCGGAGTGAAGTTATGCAGGTCCGTGTTGTAGAGAGTGCCCGTGGGATGGATCACCGCCCCCATCATTCCCGTGAGCGGATCGGCGGTGGTCGGGCTGAACTGCGACTTCTGGTCGTGCTGCGTCTGCGCCGGAGTTTCGAGGCTGTACCGGATGCCGATCGAGAGCGTGAGATCGCGGCGGATCCTCCAGTCGTCCTGAGCATAGAACTGGTTCAGATACCAGTGGGGAATATAGTTGGCAAGCAATGTCGTGAAGGAGGCCGAAGACACCGCCCCCAGCTCGAAAGAGGCCAGCGAGTTCCCTGTGTTGGGAAGCACCGACCCGCTGTTGTAGCCGCCGGTCGTATTCGAGCTGAATGTATAGGTGCCCGAAGGCTGGGACGCGGCAATGTCGTTTTCACGCTGTCGAATGCCCTGATAACCGAACTTGAAGGTATGTAGTCCCCAAACCTTGGTCAGATTGTCTGCCAGCGTAATATCCTCGTTAAGCGTGCGGGAGCCGCCGCCGGGATTCGCGGTCCAGGCCACCGAACTGCTTCCGGAAGCGATGAAACCGGGAAATGTCTGCGGTCCGACACCCGGAATTCCCAGGGTCGCGGCCCATCCCTGGTTGGCCGTCACCGGAAAAACCTGATCGTTGCGCCTTTGGTAGCCGAGCTGGAATTCATTGATAATGGTGGGACTGATCGTATTGATGTAGCCAAACGCGATGTTGCGCTCGTCGATCGGTTCGGGCAGTCCGAAACCCAGCGCTGTATTGTCGATCGCCGTCCAGTTATACAGCACGTTGTTGCGGCTCCCGATGACACGGTACTTGTTCCAGATATAACGAACGAAGACCTTCTGATTCGCGTTGATCGTCTGGTCGATCTTGCCCAGATATGCCTGGCGGTCCGATATGTAATGGTTCCCCGAATAGAAATCGTTGGTGGGACCGGTAGTCGTAAACGTCGGAGTGAGGTTGGGCGTCGCGTAGGGATTCAGCGAGAAGAACTTGACCGCCACGGGGTCGAAACGGCTCTTCGGAATGATGTTGCCGGGAAACAGCGTCGACACGTAACCTGTCCCGCTCGCGCAGCCGGCCGCCGCCGTGCAGGTAATCGATTTGGGATCGTAGATCGGTTGCCCGATTCCTCCGAACGTGAAGTTCCCGTTCAGTTCGTCCGTTGTCGGCGCACTCACGGTCGCGTAGTTCGTCTCGTGATCGTAATCGAGGCGGTAGCCAAGCAGGAAGAAGGTCCTGTTCCTTCCGTTGTACAGCTTCGGAATCGAAATCGGCCCGCTCAGCGTCGTATTGAAATTGTGGTACTCGAAAGGCGTAGTCGTGGAGATCTGATTGAACACCTGCCGATGCAGCCAGTCCTTGTTGATGTACCGTTCTTCGGCGGAAAAATGCAGCTCGTTGGTTCCGCTCTTTGTCGTGATGTTGTAAGCGCCGCCGCCCGAATGCCCGATCTCGGCCGGGATTCCGGTCGTAAAGACCTGCGCTTCCTGCAGCGTATCCACCGGCGGCGTGATCAGCGTGTTGGTGTCTCCCAGCGCCTTCCCCAGCGCCTGTTTCGCCGTCATCCCGTCGAGCGTGTAGCTCAATTGCGTTTCCGGAAGACCGAGTATGTGGTAACTCCCGTCGTTGTTCGCCTGGGCGCCCTCCTGGTAGTACATGAAGTGCTGCGGCTTCGACTGGGGGATCGGCTGATCGTGAATCTCTTTGGCGTCGGTAACCGAACCCACTACCGCCGAGTCCGTATCCAGCAGCGGAGCCTGGGCCATCACCTTGACTTCTTCGTTCACCGAGCCCACCTGAAGCTTCACGTCGATGCGCGGCGTCTCCCCGGCATTCAGTTTGAGCCCGGTCTGGTCGAACTTCTTGAATCCCGAAGCCTCGATTGTGAGCTGATAGTTGCCGACAATCAGAAACGGCACATAGTACGCGCCGTCCTGGTTCGTCTTGCCGCGGGTGACAACCTGGGTGTCGACGTTAGTGACGGCGACGCCCGCATTGGCCACCGTGGCGCCGCTCGGATCCGTAACGGTTCCGACGAGCGTCGCGGTTCTCAGGTCCTGGGCGGTTGCAAACGATGCCGCGGCAATAACGAAGGCGGCGCAAAACAGTAAGGTCTTCATGGACTCGTCTCTCCTGAATACAAATGCGGGGCTACCTGTTTGAAGCATCGGGGCACCCCACAGCGATTGCTGAGTATGATATATTCTTCGCGATACCAAACGCAAGCGCTTACACGCGACTATGACGACGAGACGTTCGTTTTCGAAGACTCTGGCGGCCGCGCCTCTGGCCGCGCAAGCTTGGGCGCAGCCTCCCAGGCCGGCCCGCATCCGCGTCGACACCGAACGCGTCATCTCCGACATCGACCCGAAGCTCTACGGTAATTTCGTCGAACACCTCGGCCGCTGTGTCGAGGGCGGTGTCTTCGACGAAGGCTCAAAGCTTTCCGACGCCGACGGTTTCCGCAAGGACGTCTTTCGGGGCGCGAAAGACCTCAACATCGGCCTGCTTCGCTGGCCCGGCGGCAACTTTTCTTCGAATTACCACTGGAAGGACGGCATCGGCCCGCGCGACCAGCGCCCGCCGCGTCTTGAGATGGCCTGGGGGACTGTCGAGAGCAATCGTTTCGGCACCCACGAATTCCTGAAATACGCCGAGGAACTTGGCACGGAACCCTATATCTGCGCGAACCTCGGCACCGGCAGTTGGGAGGAAGCCCAGCAGTGGGTCGAATACTGCAACTGCGCGGAAGACACAGCTATGACCCGCCTGCGAAAGCAGAACGGCCGTCAACAGCCTTTCAAGGTCGCCTACTGGGGGCTGGGCAACGAGATGGACGGGCCATGGCAAATGGGCCATCGCAGCGCCGAGGATTACGGAAAATTCGCGCTCGAAGCCGCCAAGCTGATGAAGTGGACGGACCCGAACATCAAGCTGATCGCCGCGGGATCGTCGAACTTCGGCGCCGGTTCCGACTGGACCGGATGGAACCGCACCGTCCTCGAATATCTCAAACGCCACGCCGACTATCTTTCGCTTCACCTCTACGTGAAGAATCTCGATAACGACTTCCCCGAGTTCATGGCCAGTTCGCTCGAACTCGACGACAGGACCAAAACCGCCGAGGGAACCATCCGCAATGCGCTTTCCGGCGAGCCCGCCGACCACAAAATTTACATCGCCTGGGACGAATGGAATGTCTGGTACCGCGCCCGCGGTCCGAAAGAACGCGGCCGGAAGATTCTCGAAGAGCGCTATAACCTCGAAGACGCGCTCGTAATCGCGACCTTCCTGAACTCTTTCCTCAACCACTCGCACATCGTCAAAATCGCCAACATGGCGCAGCTGGTGAACGTCATCGCACCTATGTTCACGAGTCCGGAAGGCATGTTCCTGCAGACCATCTATTACCCCCTGCAGCTGTTCGCCAACAACAGCAAAGGTAAGGCTCTCGATTTGCATGTCGAGTCCCCGACCTACACCAGCAAGCGCTTCGGGGACGTCCGCTATTTGGACACCTCAGCCGCGTACGACAACGGCAACCTCGTTCTGAACGTGGTGAATCGAAGCAGGAACCAGGCCATTACCGCCGAGATCGAGACGCTCGACAAGACCTTCTCCGGCGTTGTCGCGATTTCGGAAGTAAACGGCCCCGACATCAAAGCCGAGAACGACTTCGGCGTGACCAATGTCAAGAGCACTCGGCGTACTGCCACCGCCCAGGGCAAGAAGCTGACGCAGACCTTCGCGCCGCACTCCTTCACAATGCTGAAAGTGAAACTGGCTTAGGCCGCCGATTCTAACCCCGGAAGTACAGATAGCTCCCCGCAATACACGCCAGAACCAGAGCCGACGCAAAAACCTCCCGGCTGCTCCAGCTCGCCCGCGTCCTGCGCAGGTCCTCCGCCGTAGTGGTTTCAAATGTAAGGCTCTGAATCTTCGAGTAGTCCGGCGCCTCGGTCATCCGGCTCACCGCAATCATGACGATCGCCGAAACGATGGTAATCAGCACACTGAAGTACTGAAAATAGATATTATTCACGATCCAGAGGAACGACCCCTCGCGGTAGCCCTTCTCAAAGCCCGCCAGCCCCAGCGTGATCGGCGTGTCCACCAGCATCCGGAACAGGCCCAGCGTGAAGCCCACGATCATCGCCCATAGAGCCCCGGCCGCGTTCATCCGCTTGAAGAACACTCCCAGAAAGAACACTACGAAGATCGGCGGAGCCAGATAACCCTGCACCGACTGCAGATATGTGTAAAGGCCGTTCGCCCCCTTGATCACGGGGATCCACGCCAGCGCCACCACCACCATCACGATCGTCGCCATCCGCCCGGTCCGCACCAACTGGTGCTGCGAAGCCTTCGGCCGCCACTTCGCATACAGATCCACCGTGAACAAAGTCGAGCAGGCATTGAACACACCGGCGAGCGAACCCATCAGAGCCGAAAGCAGACCCGCTACCACGATTCCCCGGATCCCCGAAGGAAGCAGATAGCGCACCATCATCGGAAAAGCCGCGTTCGATATCGCGGGCACCGTCTGGCCGTCCGGTCCGATCAGCGGCGACAGCGCCGCCACCTTGCCGCTCTTCGCCAGCGCGAAGCAGATCAGACCCGGGACGATGAAAAGGTAAACGGGGAACAGCTTCAGAAACGCGGCGAAGATGCTGCCCTGGCGCGCCACGCTTTCGTTCGGCGCTCCTAAAGCCCGCTGCACAATGTACTGATCCGTGCACCAATACCAAAGACCGATGATCGGAGCGCAGAACAGCATGCCCAGCCAGGGAAAGTTGCCGTTGAAGTACCACGCTTCCCGAACCACGTGCCCGGCGGCGTCGCTCTGCATCACCGGCGCCCACGTTCCTTCCACCCCCGCCGGTATCAGCGGCTTCCAGAGATTGAACATCTCCGAACCAGCCAGATGCCGCAGTTCTCCCCATCCTCCCAGCACATGCAGCCCATAGAAGGTAAGCAGCGCCGATCCCGCGATCAGCACCAGCACCTGCACCGCGTCGTTGTAAGCCACGGCCCTCATGCCGCCCAACGTCGTATATAACCCCGTCAGCACGATCACCAGCACCGAGCCGATCCAGAAGCTGTCGATCGAAACGCTTCCGACCTGAATGCTCATTTCCGGCAACAGGCTCGCGAACACGACCCCGCCCGCGAAGATTCCGACCGCGATCTTCGAGATCACGAACGTGATCAGCGAAACGATGCAGAGCACATAACGCGAGCCCTCGCTGAACCGCCGCTCCAGAAACTCCGGCATGGTAAAAACCATCGACCGCATATAGAACGGCACGAAAACCCATCCCAGCACCAGCAGGCACCACGCGTGCAGTTCGTAGTGAGCCATCGCGACCCCGCTGGTGGCGCCCGAACCCGCCAGTCCGACGATATGTTCCGACCCGATATTCGAAGCGAAAATCGAAGCGCCGATGATCCACCAGCCCAGATTGCGGCCGGCCAGGAAGTAGTCCGTCGTCGAGTCCTTGCCCTTGCGCACCACCCACCAGCCCACACACGCCAGGGCGGAAAAGTACAGCGCAATCATCAGCCAGTCGAGCGCGGTAAGGCTCGTCGTTTGTGCCGCATCGAGCAGCAGCAGTGAAGGAGGTGTCAATGTATGTTCCCGGGTCGCCTCAGAATCCGCCGCGTCCGCCTGCGGCAGCCACCCGCAGCAGCACGACGCCGTGCACCGGCACCGTCGCCGTGAATTCGTCGCCGGTGGTCTCCACGGGCTGGTGTTTCCAAAGGTCCTGCGCCTGTAGCCTGCGGAAGCCGCAGAGTCCCGTATTGAATTTCAGCGCGTCCCAGCGGAAGCTCACGGCCGCGGGCCTATCGCCTCTGTTGAACAGCCCCACCGCAAATGCGTTGCCGCTCAACGGACGGATAATCACTTCGGTTTTTCCGTTCTGCGAAAGCCGCTGCACGGGTTTGGGGTCCCGATCCTGATCGATCGCGATTACATCCGGGTTCATCAGGATCGACTTCGTCTCCTCGGTCATGGTCCTCACGTCGTTGCCCGCCATCAGCGGCGCCGACAACATGCTCCACAGGCTCATATGTGTCCTGTACTCGTGGGCCGTCATTCCGCCGTTGCCGACTTCAAGCATGTCCGGATCGTTCCAGTGGCCCGGCTGCGTAAAACCCGCAATATCGATCTGAGCGAAACCGATCCGCTCCATCGATTCCCATCGGTCTCCGATATCGAACGTCGTGCGCCACAGGTTCCCGCCGGTCTTCGCGCCCCACTTCCAGACGTCCGCCGCGCCGTATTGGCAAAGGCTGTAGACCATCGGCCGCCCCGTCTTCAGCAGCGCTTCGCCCATCTTCTGATATGCTCCCTGCTCGTCCTCGCGGGTCGAAGAATAAACGCCGCCCGCGCTGCACCAGTCGTATTTGAGGTAATCGTAGCCCCAGTCGGCAAAGGTCTGCGCGTCTTCTTCCTCGTGGCCGAAGCTGCCCTGATATCCGCCGCCAAGATCGCCGCTGCAGGCTTGCGGCCCGGGCGAAGAATAGATTCCGATCTTCAGTCCCTTCGAATGCACATACTCCGCGAGCTTCTTCATATCCGGAAAGCGAGCGTTGCCGATAATCTTCCCGTTCGCGTCGCGGCCGCTGGTCCAGCCCTCGTCGACAACAAGGTACTGATACCCCGCCTTCGCCATGCCGCTCGAGACCAGCGCGTCGGCCATCTCTCTTACGGTCTTATCGTCGAAACGGTCGTGGAATTTGTTCCAGCTGTTCCAGCCCATCGGAGGAGTTCGCGCCAGACCGTTATCCGGCACGTCCTGCAACTGGGGCAATGGAAGACGCGCCGGGTGCGCCTCCGCCGCGCTGACCCGCTCCAGGGTGGCCTTCGCCGGAGGACGACCGGTCGTCGTAACCGTCATGTCAAAGCGATTGGGGCCGGCGGAGACGCCTTCGTACACTGTTTCGCGCGCAGGCGGCGCTGCGGCGCCCGGCGCGGCGGGCGGCCGGTTCGCAGTCGACTTCATCTCCAGCTTGCCGTTGTGGAGGGTTCCACTGACGCCCCCTCGCCCACCGCCCCGGCCCGAGGCAACGCTCTGGACGGTATCGCCTTTCTGCTCCAGCTGAAGGTAGGTTACGCCGGCGTCCTTGTACCGCAGGATCCAGTAGCCCGTGATATCCGACTGAGCGAGAAGTGCGATTGCGCCGCCGAGCAGCAGCACGAGGGCCGTGCCGTTTCGCGCGGCGTGTTTTATTGAGCTCCGCATGACGAGAATGAGTCCTTTCCAGATTCGAGGCAGGAAACAGCCTATCAGAGCTCAGGACGTCATGCAAGCGGTTACAATATGATGTTTTTAATCACTTCCCCGCGCACTTCGGTGAGGCGCTCTTTGCGTCCCAGATGCATATAACTCAGCGCGTCCTGATTCAGCCCCATCTGGTACAACAGCGTGGTGTGAAGGTCGCGAAAATGAACCGGGTTCTCCACCGCCTTGAGTCCGATTCCGTCGGTCGCTCCGTACACCGTGCCGCCCTTGAATCCGCCGCCCGCAACCCACGTCGAGAAACCCGTATTGTGATGGTCGCGCCCTTTGCCCTTTTCCGATTCCGGCGACCGGCCGAACTCGCCGCCCCACATCACGATCGTCGAATCCAGCAGTCCCCGCCGCTTCAGGTCTTTGATCAGGGCCGCCACCGGTTTATCGGTCCAGCTCGCCATCAGCAGGTGATTGCTTTCGATATCCGTGTGCGCGTCCCATTCCGTCTCCGCCGCGCCGCCGCCCGCGACCACGCAAACGAACCGCACGCCATTCTCCACCATGCGCCGCGCCATCAGGCAGCGCCGCCCGTAGTCGTCCGTCTTCGGGTCGCCGATTCCGTACATGTCGAGAGTCTCCTTCGACTCCGTATTCAGATCGAAAACCTTCGGCGCTTCGGTCTGCATCTTAAACGCCGTGTCATACGCCGCCATACGCGCCGCGAACTCCTGGTCTTCGCCCGCCATCGTGGCTTTGTTCAGATCCTTCAGCAGCGCGATGCTGCGGCGGCGCTCGTCGAGCGTCACACCCTTCGGCAGATCCAGATTCAATACCGGCTTATTGCCGGGACGAAACATCGTCGGCTGATACACCGACGGCAGGAACCCGTTCGTGTACATCGGCACGCCCGCCTCCTGCGCGCCCTGCGGAGCCGGCATCACGACATACGCCGGCAGGTTATCCGCTTCCGACCCCAGCCCGTATACGATCCAGCTCCCCATCGCCGGAAAGCCCGGAATAATGCGCCCCGTCATCATCTGATACTGCGCCGCCGAATGCACCACCATATCGCCGTGCATCGAGCGGATCACGCACAGCTCGTCCGCCACTTCCGAAGTGAACGGAAACAGATCCGACATCTCGATGCCCGACTTGCCGTACTTCTTAAACGTGCGCTTCGTGCCCAGAATGCGCGAAGACGCGTTCACGTTCTGATACTGCACGTCGCCGAACTCGGCGGGCCGCTTCTGCCCGTCGAGCTTGTTCAGCAGGGGCTTGGGATCGAACGTCTCCAGATGCGACGGCCCGCCCGCCATGAACAGAAAGATCATCGACTTCGCGGGCGCATGGTCCGGATTCGTGGGCGGTTTCGCGGCCAGCGGGTTCAGGCTGCCCGCCGCGCGCGCCTGCTCCTGCGCCATCATCGACGCGAACGCCAGCGACCCCATGCCGCAGAAGCAGCTCGTCAGAAACTCCCGCCGGTTCCGGTTATAAACAATGTGTTCGCTCACGTCAGTTCACGTATAAAAATGCGTTCAGGTTGAAGACATCGAGCGCCAGTTCCTTCAACCGGAGCTCTTTGGAAGACTCGCTGTCGCCGGGTTTGGAGGCCAGATAATTGAGCGCCAGCTGCTTCTCTTTCACCGTCGGCGGTCTGCCGATGGCCAGGCGCCACGCCAGATCGATGCGCGCCGCATTCGTTTGGCGCGATTCCTCCAGCCTCTTTGCGAAGAAAGTCGCCTGTTCGTTCGACAACTGGCCGTTCAGCAGCTCAAGCGCCTGGGGAGCATGCGTCGATTGCTCGCGCCGCGCGCAGGAAAGCTGCATGTCCGGCGCGTCGAACACGCCCATGAACGGCAGCTGCAGATTGCGCTTGTAGATCAGGTACATCGTCCGCCGGTTGTATTCCGACGGATCCTTCGTCGCCACCCAGTACTGCGGCCGCTTCAGCATCTTCACCAAATCCTGGTCGATCGGAATCATGACGCTCGGGCCGCCGATCTTGCCGTTCAGCCGTCCTGAAATCGCCAGCATCGAATCGCGAATCTCTTCCGCCTCCAGACGCCGCCGGCCGACCTTCCACAACAGCCCGTCCTCGGGATCCTTCTCCATGGCGACCTTGTCGAGAGGCGAAACGCCCGCCTGGCGGTACGCGCTCGAAAGCATGATCGCGCGGTGCAGCGATTTCATCTGCCATCCGGTCTTCACGTATTCGTTCGCCAGGTAATCGAGCAGTTCCGGGTCCGACGGCTTCGCGCCCATGCGGCCGAAGTCGTTGGGCGTCGAAACGATCCCGCGACCGAAATGGTACTGCCAGATGCGGTTCGCCATGACGCGCGCGGTCAGAGGATTGTCCGGATTCACGATCCACTCGGCCAGCTTCAGCCGAGGCTTGTCCATCGTCAGCGGCTCCTCCGGAGTTCCTTCCGGCAGCAGCACGCCGAGCGGCCTCGCGCCCACCGACTCCCTCGGGTCCAGATAGTCGCCGTGAAACAGCGTATGAATTTGCGTCGCCTGTTTCGGATCGTCCTTCACCGCATAAATCGCCGTTAACGGCAGCGGCATCTTTTCGTCGATGGAGTCGAGCTCGGCCTGCAGTTTTCCTTTTTCCGACTCGGGAGCGGTCCGCATTTTCGCCGTCGCCTGACGCATTTCCCTCGTCAGCGGGTCCACCTTCGCATGCCAGGCGTCCTGCTCTTCTTTGGAGGCGCGAAGGAGATCGTTGGGCTGCGTCTGCGCAAAGAAACCCTGCAGCCGGTAATAATCGGACTGCTTGAAGGCGTCGAACTTATGATCGTGGCACCGGGCGCAGCCTACCGTCACGCCCAGAAAGCCGGCCGCCACGATGTTCGTCATTTCCGTAAGCACTTCGTTCCGCGAACTGGCGACGTTCTGATTCCCGGCGTTTTTGCGCAGCGGCCCGAGGCGATTGAATCCGCTGGCAACCAGATAGGTCTCGTTGTTCGAATCCATCTCGTCGCCCGCCAGCTGTTCTTTCACGAACTGGTCGTAAGGCTTGTCTTCGTTGAAGCTCTGCACTACATAGTCGCGAAAGCGGTATGCATCCGGGCGGTGCGTGTCGTACTCATAACCGTCCGATTCTGCGAACCTTACCACATCCAGCCAGTGCCTGCCCCATTGCTCGCCGTAGCGGGGCGACGCCAGCAGCCTGTCGATCAGATTTTCATAAGCCTTCGGCGACCGATCTCGCACAAAGGCGTCGATTTCTTCCGGCGTCGGCGGCAAGCCATGCAGATCATAGGTCGCGCGACGGATCAGTGTCAGCTTGTCCGCCGGAGGAGCCGGCTTCAGTCCGGCCTTCTTCAGTCCCGCCAGTACGAATGCGTCAATCGGCGTTCTGACCCAGGCCTTGTCGGCCGGAGCCGTGAACGTCGGCGGCGTTACCTTCTTCCGAGGCTGAAAAACCCAGTAGCTCTTTTCCGTCGGCTTATACGTGCCCAGCGGGGCCACCTTGTCTTCGAATCCGCCGACCGGAACTCCCAATGCAAGCCCGGCGATCAAAACCGCAATCGACTGCCTCATGACGGGACCTATCATATCGAAAGTCGATCCAGCTTGCCCTTGCTGTCTCCGAAGAACTCGGGCTCCACGCCCATCCGATCCAGCATCGAAACGAACAGATTCGCCATCGGCGTGTCCGAGGAGTACCGTATATGCCGCCCCGGTGTCAGTGTCCCATTTCCGCGGCCCGCCAGAATGACCGGAAGATTGCCGTGATCGTGCCGGTTCCCGTCGGAGATGCCGCTGCCGTACACAATCATCGAGTGATCGAGCAGCGTGCCGTCGCCTTCCTTCACGGCCTTCATCTTATCCAGCGCATACACCAGCGACTTGATGTGATAGCAGTTGATCTGCGTCACCTTCTCGATCTTTTCCTTATCGCCGCTGTGATGCGTCAGCCCGTGATGGCCCTCCGGAATCCCGATCTCCGCGCCGTATGCGCGCGGGCTTTGCTCGATGCTCAGCAGCACTGTCGAAATCCGCGTCAGGTCGGTCTGAAACGCCAACACCAGCAGATCGGTCATCAGCCGCGCATGCTCCCCGAAATCGGCCGGGACGCTGGCGGAGGGCGCCGCGTAATTTATCGGCAGGGATTTGGCATTGCGCTCCACGGACTGGATACGCGTCTCGATATCTCTGACGGACGCCAGATATTCGTCCATCTTGACCTTGTCCGCGCCGCCCAACGAAGTCTGCAGCCGGCGCGCGTCTTCGAGCACGCCGTCCAGGATGCTCTTCTCGTACATCTCCTGGAGCCGCCGCCGAACCGGATCCGCGCCCAGTTCCAGACTGCCGAACAACCGCTCGAAAACCGCGCGCGGACGAACCTCGGGAGGCAGCGGCGTGGTCGGCGTGCTCCAGGCAAGCGTATTGCTGTAAGTACAGCTATAACCGTTGTCGCAGTTGCCGCCCTGCACACCCTCTTCGCAGCCGAGCTCGAGCGAGGCGAAACGCGTAACGCCCGACATCTTCTTCGCCGCCACCTGGTCCACCGAAACGCCCGCGTGCAGGTCCTTGCCCGCGCTCTTCTTCGGATGCGTCGCCGTCAGATACGCGGCGCCCGCGCGCCCGTGATCGCCGGGGCCGTCGCCCAGCGCCCGTCCGCCATTGCAGTCGAGCCCGCTTAGCATCATTAGTTCGCTTCGATACGGCGCGATCGCGCTGGTGATTCGCGGCAGCGTCTCGGGCAGCGCCCACTCGCCCACGCCCTCTCCGGTCTTCGGCGTCCATTCTTCCATCACGATGCCGTTCGGCACATACAGAAACGCCACGCGCGCGGGCGTCGCTGCCTTGACCTCGGCCGCACGCGCGAACGGCGGAATCATCGCGTCCAGAAAAGGCAGCGCCAGCGCCGTGCCGGCTCCCCTGAGCAGCGAACGTCGTGAAACTCGATTATCGGGATGCATGCAGACTCTCGTCCTTCCTTCTCATCTGAAACGGCTCGCTTTCGGCAATAGCTGTCGCCAGCGCGGATAACCTGTTCCCGTTCGCGGCCAGCTTGCGGTTGATTTGCTCCACTGCGGCTCGATCCGAGGGCTCAAGTCCCCGGCCCAGCGCGAACGTCAGCGTCTTCTCGGTGAAGTTCCGCGTGAACGCGGTCGATTGCGACAGCAGAATATCCCGCAGCCCGTTGGCTCCCGTAAACGTGCGACCGTCCGGCAGCGTCCCCGAACTGTCGACATCGAACTTACCGTCTTTGGTGCGGAAGCCTCCGGCCGCGTCGAAGTTCTCCAGCCCGAAGCCGATGGGATCCATCTGCCTGTGACAAACCGCGCACGCCGGGTTCGCCCGATGCTGTTCGAGCCTTGCCCGCACGGAGATCTCGGCGCCGGGACGCGTCGCTTCAAGCGCCGGCACATCGGGCGGCGGAGGAGGCGGCGGCGCGCCCAGCATATTCTCCAGCACCCATTTGCCCCGGATCACGGGCGACGTGCGGGTCGCGTAAGACGTCAGCGTCAGAATCGAGGCCTGCGTCAGAATCCCGCCCCGATCGGTTCCTTCGAGCGACACTCGCTTGAAATCGAAACCGTTGACACCGGCAATTCCGTAGTAACGCGCCAGGGGGCCGTTCACGTACGTGAACTTGCCCTTGATCACATCGAGCAGGTCGCTGTCGTTCCTGAAAACGTCGCCGACAAAAAGCAGTGTCTCGCGGCGCATGTCGGCGAGCAGTTCGTCGTCGACCGTCGGGAACTTCGCCGCGTCCGGCTTTTTGCGGTCGAGCGCCCGCAGATCCAGCCACTGCGTCGCAAAATCGTCCACCAGGTTTGAAGCCTTCGCATCCTGCAGCATGCGTTTGACCTGCGCTTCGAGAACCGGCTGCCGGCTGAGCTGATGCTGGTCGGCCAGCTTCATCAACTCCTCGTCGGGCATGCTGCTCCACAGGAAATAGGAGAGCCGCGACGCCAGCTCGTAATTGCTTACACGATAGATTCCGGCGCCCGACACGGGGTCGCGCTCAATCCGGAACAGGAACTCGGGCGAGACCAGAATCGCCTGCAACGCGATGCGGATGCCTTCGTCGAACGAATCCCCCTGCTTCTGAACCAGAGCTACCAGCTTCAGCAGCCGCCGCGTTTCGGCCTCGCCGGGCGGCCTGCGATACCCGCGGCGTTCCAGCGATTCCACGATTTTCCTCGCGCAGGCGGCATCGTGCGTGCCGCAGACGAATATCCGTTTATAGCTGGGCGGCCGCTGGGCGGACGGATCGAAAGGCCCCGTGATTTCGACGAACTCCGCTGCCAGCCTGCGGCGGCCGTCTCGCGGATTCAGGTTCGTCCGCGGATCGTCCATATCCGCATGCGCGGGAAAGTAGGCGCGAATCTCGTGATCGCCGGCCGTGACATGGATCTTCGCAACGGTAGGACCGCGATCGTACGCGTAAGCCTCATTGCCCTCGACCGTATCCTTCAAAACCTGCCGTCCGTCGACGTCTACATCGAACTCCACCGGTGGCGCGGCTTTGCGATCCGCCTCATGCCGGGCCTGCTTTTCTTCCTCGGTCATCGGCGCTCGCGAGCCCCGTCCGCCGCGACCGCCTCCGCGCCCCCGCCCCGGAGCGTCGGCCCCGTTAGGAGCCCCGCCGGGAGAAAGATCGACACCCGGCTCAACGCCTCGGCGATTCGTCACTCGGAACTGCAATAGATAGTCGGCCTCGACCGGGAAGTGATAGACGCCATCCAGAGTGCCTCGCATCGAAAACGGCAGCGTAGTGCCGCTCACCTGTCCGTCGTCCTGCACGCTCTTGGTCAGCAGCTTGCCGACAATCCCCGACTTCTTCTCATACGGCTCCCCGTAGACCGCGATCCGCGAAACGGACCGCGCCGCCGCCATGTACTTTTCCATCAGCATCGGTGAAAGCGTTAGCACATCGCCGATGTTGTCGAAACCGTAGCCCTGATTGTCGATGGGAAAATCGTCGGCCGGATGGATCGTAATCCCGAGAAAGTCGCGGATGGTGTTGTTAAACTCGACCCGGTTCAGCCGGCGCGCGGTGACCCGGCCGGGATCGGGCGGTCCCGAGGCGCCGGGGGCGGCGGCAAGGGAATCGATCCACCCGGTGATCGCCGCCGCGTCGGCCGCACTGAGCGGAGGCAAAGGCGGAGGCGGCATCATACGATTCGAGACCTTCTCGCGAACCTTGCGCCACAACTCCGGATTCTGAGCCGCGCTCTTACTGTCCGGGAAAACCGAGAAATTCACCCCGGCGGTTTGCAGCTTGTCGCCATGGCATTGAATACACTGTTTGGCAAGGACTGGACGAACGCTGGTTTCAAACCGGTGGCCGTCTGTTTGCGCGATCGCGGGGCAGAGAGCAATCGCGTGACCAATCGCGACGAACCGCATGAATCGAAAGAGCTTTGGCATAAAGACGATTTCACGAAACAACCGATACCAAGCCGGACGTCCACAGTAACCCCTGGACTTTGCGGACACTAGTGGCATCCAGTGTGCATCATACAGCCTGCCAGATAACAACGCAAGCGCTTACATAGCAATTATCGGCACCTTGTCCTGAACGTTGATTTCGCCCGTAACAGTCTGATGAGGTCCAAAACGAGAACCTCCGAACGGGCTGGTCCGATACTCTTCTCGGTTATGTCGCCGAACCATCGCTTCACCAGGTTCACCCTGGAGCCGCTGGCGGGAATAAAACGCAGATGGTATCGGGGATAGCGCTCAAACCAGCGAATCAGTTTGGCCGCCTTGTCGTTCCCTTTCGGTCCAGGCGGCGTCAATCGCCTCATCTCCCCTCCCGGGCCTGATCAGCAATTCGCGCCGCAGCCGGGAAAGATCGTAACCCGCCGCAAATCCGTGCGGAATCTTCCGATCAAGTTCGATCCCACGATCCACCCAGGCCAGCGCCAGATCGGGGTTGCGCGCGGCGAAGATCGTAGCCAGCGCCACGCAATCCCGCGGCTCAAGACCGACTTGCTCGGCAGCGCCTCGTAGGCGCACGGATTTCTTTGGCCGACATAGATGGCGCGTAAGACATCGCCCCACCGACCCCGGTTATACTACTCTGCGGAGGGAATTGCTTCGAAGCGGGCCCGAATCAGGCGCTCAAATGCCGCGAGACCGGCCTTATTCAGTGCTTTGGCAACGTCTTTCTCGATCTGATAGCAGAAGGCGTAGGGGTCGTTGTCCATCCACCCAAGCAGGGTTGCCGCCGTATCGTCCGGCCGCGCGCGCCGGATCGGCCTTCTGAAGCTGGTCGATCTGCGCCGCCACTCCTTCCAGTCTGCTCACGAACGAGATGCACGCGCGGTCGCGGATGTAGGCTCCGGGACTCAAGGCCAGTTCGATCACGCTCTCAATCGGATCTCTCCGCGTCATTCGTTTACTCATCTCGTGCACTCAGGCCAGCACATACTGCCGCTTGGGGTCGTGTGGACCCGTGCCGATTTCGGCAAGCAGCCCGCGCTCTGTCATGGACTTCAGTCGTGTTAGTGTGGCTCGCTGGGATAGTCCAATGTTTTTTGCCACAGTTGCCGTTGATCGCGCGAGTCCGTCTCCGAACAACTCGAGGATGCGGGTGTCCGTCTCATCGGCGTGCCGCGGCCTGGTTCGTGAGTTGAAAATCGTCGCACGGAAATGCGTACCGATTTCTTCGAGCCGGGGCGCATCCAAGCCGGCCTCCTCGCAGGCTGCGGTCATCCGTTGAATTCCACTGCCCCATTGCTCAATAAGGTGGAGTTCGTGGAACACGCGCCCGATCACCCGGTTCCGCAACTTGGAGACGCCTTGCCGGATGTCCTCGATCGTCAGGCCGAACGGGAGGAGTCCCGGATTTTCGATCTCGATGCGGTCGTCGAACACAGCTAGACGGATAGGAGCACCTTGCTGGGCATAGTCCGCATGAACAATGGCATTCATGAGCGCCTCCCGAATTGCAACCATCGGAACCGACCACCGATCCTCCCTGCGCACGCCTTCAATGACCGATTCGCGAGTCAGGTGCTTTTGGGCAAACGCGATGGCTTGGTCCGCGGCCTGAGGCAGGAGCGACCGGATTTCCATTGAATCAATCAAGCGTGCCCGATTCGTGCCTGCAAAGCGGCCCGCCTGAATCCACGCGTCCGGAAACCGAGCAAACCGATCCTTGCCAAAAAGAAGAAGCCCTCCTATGGTTGGAACCTGATGGCCCTGGTGCTCCGTGGTAATGCGCAACGTGCTCAACGCCTGCTCGGTGAGTTGCCTGTAAGGAGCGAACAACTCGGAAGCAGCTCGGAAGTCAATGGCTTCCGAGTTCAGGTCCGGGATGGCCTGCTCGTCAAACGAGTTCATCCGGTTCCAGCGTTTCAACTCCTCAATCTGAAGTGCGTCGGCTTTGCGATTCGTGGAGCCAACGCGGATGAAGACGCCGTCGTCTGGTCCCAGCCGTTGCAAATAATGGGGGCGTGTGTTGCTCGGGTATATCTGGACCGTCAGAATATTCAGATTCCGCCATGGCAGCACTTCAATCTCCGGTATCAGGCGTGGCCGTATCGAATCGGCGACAAGGTTTGCGAGCTTCTCCTCGGCTTCGAGAGAGTCGGCAACGCCGCGGACGTTCTTTGAGCCGTCATCCACCCCAATCACGACGGTGCCGCCGGCGGTATTGGCAAACGCAACCAATGTCCGGAGAATGCCGTCAGGAGACGACAGGTCCCGCTTGTACTCAAGGGTCTTCCCTTCGTTGCGTTTGAGTAGCTCGATAAGCCTCACTACTCCGCATTTTACTCGGAAGCAAGCGGCACGGCAAGGCTTCCGACCTGGCGGAGTATGTGGCGTGAGAATTACCCGTTAATCGACCCCATGCGCAACATGCAAGAGTCCCCCGGGCGGCGCGGAGTGTGCCGGAAAGTGTGCATTAAATTGATTCTCCGGCCATCTGCAGTGAGCGGAAGCAGACGCCCCGAGTGCATGTAACCCATAGAAAACACCCGAAATCACGGAGCCTGTGGAAGCAGGTTTTGTGCTTGGGGTGCAAGAGGTCCCGGGTTCAAATCCCGGCAGCCCGACCAAATTCCTTCATACACTTACGGCCAGGAACTAAATCCCTTCAATACCCAATCACGAGTATGCCTTCCAGCG
>Ga0302319_10006954_pt1 | contig 22325 bp, 15 predicted proteins | sample Bog_T0_2_FD_203319 | JGI IMG/M metagenome (GOLD analysis project Ga0302319, IMG submission 203319) | Peat permafrost microbial communities from Stordalen Mire near Abisko, Sweden - Bog_T0_2 | ecosystem: Environmental > Terrestrial > Soil > Wetlands > Peat | place: Sweden: Abisko, Stordalen Mire... | reverse complement strand
GGCAGCACTGTTGTCGCCAGCAGTTCGAGTGTGGCAAATCCGATCTATGTGCGGTATGCATGGTCCGCAAGTTCTCCGATGACTCTATTCAATCGGGAAGGACTGCCGGCGTCCCCATTCAACTCCGATGACACATACGCTAACCAGGACCAGCCGTCAAAATAGGAGCTGGCCCGATGGCCCAAATGACAGATGAATCCTTGCCGATGGAGTAAAGCATGACGGGCCGCTCGAACTCAGAAGCAACTTCGCGCAGTCTGTGGATGCTCTCGGCCTCCAGCAGGCGCCGTTGACTCAGTCGATGCGGAGCGGAAGAACTCGTTGGCGGCAATGTTGGAGATAGGGTTTCGGCAACCAGCATCATGCATGACCTCATTCTGTGAGTGAATCGCTGAAGGCCGATGCTGCGCGTCCGCACACAGGCTTTTCAGCGAGGGGTGCGTCTTCTGATGAATGTGGAAGGAAATCAGAGACTAGTTCGTACACCCGCCGAAGATCTTCGACAAGCAACTGCAAAGCCGGCTTTGGTTGGCGAGAACCATGTGCCTTTCAAAGTGTCATCAACTCTGAACAATAGCAATCCAAATAGGATTTCGCAGAATGGATATTTCATTACAAATGCAGGTAGCGATCCGCGCCATAAACCAGACCAAGCGTGAGCAGGGCGATGAAGATTTCGCCAATGGCTCCGACGGCGAAGGGCTTCCAACCCTGCTTACCGAGTTCGCGCAGGCTAGTGCGGAGACCGACCCCGGCAAAGGTCAGCAAGAACGCCCAGCGAGAGAGATTGGCAAGGCTGGCCAGTTGCGGCTTGGCAAAGAAGCCCAGTGTGGCCAGCAGCGAGATCAGCAGAAAGCCCAAAACAAATTTTGGGAACTTGTTCCATAGAAAGGCGGCCTTGTTGCCGACTGCATGAGCCTGGCCGCGCGACGACCAGTAAAGAGCATAGCCAAGCACAATGAAGCCGATCAGCGCGTTGCGAGTGGTTTTGGCCAGGACGGCTACTTTGCCGGCGGCGTCGGAGTAGAGAGCGCCAGCTGCTGTGGCTTCAGCGGTGTTGTCAACGGCCAGGCCGGCCCACAGGCCATAGGCCTTGTCGCCCAGGTGCAGCGAGTGGCCAATGAGCGGAAAGGTGAAGAGCGAGATTGCTCCCAGGGCGAGAATGGCGGCGATGGCGTAGGACGCGTCTTCATCCTCTGCATCGATGGCCGGCTTGGCGGCGATAATGGCTGAAACTCCGCAGATCGACGAGCCGACCGCAAGAAGCGAAGTGAGCTTGGGGTTGAGTTTGAAGGCGCGGCCAAGAATGTGCATGAAGCTGAGCGAGAGGGTAATGGCGACGGCAACGAGCAAAAGCGAAATGCCGCCTAGGTGCAGCACATCGCCGAGCAGAAAGCGCGAACCGAGCAGAACAATTCCAGCCTTCAGCCAAAAATCGTACGTGGCCACGCCGGCCTCAAAGACGCGCGGAACGCCGATGGTGTTGGCAATGATTAGGCCAAGGACGATTGCCCAAAGAACATATTCGATGTTCGGAAAAGTAAAGTGGTGACTCTTGGTGTAGACGGCGATGGATTGCTCGATTAACTTTCCGGCATAGCCCACAGCGGCCAGCAGCAGTAAGCCGGGGATGAGCGCAGCGAGGCGGCGGCCGAGGCCGATAGTGCCTTGCAGAGTGCGGGAAGAGACTGTGTCAGCGGTAGTAGCCATCTTTGATCTCCTTGTTCGGCAGAAAAAACTGATTCGAATAACGAGTTATCCAGAACGGGTTTCACCATTTGATTGGCGGAATCAGGTTGAGGCGAACAAGCAGCGCCAGGGCGAGCGCAAGCGCGACTGCAATGACGTCAAGCGTGAGCCAGCGACCAGAAGGGGAAGCGTCCTTTGACATGATGAATCCTCCAAAGATCTGATTTGCATTTCAGTCTGAAATTGGAGCGCCGGGCGGGAGTTGAACCCGCGCATACAGGTTTTGCAGACCTGCGCGTTAACCGCTTCGCCACCGGCGCATTTGAAACTGTTGACGGTTCAGGATTCTGGAAATCCCAGATCCATGATTCAAGACCGGGATTGCTTTGCGGTTTATGGAAGCAAAAACCGCAGATTAGCGTAGCCGGCAAAAACCGTGCGCTTCCTTGGGTGTGCGTGCATCCAAAACTCGAACAATCAGTAGGTGTACTTCGATTGGAAAGGACAAAATCGCGGACGAGCCAGCGGGCGCTAGCGGGGACAACAACAACAGGCGATTTTGGTGAAGAAGGTTTTCATCTCGTAAGCAACTCTGTTGTTCAAACGTAAACGACATTCGGATTCTTGTCAATGGGCGCAATTTGACTTTCTTCCGTCCCGCCCATACCATCTGATTATGCAAGGTTCACTCTGCTGTCGCCGCTGTACTTTGCTTCGCGCGCGCGGGTGACCTGGGTCTATAATTCAGATCGAAATCCACAGTTCCCCAATGCCCGCGATGCAGCCACGACTGCCGCGGGCTTTCTGTCTTCGCCAAAGAGGAAATAATGGCTCAAGAAATTCACGTGAAAGAGACAAATGCGCAGCGCGCGGAGCGACTGAAGCGCGAAAAGAACCCCTGGCAGGTCTTCGATGAGGTGCGTGAGTTTGCCCGCCAGGGGCGCTCCAGCGTCTTGCCTGAGTGGGCCAATCTCTACTTCAAGTGGTGGGGCATCTACACCCAGGGCGACGGCGTGGGAGCTACCGGAGGACGAGGCGGCGAGGGCCTCGCTTCGGATTTTTTTATGATGCGCATCGGCATTCCCAACGGAATCCTCTCCGCCGCACAACTTCGCATCATCGCCGGCCTCGCGCAAAAGCACGCGCGCAACCTGGCAGACATCACTGTTCGCCAAGCCATTCAATTCCACTGGCTCACCATCGAGTCACTTCCCGAAGTTGTAGATGCACTGAACAACATCGGCCTCTCACCGAAGGGAACCTGCGGCGATGTAGTACGCAATGTGACCGGCTGCCCGCTGGCCGGAGTTGCCTCCGATGAGTTGCTCGACGCTTCTCCTCTCGCCGCCGAGATTTCGCAACTCCTCAAAGGAAATTCAGAGTTCTACAATCTGCCGCGAAAATTCAAAATCTGTGTGACGGGCTGTCCCTCGCGGTGTTCTCATCCAGAGATCAACGACATCGCACTCACCGCGACCGAATTCAACGGCCAACTCGGCTATTCGCTGCGCGTGGGCGGCGGCCTCTCAAAGGAACCGCATCTGGCTGTGCGCCTCAACGCCTTCGTTCTACCTGAGCAAGCAGTCCGCGTAGTGCAAGCCACAGCGGAGATCTTTCGCCAACAGCAGGGGCTGCGCGAGAATCGCGCGCAGGCGCGCATGAAGTATCTCTTCTTGAATGAAGGTTGGACCGCCGATAGTTTTCTTGTAGAGCTACGGTCGCGGCTCGACTTCACACTGCTGCCTGCCGCGCCAGAGCAAGTTCCCGACGACGTCTTCCGCGACCATGTTGGCATTCATGCGCAGCGCCAGCCCGGCTTGAGTTATGTTGGCGCCTCGGTGCTGCGCGGCCGGCTGAGCGGCGAACAGTTGCAAGCCGCCGCCGAACTCGCAGAACGCTTCGGCTCGGGCGCGCTGCGCACCACAGTCGCGCAAAACTTGCTCTTCATCGACATTCCCAATCACAAAACCGCCGAGCTGGCGCGTGAACTGAACGCCATCGGTCTGCAAGTCGATGGCTCAACCTTCTGGCGCGGCACTATCGCCTGCACAGGCGCCGAGTTCTGCAAGCTGGCCATCACCGAGACCAAAGGTTTCACTCGCTGGCTGGTCGATGAACTTGAAGAGCTACTGCCCGAGTTCGACCAGCAGCTCAGGCTCCACGTGACCGGCTGCCCCAACGGCTGCGGCCAGCATTGGATCGCCGACATCGGCATCGAGGGCAAGAAGATCAAGCACGAGGGCAAGCTTATCGACGCTTATTATTTTTGCCTCGGAGGCGCGGTGGGACTGCATGCTTCCATTGCGCGGCCTGTTGGTTATCGCTGCCCTGCGACGCTGGTGCCTGAAGCAATCGAGCGGCTGCTGCGCCACTACCTCGCAAGCCGCCTGCCTGAAGAGAATCTGCGCGCTTGGTTCTTGCGTCACACCAACGATGAGCTGCGCGCAGATCTGGCGGGTGAGGTTCTGGCTCCGGTGGAGCGCGACCTGCCCGCGGGCCGCGTGCCGCACAGTGTCGCCGATTGAGGATTATGCCATGAGCCTGTTGCCGGTCTTTCTCAAACTCGACGGCCGCCGCTGTCTTTTAGTTGGCGCGGGAGCTGTCGCGCTCGACAAGATCGGCAGTCTGCTCAAAACAGGATTGCTGCTTCGCGTCGTCGCGCCTCATGCAAAGCCTGCAATTCGCGACCTCGCAATCGAAGGCCGTCTCGAATGGATTGAGCGACCTTTCGAACTCTCCGACCTCGATGACAACTTCCTGGTCATCGCCGCCACCGATTCTGTCGAGGTCAATGCAGCCGTTTACCAGGACGCTGTTGCGCGTGGCATCCTGGCAAACAGCGTCGATGATCCTCCGCACTGCGATTTCTACTTCGGTTCCGTGGTCAGCCGTGGAGCGTTGCAAATTGCCATCTCCACAACCGGCGAGAGTCCCGCCGTCGCGCAGCAGTTGCGCCGCGAGATTGATGAACAGTTGCCACAAGACCTCGGCCCCTGGCTCGAAGATCTGGGAACGCTGCGCCGCGAAGTGTTGGCAAAGCATCCTCGCGGCGAGGCGCGCAAAGCCCTGTTGCATCAGTTAGCCCAGCGTCCGATGTGCGCAGCGACCTCCTGCCCCTCGCGCCAATTGGCTTTCGCGCCGCTGACAAACGAGAACGTCAATTCACCAGGAATGGTCTATCTGGTCGGAGCCGGACCAGGAGATCCAGATTTGCTCACTGTCAAGGCGCTGCGCATCATTCAATCAGCCGATCGCATTCTTCACGACGACCTTGTCCCGCAAGCAATTCTTAGCCTGGCAGCGCCCGGTGCCGAGATCATCAATGTGGGCAAGCGCTGCGGCGTGAAGAGCATCTCGCAGGAGGAGATCAACGCATTGATGGTGGAAAGCGCCTGCGCTCGTGGTACTGTGCTGCGCCTCAAGAGCGGCGATCCGCTTATCTTCGGTCGTGCCAGCGAAGAGATCGCCGCGCTCACGGAATCTGGTGTGCTCTTTGAGATCGTCCCCGGCGTCTCTGCCGCATTTGCCGCAGCCGCGGCCATGGGTTGCCCGCTAACCAGCCGCAACAGCGCATCCAGCGTGACCTTTTCCACCGGCCATCATGCCCAGTCTCACCATTGCGCGCCGTTGCCGCAACTGGAAGACGCAACCCGTGTGGTCTATATGCCCGGCCGCGATCTGCGTTTGCTGGCGCAACAATGGCTCGATGAAGGCCTTCCTTCGGATTTCCCCTGCGCCCTGGTCTCGCGCGCCGCGCAACCCGGACAGGAACTCCGATACACCACGCTCGCCGCCCTCGGCAACTCCGCACCCGCGCTCGCACCCAGTCTGCTGATCGCCGGCTGGGCCCTGCGAGAATCCTCTGCTGCCTTCCATATGAAGGAGAAATGTGAAGTTCTGACAAGGCGGTAACACATTCTTGTCGACTTATAACCGCCGAGCATCAATACCACTTCTCGTCCTGCTAGGCGGCAGCGACCAGCGCATCTTGAGGAGTTCTCAAAAGGGTCTTTTGAGCATGAGTGGCAACGCGCAAAGATAGAAACTGACAAGCGATGATCAGTTCATAAAAAAGATGGACACAGATTAGCCCCACTAAACGCCGTAGTGTACCTTCGGAGGTGTGGAATGGATCTCTATGGCTTTCTTAATGTGTTTCTATGCGGTATGGGCGGCCTACATCCCATGGCTTCCGTACAAGAGTCGCCGCGCCCCAGCCTGCCCTCTTCCCTCTTCCCTACTGCTGTTGCTGTTGCTGCATCTGCTGCAAATCGATGAAGGGAATCACCGGCGCCGGTGGCTGCTGGGCGCGTTCTACCAGCACGCTCCAGTCGTCGGGGATGGGCAGATTGCGGTCGAGCGCCGGAGGCTCGGCGCTGGCTTCGACGTGCACGGCGACATAGAGTTCGCTCTCCGTGCTGCCGCGAAAGATTCCGTGCGTGGGAGGCACGTCGGCGTAGTCGCGGCCCACGGCGGTGCGGATGTGACGCTGACGCGCGATCAGATTATTCGTGGGATCGAAGCCCACCCAGCCCAATTGCGGCAGCAGCACATCAACCCATGCGTGGGTGGCGTCCGGTGTCGAGCGGTCGTGATCCTCGCGGCCGCGGTAGAGATAGCCGGAGACATAGCGGGCGGGAATCTTGACATGGCGCAGCAGCGCAATCATGGTATGGGCAAAGTCCTGGCAGACGCCTTTGCCGCTGACGATGGCTTCGTCGATGGGAGAATCGACACGCGTGGAGCGCGGTTCATAGTCGAAGTAATCAAAGAGGCGCTGGTTCAACTCTCGCACCAGTGTCAGCGGCTCGTCGCGGCGCGTCACACCCATCTGCTTGGCCAACAAAGTCAGTGCGGGAGTTTCGACAGCAAAGGTTGAAGGCAAGAGCATTTCAGAGTAGTCGCCGGCCTCGACCAGTTCGTCGAGCGCGCGCCATGCATCGGGTGATAGAGAAGCGGGCAGATCGGGCAGCTCCTGCTGCTCGACGACCGACTCGGCAATAATCACCAGTTGATTGTGTTCGCCGGGAATATCAAAGTGCTGGACGGTGTTGCCCTGGTGGTCGCGGTAACTGAAGACGCGGCAGCGCGGGCTGACCGAGAGCGAAAAGTTGAGGCAGTGCTGGCTGGAGTCCGAGCGCGGATGCATGCGCGTCTCCATGATGCTTTCGCTGATGGGATGCGAATAGCGGAAGCGCGTGAGGTGACGGATGGAAAAAAAGTTCATGCTCGCTCTCCTTCAACTGGCCAGCGCTGACTGAATCGAGTAATGCACATAGTAGCGGTAAATAAGTTCGTGGATGCGCAGGCACTGCTCGCGGATGGTATGCAGAAAGGCCGCGGTATCGCCGTGGATGATCTCATCGATTGTGGTGAAGTCGAGCATGGCGTGAAGGCGTCCGATGCCTGAGACCAGCTCGCCGGGAGGGCGGCGGCCGCCGGTTCTCTGAATTGAATCAATGGCGCCGCGGATGCTGTCAACGCAGTAACGGATGGCGTGGGGGAAGTCGCGGTTAAGCAGCAGAAACTCCAGAATGCGCGCGGCAGAAACATCGGCGGTGTAGACCTGGCAATAGGCTTCAAAGGAGGTGCAGCAGCGCAGCAATCCAACCAGCTCAAGATACTGGTAGCCCGCGTACTCGCTCTCTCGCGGATGAAAAAGATCGGGCTGATAAACCTCGAGCAGCGTGGCCGTGGCGTAGGCGCGCTCCAGGTAGCGTCCCAGGCGAATGAACTGCCATCCCTGCCCGTGAATCATAGTGGTGTCGCTGACGCCCTTGAAAAGATGAATGCCGTCAATGACCGAAGAGAGCGCATCGCTGATGCTGGAGGTAAATTGCATCTCCGCCTGTGGCGAATGAATTTGATGGAAGAGCCGGTTGAGTCGCTGCCATTGCTCGGAGGAGATTTCCTCGCGCACTTGGCGAGCGTTCTCGCGCGCGCCGTTGACGCAGAAAGTGACGGCGGCATGGTTAAGATTGTCAAAGACCAGCTTGTGCGCCATCGACTCCAAATCGCCGTCCCACTCAAGGCCGGCGGGCTTGCCGAGCGAGGCAACAAGCCTTTGCCAGCGGGCCTTTTCGTTGGCCGCGCCCGTGTCGAGCATCAAACCCATGGTCACGTCAAGTTGGCGCACGGTATTTTCAGCGCGCTCCAGATAGCGGCTCATCCAATAGAGGCTGTCGGCAACGCGCGATAACATCGTCTAACTCCTTTCTAACTCACTGATGATTCCTACTCGAGTACCCATGTATCTTTGCTGCCGCCGCCCTGGGATGAGTTGACCACCAGCGAGCCTTTTTCCAGGGCTACGCGGGTGAGTCCGCCGGGAACGATCTTGACCTTGTCGCCGAAGAGAATGTAAGGCCTCAGGTCCACATGGCGCGGTTCGAGTGAGTTGCCGATCAAACACGGAGCGCACGAAAAATCCAGTGTGGGCTGGGCAATATAGTTGCGCGGATTGGCCTCGATCGCTCTGGCAAACTCCTCGCGCTGCTGGGCGGTCGAATGCGGACCGATCAGCATTCCGTAGCCGCCGCTCTCACCCACCGCCTTTACCACCAGCTTGTCCAGATTTTGCAGCACGTGCTGGCGCTGCGTGGCATCGCCGAGAAGATATGTCTCGACGTTATTCAGAATCGGATCTTCGTCCAGATAATACCGAATCATCTTTGGAACGTAGGCATATACAGCCTTGTCATCGGCCAGGCCGGTGCCGAAGGCGTTGGTCACCGTCACGTTGCCCGCACGATAGGCATTGAAGAGGCCCGCGCAACCGAGCGAAGAATCGGCGCGAAAGACCAGAGGATCGCTGAAGTCGTCATCCACGCGGCGATAGATCACATCCACTCGCTTGAGTCCGTCGGTGGTGCGCATATAGACGATATTGTCGTGGGTAACGAGGTCGCGGCCTTCGACCAGATCGATGCCCATCTGGCGCGCGAGATAAGTGTGTTCAAAGTAAGCCGAGTTGAAAACGCCCGGCGTGAGCAGCACGATATTCGGCTCCGGGCGGCCTTCCGGAGCAAGCGAGCGCAGCGTGGCCAACAGCAGTTGAGGGTAATGTTCGATGGGCCTCACGCCATAACTCGAAAACAGCTCGGGAAAGGTGCGCTTCATCACGCGGCGATTGGTGAGCATATAACTTACGCCGGAGGGTACACGCAAATTGTCTTCGAGCACGACAAACTCGCCTGTATTCAGCCGCAGCAGGTCCGAGCCGACAACCGCAACATAGACGTTGCGCGGCACCTGCAAGCCGCGCATCTGGCGGCGATAGTGCTTGCAACTATAAACAAGTTCGCGCGGCACCACGCGGTCTTGAAGAATCTTCGCGTCAGAGTACACATCCCGCAAAAAGAGATTCAGCGCGGTGATGCGCTGCGTCAAACCGCGTTCGATGCGCTCCCACTCCCCGGCTGTGATCAGCCGCGGCAGCAGGTCGTAAGGGAAGATGCGCTCGGTGCCTTCGTCGCGGCCATAGACGGTAAAGGTGATGCCTTGCGTGAGAAACGAGAGATCCGCCGATTGCTTGCGGCGCTGCAACTCCTCCTGGGGCAGACCGGCCAGCGTTTCGGCCAGCGCCCGGTAATGCGCGCGAACTTCGCCGCTCGGCTCGCGCATCTCGTCGAATGCACGGTCTAGGGGATAGTCTCCGTAAAGCGTATCCAGAACCACTGGGTGGCCTGCGCTCATGAGGGCTTGCCGCTTTCTTTACCACGGATTCAGGGCGCAGGCGATGGGAGTGCGGCCTGTGAAGCCTATCCTACCTGAAGCCTCTTCTTTAGATTTAGCAGACAGAACATAAAGGAGATGTGAGGAAACGGGAAAAGCAGGCCCGGCAGGCCGCAAATTCATCCTGCCCATCTTCGCCGGACTGCGAGAAAACGAGCAGCAAACGGTGGTCAGCGAGATTGCCGAGTTTTTTAAGTTGAGCCTCTGCATATGTAGCTGCACCACAAATACAACAAAATAAACATGAGCTTTAGTCCCTGGACAGAAGAAGCAAGGGCCTTCTGCCTGCTGAATCGAGCGGCTCAACAGAGGTAGGCCGCAGCTCGATGATTGCAGCGTACAAAATGCTCCCCAAAACGCCTATGGCGCCAGCTATCCGCCAGTCGCCGTCACCCCTCGTCAAGTAGCCACCCTCTGATCCTCCGGCGCATGGTGGAAGGTCATCTCTCAGAAACTGGGCAAAGGTGTCGGCACGGCCTGCCGAGCGCTTCAGGGACGTTCCAAAAACCTCTCGGAATTCGCGCTCGCAAGCGCCTGATTCCATGGTGCCGGAATCGGCCGGTTTCGCTCTTCCAGAAACAGGTGATTATGGAGGGGGCGTTCGAACGACGGAAGGGGGCGGTAGTACTGGCGGATGTAGCTGTAGGTGCGCCGCCATGGTCTATTATTACGCCGACGTTTATACTGCATCAATGACGCCGCGCGAACGCATTCTGGCCGTGCTCATTCGCCAACCTGTGGACCGGCTGCCCGTGGATCTGTGGCACACGCCGGAGATCGGCGCGCTGCTGCGCCGGCATTGCGGGGTGGCGGACGATCTGGCCATGTACCGGGCGCTGGGGTTGGACAAGATTGTGTGGGTCTTCATGGATTACCAGACTGCCGAGGGGGAACGCGCGGGGGCGCAGTCCGGAGCCGGAGCAGAAGAGGGCGGAAGCCGCACCATGTGGGGAGTGCCGCTGATCGATATTGAGGCCGGCGAGGCGCATTACGCGGAGTTTGGCGCGGCGCCTCTGGCGGGCTACGAGACGCCGGAGTCGCTGGAAGACTATCCCTTTTGGCCCAGCGTGGAGCGTTTCAACTACGACCTTGCGGTGGCCAGGGCGCGCGAAGCGGCGCAAGAGTTTGCGGTCATCGGGCCGTGGGTTTCGTTTTTTGAAATCTACTGCCAACTGCGGGGGCTGGAGCAATCGCTGATGGATCTGGTGGAAGCTCCGGAACTGGTGGAAGCGATTCTGGACCGCGTGGAAGAGATCCAGACCGGAATGATGCGGCGATTTTTTGCGCTGGCCGGAAAGTCGGTTGACCTGGTGTTTATAAGCGACGACATTGCCGGACAAACTTCGCTGTTGATGTCGCCCGCGCATTGGAAACGGCACCTGCAACCGCGGCTGAAGCGCTGGTGCGATTTGATTCATGCGCATGGTTTAAAGGCTTTTTATCACACGGACGGAGCGGCGCGGAGACTGCTGGGGCCGATTCTCGATTGCGGCGTGGACGTTCTCAATCCGATCCAGCATGCCTGCCCCGGAATGGAAATGGAGGAGCTGAAACGCGAGTTCGGCGATCGCGTGATTTTTCACGGAGGCGTGGACAACCAGTTTGCGCTTCCGCGAGGCTCGGCCGAGGATGTGCGCAAAGAGGTTCGCCATTGCCTGGATACTTTGGGCGCAGGGCGTGAGGGATTCATTTGCTGCTCGTGCCACAACGTGCAGGCAGGCACGCCGCTCAATAATATTCTGGCCATGATTGAGACAGTTCAGAACGAACAGGCGCGGTAATCCTTGACTCTTGTCAGCAAGAGCGCGTGGATCAGCCTTTCACCTGGCTCCCAGTGTCACGACGAACTGGCCGCGGCCCTCGAATTCATACCATGAGATGTCGCCGTCGGTTTCGGTCCGTAGAGACACGGGTTTGCCGTCAGACGTAGTGACATTCACCGGCATGGTCAGTCCCTTGAAGGTAAGCGTGTTCTGTCCGTAGGCGCGGATGTGATACCGCTTGCCATCGACCGACTCGAGGCGAACACTGCTGGCGATGAGTCGGGCGTTAAGCCCTGATCCAATTTGTGCAGCAGTGGACATGGCGCCGGGCGTCATCTCGACTTCAATCCTGTTCACACCCTTGACGATGCGGTTCTCTGGAATTTGCAAGGTGCCTTCGAGCGGTTGGCCGTTGACTATAACGCGAGAGATGGTTCCCTGGCCACGATAGGTAATGTCGAGCAGGCCTCCGCCATATTCATAATGATCGATGCTTTCGAGATAGCGTGTGCCGCGAACGGCGACGCCGAAGGGCAGGCGGCACACTCCGAGGTTAGTGACCGCCGACAGCCATGGCGCGATCGAGAAGACGATGGGGCGGACATCGTGATACATATCGCCGTCGGTCATGTCCACGATCTCGGGGATGGCGCCAGGCATGGGCAGGTACTTGCCCGAGCGCGCGCTCTGCGGCACGAGGTAGTCGAGCGCAGCCATCACATCGTCTTCGTTGTGGAGTTCGGTGTCGAGTGCGGTGAGCACACCAGCGTAAGAGGAGATGAACATGCCGCCCGGCCTGCTCTTCAGATCCTGAAGGAGCGACTGCTGATAGCGGCGGAAGTTCTTCGGCTGAAAGGGCCTGAACATGGGCAACGACAGGCTCCACTGGTAGTCGGGCGCGTCCATCCCGAAGGGCTTGGCCTCGACCAGGTCGCCCTTGTCGGTGATGAGTTCGCCGTAGTCGGGCAGCGAGTTGGAAGTCTTGTAGAACGGCTCCAGGTTCTGCTCCAGCGCCTTGGCTTTCTTCAGGTAAATGTCGGCCTTCTCTCCACTCTCCATTGCCGACATCATGTAGTAGCAGGCAAGGTTGATGCTGTTGATGTAAACGTCGTAGCTCTTGCGGATGAGGCGGCCTTGGTAGAGTGAGTTCTGCGGAACCTCGGCTGCGCCAGTGGCTGCATCGTAGGCGTCATCGTAACTGCCGCTCATGTTGGATTCGCCGTGGTAGTAGCGGAAGAAGAGTCCGCGGCGCTGGTCGAAGGTGTAGCGTTCGAGCCAGTCCATCCCGTCTTCCATGGACTTGATGTACTCACCCTTGGTGAACGTATCGTCGCCGGTGGCGCTCCAGTACAGGAAGGCCGGCCAGACGGCGTAGAAGAGTCCGTCTTCTTCGCGCTTGGTGATGGGACCGGCCATGAGTTGTCCGAAGAAGCGTCCGGTGGGTTCATCGGCGCTGGTGTTGGGGTTGAGCAAGGCAAACTGGGCCTGCCACTGCGCCGGGCGCAGCCATCCGGTCTGCGCCAGATGCGCGGTGTTCATGCCGCCGTCGCGGAACCAGAGCAGGTAGTAGATGAACTGGCTGGTGGAGCGCATGAAGCCGTGCTCATCCTGCATGGAGAGCGCGATGCGACGGTTGAGGTCGAGCAGTTTCTGCATATCGGGACGGCCCTTGAGCCGGAAGCGTCCGGTATCAAGCGCGACGGCGATCTTGCGCTCGTTGGCGGCGAGGGTGGCGTCGATGCCCTCGGAGAGAACGCGCGAGGCTACGGCGCGGATATGCTCCTTCTGCAACTCGGCGGCGATGGCGATGAGCTGTCCGGCCTTGAGGTGCGCTCGAGCATAGGTTGGCCGGCCATCATCGAGCGCGTGCTGATGTTGCAGGACGCCGCCGCCAGCGCCGAGCAGGACGACATGGTCAAAGACGTATCCGCGATCGGGATGGCTGACGTGGAAGACCCTGGGCGTGCGCTCGACGACATGGTCTTCCTTGGCGCTCTTGAAATCGACGACGCCATCCTTCTCAAACCAGATCAGCACGACGGGCTGGTCGTAGACCTGCGCGATGTGGAGCGACTGCCCTTTGAAGCGCAGCACGGAGTGGAACGGATCGTAGTCGCAGGCAATGAAATCGGCGGCGGCCAGATCGGGGAAGACGATGCGCTCGAAGACATCGGAGTGGTCGTCGCGGTTAGAGAAGTTGCGGTCGCGGTAGCTCATGGACTTGCCGGCCTGGGGCGAGATCCAGAGCTGCAATCTTCCGCGATCGATGACGTACTCGATGCGGATTCCCATGCGGTTTTGCATGAGAACGAACTTCTCGGGATACTTCACCCCGAACTGCGAGGCGTTGAAGATCGGCGTAGTGTCATCGGCCAGATCGCTGGGAGGCACCTGCGCCGGAGCGGCGAGCAGAAAGATCAGGCAACAGAAAAAGGAAGCAATGAGGCGTTTCATAGCGACTCCAGATGGAACATTCCGAGAGCGAGTCAAAGGCAGCAGCATAGGCGGCTCCCGCCTTTGACGTGGTGAGCAGATGTGGAACTATACCGACTACTTTTTCGGCACCACGAACAGCGTGATCGACATCGCCGGGAATGTCACATTCCTGATGGTGCTCGTCTCCGCCCTGGTGGCCACTACCACATCCGGCAGCGCCCTTATGGCTGATAGGTCCGCATTGCTGTACTGATACACTTTGGCCTTGCCCGCCGTCAGATGGGCCAGCACAAGATCGCTTTTCAGGCCGCCAAAGCTCTTGTTGATCACCATCACTGTGACCACGTTATCCTTGCGCTCGGCTGCGTAAATCGAAAGCTTCGCCTGATCGTCCGTAGTTGCCTTCAGGCTCATATCGCCGTACTCGCCGCCAGCGTTGTCATAGTTGCGGAAGATTTTGAAGGCCATCATGCCTGGGATCTGCGTTTTGGAATCCGGAGGGCCCCAAACGGTGCCCACATCTAGTCCTTCGCGGCCGAAGATGCCCAGAATATCCGCCTGCGCGACGGCTCCGCTGATGTGCTCCTGCGCGCCCCAGTTGTATTCCGTGATGGCCGTCTTCGTGCCGGGATAGTTGGCGGCGATCCACGACTTCATGCGGCGGATGATCTGAGGCGCCAGCAGCCTGGGAGTCTTGCTCGTGTCGTCGGGATCGGTCAGCGTCGGATCCGTGTAGGTCGGATCCCAGAAGGCGCGCGTCGAATCGATTGCTGCCCGCTGCGTATCCGTTGTGCCCGCCGGATTGAAGCCGGCATTGTTCGCCACAAAGTACGTGTGCAGGTCAAGGTAATCAAGGAAGCGGCGATGCTGCGGATCGGCATCCTGCGCCGCCTTGAACTGCCGCAGGTAATATTCGAGGAACGGCACATCTCCGTGCGCCTTGCGGTCCGGCGCATTCCCGTTGAATACGTTCTTCGGCGCCGTTGCCCAGCCCAATTCAATGTCCTTGCCGGAGTAGAAATACGAGGGCCAGAAGTCGAGCACCGGCCCGGTCACTTCAGCCGTCGCATCGGCATCCTTGATGGCCCTTGCGATCTTCAGTCCGTTGTTCGTCACCTCATCGTAGGTGAAGGGCAGCGGATGCACATCGCGGTGATTCATGTCCCACCAGATCGGCTCGTTGTCCAGCGCATACACCGAAACTCCGCCGCTGGCTGCATTGCCGAACTTCTGCACGAGAAACTTCACCCAGTCGCCGACCCAGGCCTCGGTGATAGGCATGTTGCTGTCGTTGGGATCATTGTTGGTGATCTTCGTCAGATCCGGACGGAGGCCATTGCCACAATCGGGCAACTGCGGATCGGTCTTGGCCTGCTGGCCATATTTGGCGACGGAGAAACTGCACGACTTGTCGCGTGTCTTGGCCACCCATCCGATCACCGGAACGGTGCAAATCGTTTTGGCCCCGGCGGCCTTGTCCAGCACAAACTGGTCGTTGAAGTCGCCGAACTCAGGATGGTTATCACTGGCGTTGGCCTTGCTCTCAAAGAACCAGTCGAAGCCCGCGTTGGTGATGTTGAGCTTGTAGTTGTAGCGCGTAGTGGAGTTTCCTCCCCAACGGTCCACGCCAAGCCGCGCCGACTTCAGCGTAACGGGATCCAGATCATAGGAATTTGCGCCATAGATCATCGGGTTAATGGCATGCACGGGCGCGCCGGCATCTACCGCCAGCGCAGGACCGGCAGCCACCGGCAGCGGCGCCAGGTTGATCGATGCGGTTGCGAACTTGCTCGCGTCCGCCAGGCTGACCACCTTCACCGTCACCGAGGCCGGCGCCGGAAAGGGCGTGACGTACAAGCCCGTATCGCTGATCTTGCCGAAGGTGCTGTTGCCGCCCGCAACATCGTTCACCGTCCACTTCAAAGCCTTGGCGAACTCGCCCGTGCCTGTGACCGTCGCCGTGAACTGCTTGCTCTCGCCCGGCGTCAGCGTCACCGAGGACGGCGTGAGCGTCACTCCCGTCACGGAGCCTGCCTGCGCAGCTTGATCGCTGCCAAAGGCGGGGTTCGCCAGGCACAAGCCCAGCACTGTAGTGAGCACGATTGTGTTCTTCATTAATCCTGTTTCCTCCGCAAAAAACCAATCGTCCACAACTTCCATCAGAGGCCGCGGAAGCCGTGCGGCAAAAAGCAAAGCTGACTTGAGTACGCCGCAATTCTATCATTCACCAAGAGTGTAGTAAATCCGCGTCTCTGCTGCTCGGCTGAGCCAGGGCCGATACCCAACTTCCTGCACCAACTTCAGAACGCGCTCCCGTGTGTCAGTACTTATGCGACCACGATTGTGCAGTGCCCGATCTACAGTCCCGATTGAGAGTCCAAGCTCCTTTTCTATCTCTTTCATTCCGAATGCTTTTGGGTCTCGTATAGTGGGGCGTGCAATTGACTGCGTCTGCGGCTGTTCAGCTCTTCCAGTTAAGCGTTTATTATTCTTTACCGAGTCGCAATCCTCTTTGGTTTGGCTGCTTGCACCAATGTATTACGAATCCGAGACAGGAATTGATATCCGAGTGAATCTGTATCGCGAATGCGGGAAGGCGGTGCGGCAGCCAATGCCGTCCCCGATGCTCACGACCCCAAGAAGCGGCACGCCCCCATCATGTTCACCACCGATCTCTCGTTGCGCATGGACCCGATCTACGAGAAGATTTCACGCCGATTCCTGGAGTACCCGCAGGAGTTCCCAGACACTTTTGCCAGGGCCTGGTTCAAACTGACACACCGCGACATGGGGCCTATCTCGCGGTATCTTGGTCCGCTAGTTCCCAAGGAGCAGTTGCTCTGGCAAGACCCCATTCCCGCAGTGGACCATGAATTGATCGGGGAGCGGGATATTGCTGTCCTAAAGGCGAGGATTCTGGCATCTGGGCTTTCCATCTCCCAACTGGTCACGACGGCCTGGGCGTCTGCTGCAACCTTCCGCGGCAGCGACAAGCGCGGCGGAGCCAACGGGGCGCGCATTCGCCTGGCGCCGCAGAGGGATTGGGAGGTCAACCAGCCGGCCGAACTGGCGAAGGTGTTTGCAATCTTCGAAGCCATCCAGAAGAATTTCAATGACGCGCAGTCCAGCGGGAAAATGATCTCGCTGGCTGACCTGATCGTTCTGGGCGGCTGCGCAGCCATTGAGGAAGCTGCGAAGAAGGCCGGCTACGACGTGAAAGTCCCATTCTCGCCTGGGCGCACGGACGCGTCGCAGGAGCAAACCGATGTGAATTCGTTCGCCGTGCTCGAACCGGCCGCGGACGGCTTCCGCAACTTCATCCGCAAGGGACTGGAGTCATCGGCGGCCGAACTGCTGGTGGATAAGGCGAACCTGCTGACGCTCACCGCTCCTGAGATGACGGTTCTGATCGGCGGCATGCGCGCCCTGAATGCAAACTTCGGGCAGTCCGCACATGGCGTTTTCACCAAGCGGCCCGAGACATTAACCAACGATTTCTTCGTGAACCTCCTCGACATGAACACGAAGTGGCAGAAGTCCGCTACTTCTGAAGGTGTGCCAGAAGGAGTGTTGGAGGGGCGCGATCGGGTGACCGGCGAGCTCAAGTGGACGGGCACCGTAGTCGATCTTGTCTTCGGTTCGAACTCTCAGCTCCGCGCGCTCGCGGAAGTCTATGCGTGTGGCGATGGGCAGCAGGCCTTTGTGCATGACTTTGTGGCGGCATGGAGCAAGGTGATGAACCTTGACCGCTTCGACCTCGCGTGATTGTTAGGGAAAGATCCTACAGTTTGTAAGAAGCGCAGCCTCGACGTGGACTCGGTTTATCCTGAACAAAGTAGAGGCTGCGCGAATCCTACAGCTTCCTTTTGGCTTTGGGAATGATGGATTCCTGGGACAATGCATACAGCGAATCGCTGTTCGATGGCGGTCACGATATTCCGTACCACCGGTTGCCGCTGCGATCCTCTTCTGTATTCCTTCCAGGGCCAAAGCCCGGACGCGCCCGGCAATGCCTTTGCCAGAACCATAAAGCCATAATGTTGCTCTATTGCTTCTGCAAAACTCCGCACAATCGCCGTCACGATGCCAGTTAAGAGCTTGAGAGGCTGCCCTGCTTTCGGCCGGTGATGATGTGGAACGGGGTGTCCAGCAGCAGCGTTGCGGTCGCGACGTCGGCCAAACCGAGCGATTTCAGCCGACTTTCGTACCACGACGAATACCGGAAGGAGCGGAAAAAAAGCAGGAAGGGCAGCGCGGAAAATGGAATCTCAGCGTCGTCCGATTCGAGCGGGGACCTCTCGAAGATAAGCACCACGCCGCCGGGTTCCAGCGCTTCCACGGCCCTTGAAAGAAACCGCACTGTCTCCCGCTCGGGCCAATCGTGAAGCATGGATTTGAAGCAAATCAGGTCGAACCCTTGAGGAATCGGATCGACCAACGCGTTTCCCTCCAGAAACCCGACCCTGCCCGCCTCAGGTTTCTCCGCCATCTGCTCTGCCCCCACGCGGCAGACCACGGGAAGATCCATCACGAGGGCGGAAATTTCCGGATGCCGCATGCAAACCCGGCGGGCGAACTCCCCGCTGTTTCCCCCAATATCGAGCATCCGGCGATGCATCGAAAAATCATAGTGATCCAGGCACGCGGGCGCTTCGTACTTCGTGAGGCACGTTGTGATCCTCATCCAGCGTCTTGCCGCTTCGCGATTTTCCGCCGAATCCTTAAGGCACAGGTCGTAGGAAAAAAGATTGAAGAGCCGGGCGCGGCGGTGGAATGCCGCCGGGTCGGAGACCAGGGTGGTGAAGTGATCGCCAAGATCATGGAGGACGAAATCGCTCAAGGAGAGCTTCATTTCGATATAGTCCCGGTAGCGCAAAGCGGCAAGAAAGAAGGGAGTGAGACGGATAAGATCGTCCTGCTGCTCGATTACCTCATTGGCTCCAAGCAAATGAAGCAGCATCCTCAGCCCTTTTTCGTCGCATCCGAGCTTCAATCGCAGCACGGAAGAGGTCACCGGTCCGCCCGCCGCAAGGCAATCGATCAGGCCGAGTTCGAAGGCCGAAGCGAGGGCGCGGCTCTTCGCCGCGTCCGCCATGAACCGTTCTGCGCGGAGATAATCGAGGCTCTCAGAATGTACCATAGTACCCGCTCTTGAGCACCATCAGCTTGTCTCCCTCCATGCGGTAGTCGAAACCGACATCAAACTCCAGGTGGTCCAGCTTCGATCGGTTCTCTTCGAGGAAACCGGTCAGATCAGCGCGGTAGCGCATCAATTTCAAAAAGAAGAGAAACTGGTTGAAGCCGATGCCCGCAAAGTACACGCAGTCGTTTTCCTGCTTGTTGGCCACGCAAATGGTCCTGCAGTCGCGCAGTTCGGGGCGCAAAACTTCGTCCAGTTCAACCTTTGTTGTGTCGATGTGGGCCGAGCAGGCGATCTTTGCGGCTATTTCGTGTATCTCGGTCCGGGCATCGAAAAAGTAATAGAGGTTTTCCAGCTTCGTCCGCGCTGGCGTGAGCGAGTAGCAGATGCCGGAGGATACGCTGCTGCCGGGGTTGCCGATGTAGAGATGAACCTCCTCGATTCCGCGCGAGAAAATCTCTTCGGTGATGTCAATCGAAAACATGAAATAAAAGATGTTTTCGTTCGGCAGGAGGATTGTGGGCGCAAGCGGCCGGATCGCTTCGAGGACGCGCGAAAGAGACCTTTCCCGCTCCCGCCTGCGATAGTCGTAGAAGTAAAACTCCCACCACGTCCGCTCCCCCTGCTGCTTGACCCCGAAGACCGTGTGGAACTCCCCCAGTGCCTGCCGCAAAAGCGGAATCAGATCGAAAAACCGGCGGTCAACCCCGGCTGCGTCGAACGACTCCAAAAGAAGATTCGACGGCTTGAGACGGCCTTCGAGCGATTGGGCGGGCGTGTAAGGCCAGAGGGCATAATTGAAAAACTTGTCCCCTTCCGCGGCATATTCCGGATTGAATCCCATCCCTCTCATTCTGACCTCCCAAGGCCCGTGAGCGGGCGCAGCAGCTCCGGCTCCTCTCCATAACTTTCACGGTACGCATTGGAAAGGCCCCAGCACTTTTCGTCCTCGCACCGCGCCCTATGAACGCACTGGCCGAAACCGCACTTCCCCAACGTGCGCCAGAAAACATCCTGGATGACGGTCAAAGGGAATTCGTTGTCATTGTAAACTCCGGACGGAACGGGAAGACATTGGGGAAACGCCTTCAACACCAACCATTTCCCGTTGGAAACCGGCCCCTCGGCCATCTCCGGCAACTGTTTCAGAAGCGCCGACAGAGATTCGACTAGCATCTTGGATTTGTCTTCCATAGGGAAGAAATTCCAGAGGTGCATTTCATCAATGAAGGGCAGCCGGGAAAACTCCGAGAAAAACTGGGCCGCGCAGCCGCTGTTGAGCCGCGTCCACACCGTGTTCGTGATGATGCCAATGCCCGCGTGGCGCGAAAGGTTATCAAGGCCCGCCATCACTTCGCGGAAGGCGCCCGGACGTCGGTTGATTGCGTCGTGAACTTCCTCCGGTCCGTGCAGGCTGATAAAAAATTCGTTCACCCCGGCGTCGATCAGGCGGCGCAGGTAGTGGGGATCGGCCAGCCGCCTCCCGTTGGTCTGGATCTGGATGCGCGAAAACCACTTGAACGAGGCGACAAATTCGACGTACCGTTCGAGGTGCTCGAAGGTTGTCACTTCCCCTCCGGAAAGGATGAGATTCCGCCGACCACCATCGTTTACGAGCTTCTCGACAAGCGTCCGGAAGTGGTCGAAGGGGAGCGCCGCCAGCCTGCCATCCAGCGACGAGAGCATGCAGAGGACGCAATCGCTGTTGCACCCGTACCAGAGGGGGATGACCGCATAAGTGGAAAAGTCGATCCTTCCCGAAGCCGCGCTTGGATTGAGCATCAGAGGACTCCTTCTCCATCATCGCCGGCGCGGTTGGACACCGAAGTGGATGGTGAAAAAATCCCTCCCATCCCTGTCGATCCCGCCCGTGAGATGGCCGAACTTCGTCTTTTGAACGGAATCGAGACGCGCGCTGAAATCCTCCATGGAGAGAGAATAGCGCGCGGCCATGCGCAGAAGCAGCGGGCGGAGGTCGCCCATGGTGAGAGATGCGCTGTAAAGGTTCACGTCGAAGGAGTTTCGCAAAGTTCCCTCTTCTGTGACCTCCAGGTAGTGGAAGCTCTTCTTGAGGCGGGGCATGGCGAGCCGGAGGAATTCATCCGCAATTTCAAAGGCCCCGGGCCTACGGCATTCCGCCAGCAGATCCCGCACTCTCTCGGTGGTTTCTTCGTAGGAGAGCAGTGGGTAGCGGACATATCTGCCGATCGTATGCCTTTCCGGGCGGAGCGGATCCCATTTGTAGCTCGTATGGAGCAGGGTGGGTTCGGTGAGCGCCGGCAGGGGAAACTCCAGGTAGATCTTGTGCATGCCTCCCTTTTCCGACGCCTCGAAGCCGAAGTGAAGCATATAGGCCTCGGAGATCGAACGATCGATCGCCTCCAGGAACGAAGCCGGCGCGCGCAGCTTCGTGCAAAGCTCAAGAACCCTCCGCTGGTAGTCCTTGCCGAGCGATGCCTTCCCCATGGTCATCAGAAAGCGATTTGTTAGAAGGAGTCCCTCGCACATCTTGAAGGAGTATTCGAAGCCGTGGGGAACGCCAAGGTCGCGAACCAGGTCGAGCAGCAGCTTCCCCCCCGCCAGGGCTTTTTCGTCGATTGAGCCGTAGGCGCTTTCATGTTTCCCGACGACATCCGCGAGCGTCTCCGCCAGCCGTTTGGCCATGGCTGGATTCATCACAATGCGCGCAACGACGGGAGCCGAATCCGCCTCCGGCGCCTCGCCGGCTCCTTCGGAATAACAAAAGTCGAGAGTCACCTCCGGCCTGGTCGCCAGGATATTGACCTCGTCCGAACGGGAGGTGCGCCCTCCAGATGTCTTCCAGACAGATTTCATCCGCCTCCCCGTTCGATCACGCGCAAGAAACTGCGCCGTTTATGGCTGTCAGCAATAGTGGAAGGAGAATAACACAGCACACGAGTGTGGGTAAACCAATGGTAATCAAGAGTCGAGGCACAGAATATCTTCCCAAAGATGGTTGCCCAACCCTGCCAAGTGCAGGGTCGCCGCTCGTTATTGCTCGCGTCTACTTAGGGGTGCGGGTGCAGCGCGCCCCGCTCTTTTGGCGCTTCACTTCCCATGAATCTGACGATGCATTTCAGCCCGGAGGGGATCGCGAGGTTGTGATTGGGTAATTCCACTCTGACCCCGAAGCTGCCGCTCGCGGCGTTCACCACGCGATCGACGATCGTGACCTTTCCCATGTAAACTCCGCCCACGGGAGACTCCGGCCGGACCTCTGCGCGCATATCCTTCTTGATGGTCCCGTATTCTGAAACGGGAACGACCACCTCCACGTTGAGAGGATCGATCTGGGCAATGGTCATGATCGGCTTTTCCCCGACATATTCTCCCGCCGTAAGATCGACCTTCACTACCACGCCGTCCACCGGGCTTCGGATGGTTTTCATCTCCAGCTTCGCGGCCACCTGGTGGAGAATCGCCTCGTCCTTTTTAACCTCAGTCGCCATTTCGTCCTCATCGTTGGCCGAGACGTTTCCCTTGGCGACAAGCTCGTTGTTCCGAACCAGCTTGCGGCGGTTGAAGTCGAGCAGGGCGCTAGC
>Ga0302319_10006952_pt1 | contig 22328 bp, 18 predicted proteins | sample Bog_T0_2_FD_203319 | JGI IMG/M metagenome (GOLD analysis project Ga0302319, IMG submission 203319) | Peat permafrost microbial communities from Stordalen Mire near Abisko, Sweden - Bog_T0_2 | ecosystem: Environmental > Terrestrial > Soil > Wetlands > Peat | place: Sweden: Abisko, Stordalen Mire... | reverse complement strand
CATCGAGCTTGCCTTCGCGTAAGGCGCCTGCTACCGCCGGGGCAAAAGCCCGGCTCTGTTTACGGGCTGCGCCATAAGCCATGTAGCGGTCGATCATCACGCCGATAGACCACGCGGACATGATGAAGAGAATGATAACGACCGTCTTGGCGGGCAGACCCATGTTGGTCCACAGGTGACGCAGATCGAACTGCGGGGCACCCTCCTGCAACAGCATTAACGCCCGGAACTGTAAGTGTAAAAGCATTGTGAGTTTCTCTCCTGCGAGTTGATTTTTGGGAAAATACCAGCCTATGTCAGCTTTCCTGCACGAGCGGCCCGAGGGCTACTGGCTCAGGGTGAAGTTGACGTCGATTGTCGTGATCACTTCCACCGGTTCCCCGTTGAGAAGCGTCGGTTTGTACTGCCACTGCTGAACTGCCTGCATAGCCGCCTGGACAAGGAGCGGCGGACCGCTGATCATCTTGAGGTTCTGAATGGTGCCATCCTTGGCGATGATCGCTTCGAACTTCACGGTCCCCTGAACACGGGCCGCTTTGGCCAGCGGCGGATAAGTCGGTTTTACCTGACGGATCAGGTTGGCCGCCTGAACGTTGCCGCCGATGCGCTGGGGGCCGGCGGGAGGCGCCGGTTTGGGCTTTGGGGCGGGCGGAGGAGGAGGCGGGGCTGCCGAAGGAAGACCGTTGATTATGCCGCCCAGAACGCCGCCGGCCGTACCGCCAGGGACGCCGCCGGGGACGCCTCCGACTACGCCGGCCGACATCTGGGGCTCTTCTTCGGTGATCATCTTGACCTCTTTGGGAATAGTCTTGGGTGCGGTGATGTGACTCATGTCGACCACTTTGGGCGTCACCTTAACAACCTTAACCGCCGCGGGAGGTGGCGGGGGAGGGGGAGGAGGCGGCGGCGGCGGGGCCGTAAGGAACGTCGAGAGCTGGGCCCCCGGCATCGTCTGATAATAAATCAGCGGCAGAATAATCAACACCGTGACGATCGAGATCTGAATCGCGAACGACATCAGAATCGTGTACGGCCTCTTGGTTTTTCCTACACCGTCGACAAAAGTTTGATCGAACATTTAGCCCTCTCACTCATGCGCGTCCCACCCCGATCGGGGTGGGTACGATCATATCGAAATTTTTCGGCAACGCCAACGGTCCCGAATATGCGAAGGGCATATTGCAAAAACCGCTAACGGCACATTTTACATGGTGAGAGCTGCCAGACGCTACTTTATCTGAACAAATTCACCGAACTCTTTCTTTCAAAGCCTTCGGACCCGCAGAGCTTCGCGGCGCGCCCGAGGATACCGCGGCCTTCGGAGCCACCACAGGAGCGGTCGGCGCTGCCTTCTTCCGCTTGTCCGCCCAGTCGTGCCAGAAGAGCACGATCGGACTGGCAACGAATACCGACGAATACGTCCCGATGATGATACCGATTACCAGCGCTAAAGAAAATCCATGGAGTACCGGCCCGCCGAATAAGAACAGGGCCAGCACCGCAATAAACGTAAGACCGGAGGTCATCACGGTCCGGCTGAGCGTCTGGTTGACGCTGCGATTGATCACATCGACAAGGCGCTCGCGGCGATTCAGATGCAGATTCTCACGAATCCGATCGAAGATGACGATGGTATCGTTCATCGAATAACCGACCAGCGTTAGCAGCGCCGCGACCACGGTCAGGGTGATCTCTTTGTTCAACAGGGAAAAAATTCCGATGGTGATGATGGTGTCGTGAAGACACGCCAGCACCGCACCGACTCCGTAAATCCATTCGAACCGGAACCAGATATACACAAGCATCCCGGCCAGGGCTAGCAGCGTGGCGTTAATGGCCTGGTGTGTAAGATCGGCACCGACGCGGGGCCCGACGATTTCGATATTGCGATTCGCTGTGTACGGTGCAGTGTAGCACTCCTGATTCAACACCGTCAGCACCTGCGGCGTCAAGCCCGGAGCACCGCGTAATTCGTCAATGTTTGCAAGCACACCGCTGTGCTGTTTATCGTCGCGCACGCCTGCCACGGCCGACACCAGGTGGGTAAGCTGGTCCTCGGACAAGGGGACAGAAGCACGCTGCAGCGGATCCCGCAGCCGTTCGGCGATCTGGGCGGCCGAGGAATTGTTCAGATCGAGCTTGCCGTTCGATGGCTGGCCGAAGGTCTTCGCCAAAGTATCGAGCACAATCTGTCGGTTTCTATTCAACGCGTCCGAATTGTCGCCGTCGGTTCCGATCTCAATCTCATTCTTGCCGTTTTCAAACGTCTGCACGCTCGGCGGGCTGGCGAGCGCCTTCGTCAGCACATCGCGCACCTTTTCCACCGGGGGCTGGCCGGCGAACTTCACAGTCATCAGCATCCCGCCGCGGAACTCAATGCCATAGCGGGGCCCGCCCCTCACGGCCAGACTGCCCAGGCCGAGAACGCTGAGAACCAGCGACGCTATAATGAACGGCCACTTATGGCCGAGAAAATCAAAATTAGTTTGTTTAAATAATTCCATCGATCACTGCCCGCCCGGAATCCGGGCCGAACCGTGCCATGTAGTAATGACACCGGCCGTCAGAAACTTGTTCCCTGAATTTGGTACACCCCTGAAACTATTTCGGGCACCCAAAGAATGTATCAGATGCGCCGATTGTACGAAGAGGGCAGGCGTAACCGCCTGCCCCACATGTGCCGTCATATGCTGAGCTCCGTCACCTGCTGGCGGCTCGAGAGCTCCCAGTCGAAGATGGCGCGAGAGACCCACACTGCGGTAAAGACGTTGGCGCAGAGGCCGATCACGAGCGTAACCGCGAAGCCCTTCACCGGCCCGGTCCCGAACATGAACAGGAAAAGGCAGGAGACGATAGTGGTGACGTGGGTATCGACAATGGTCCACCACGCTTTGCCGAAGCCTGCTTCGACTGCCGCCGCAACGGTCTTGCCCGCCCTGAGTTCCTCGCGTATGCGCTCGAAAATCAGGACGTTCGAATCGACCGCCATACCGACGGTCAGGATGATTCCGGCGATGCCGGGCAGCGTCAGCGTAGCGCCGAAGTAAGCCAGGGCCGCGATCAGCAGGATAGTGTTGAGCAGCAGCGCCAGCACCGCGTTGATGCCGGCCTTCTTGTAGTAAACCAGCATCACGAGGATCACGGCACAGAGTCCCGCGATGCCTGAGTAAAGTCCGTCGCGAATGGAATCACTGCCCAGTGACGGACCGACGGCGACTTCCTGGTCATACTTGATTCCGGCCGGAAGCGCGCCAGTGCGAAGGACCAGCGCGAGATCCGCCGCCTCCTGCTGAGAACCAAGACCGTTGATGCGCCCGGAGTCCTTGATCGAGCTTTCAATCGTAGCGACGCTGCGGATCTGATTGTCGAGTTCGACGGCGAGGCGATTGCCAATATTAGAACCCGTGTATTTCTCAAACCGCCGCGCGCCGTCTGAGGAAAGATTGAAGCTGGTTTCCCAGCGGCCGGGATGATCGGGGTCCGTCGCCTGGCTGGCGCTGCGCATGTCGCGGCCCGTGATCACAGGAGTGCGCGAAACCAGATACCATCCGCCGCTGGCGCCGCTCGAAACGTATTCGCGAAGCTCGGTATCGAGCTTGAGAACTCCGCCTTTGGCCGCGAGCGCCTCTTCTTTCGTTTTCCACGGGCCTTCGTTCTGCACGGCTACGATCTTTAATTGAGCGGTCTGGCCGATGATGCTTTTGACGTGTTCGAAATCGTCTTCCCCGGGGATTTCCACCAGAACCTGAGAACGTGCGACGGGATCGCCAAACTGCGTCACAGTGGTCTCGGCAAGGCCGAGCGCGTTCACGCGCCGGTCAATGGTTTCGACCGACTGCTTCACCGTGTTCTGCTTGAGCTCGATGAGCGCGGTCGGCTTCATATTCATCCGGTAATCGGAGTTATTGATGGCAGTGAGCGTCCATTCGCCGTACTTCTCGGTCGCGAGAGTGCGAAACTCGGCGGCCTTCGCGGGGTCGACGCCGTGAATGTTGATCTGGATGGAATCGGTGTCCTCCAGGGTCTGCGGGTCGTTGCGGTCGAAACCGGCAATCGAGATGTTTCGCGAGCGGGTTTCGTCGCGGAGGGACTCGATGGCCTGATCGGCAACGCCCTTCGCAGCGTCCTGCACCTGTACCTGAAGCACCAGATGCATTCCGCCCTGGAGATCGAGCCCGAGGTGGATGTTCTTTTGAAAATTCGCTTTGAGCTGCGCGGTGGACCGGGGGAACCCGATCACGCCGAACAGGCAGATGAGCACGGTCGCCACAATCACAACCGTTTTGATCATCAGATTCCGTTGCATGTTTTTTGCCTTGTCGAAAAAGGTTTACTGCTTGACTATAAAGGTTTACTGTTTAACCACTTGGGAGCCTTCGGTTGTTGCCAGGGAACTTACAGCGGAGCGGGCGAACTGCAGTTTCAGGTTATCCGGCTTGACTCTGACTGTTATTGTCTCACCGTCCACGGACGTAATGGTACCGATAATGCCGCCGGTGGTGATGACCGAATCGCCGCTCTTGAGGCTCTGGAGCATCTCCTGCTGGCGCTTTTTCTGCTTTTGCATGGGCATAAACAGAAGAAAATAAAAGACTATTGCAATAAGAACGAAGGGGAGCGCCTGCATCGCGATGGCGGTGACGGGCTGTTCCTGGAGAAGAGAAAAGGAGAAGAACACGGTTAAATTACTGGACTTTTACTCAGCCAACTGCTCGGCTTTGGCCTGCCTGTCACGCACGGCCTTCAGATATCCGGGAAATTGGCCCAATAGGATAGACTGCCTGATCTCCCCCATGATGTCAAGGTAACGCTGAAGATTGTGGCGCGTCGCGAGGGAGGAAAACAGGATCTCGCCCGCCTGAAAAAGGTGCCGCAGATAGGCGCGTGAGTAGGTTCGGCAGGTGTAACAGGGGCAGGCGGGGTCGAGCGGACCCGGGTCGGCGCGGTACCTGGCATGTTTGATGACCACCTTGCCTTCGGAGGTAAAAAGCCAGCCGTTACGCGCGTTTCGAGAGGGCAGGACGCAATCCATCATGTCGATGCCGCGCGCGACATATTCGGGAAGTTCGTGCGGCATTCCTACGCCCATGGCATAGCGCGGGCGGTCTCTCGGAAGCAGCGGTTCGCTTGCTTCCACCATTTCCATGCTGAATGGCCGGGGTTCGCCGACCGAGAGGCCTCCCACCGCGTAGCCATCGGCATCGAGTTCGAGCAGGCGTTCGGTGCATTCGCGGCGGAGGTCAGGGAACATGGAGCCCTGGACTATGGGGAACAGCGCGTGGCGCGTCGGCGATTCGGCGATCTTCGGTCGGTAATGCGTGAAGGCACGTTCAGCCCAGCGGACGGTACGTTCCATCGACGCGCGGGCGGCTTCGTGGCTGATCGGCCAGGGCGGGCATTCGTCGAGCACCATCATAAAGTCGCTGCCGAGGGCGAGTTGCACGTCTACGGTCGAAGCGGGTGTGAATTTATGCGTGTCTCCGTTGAGGTGCGACTGGAAGGTGACGCCTTCTTCGGCGATGCGGCGGAGGTCGGTGAGGCTGAAGACCTGGAAGCCGCCGGAATCGGTAAGAATGGCGCCGGGCCAGGACATGAAGCGGTGCAGCCCGCCCAGTTCGCGAATGAGTTCGTGGCCGGGGCGGAGGAAGAGGTGATAAGTGTTCCCCAGAATGATAGGCGCTTTGAGGTCTTCGTGGAGATCGCGCTGGGTGAGGCCTTTAACGGTGGCCTGGGTGCCGACGGGCATGAAGACTGGGGTGGGGATGTCGCCGTGTTCGGTGTGGAGGATGCCGGCGCGGGCGCGCGTTACTGGGCACTCGGCGACGAGTTCGAAGGTGATCTGGCGGGGCAACCTTTCAGTTTAGGCGGTCAGGACAGCCAGTGAAGAGGTCTTAGTTGATGTCGCCGCACATAATACGTGTTACACTTAACTCGTGTCAAAAAACGTGACCCTCACTATGGATGAGGACTTGATACGCGCCGCTCGGAAGGTAGCTTTGGACCGAAATACCTCGGTCAACAATCTCGTCCGAGGTTTTTTGGAATCGCTCGTAGCCGAGTCGGGAGAACAACGCGCCGCTATGACGGAACTCGAGGGTTTCTTCCGGGAAAAGCCCTTCGCCATTGGTACGAAAAACTGGACGCGGGCAGACCTTTATGAGCGTTGAAGCGTCGACCGGCCCCTGCTTCGTCGATACAAACATCCTGGTTTACGCCATTGCGGGAGACGATCCCGGCCGATCCCCGGCAGCACAACAACTGCTGCGAAATCTGATGCGCGAGCGATCTCTGCGAACCAGCACCCAGGTCCTGCAGGAACTCTACGTAACGCTGACTCGCAAGGGCAAATCGCCCCTGCCGGCAGACACAGCACTCCGTTATATCGACCGGATCGCGGCGTGGCCCGTCGGGGTCACCGACTTCCGTTCCGTTCGGCGCGCCATTGAACTATCGATCCAATCGAGGCTGTCCTTCCGGGACGCGCTCATAATTGTTGCCGCGGAAGGCTGTGGGGCGAAGACACTGTACACCGAAGATCTCCAGACCGGCCAGACGCTCCTTGGCGTCCTGGTCGTCAACCCGTTCAAGGGATGAATTAGTTTAGTTCCCTCAGTGCGAGTGCGAAGGCACGGGTGCCGTGCCGGTGCCTGTCAAAGTAACCGTCTGGGGCGAACCCGTCGCATTGTCCGCAACAGACAGCGTGGCGGCCAAAGAGCCGGTCTCGATCGCCCGCAGCCGAACGCTGATCGAACAACTCGCGTTGACCGCCAGCAGCGACGGGCAATTGTCCGACGCAATAAAGTCATGCGGATTCGCTCCCCCGATGCTCAGGGTGGTTATCGAGAGCGCTCCGGTGCCGGAATTGGTCAGCGACACGGTCTGAGTGGCGGATTGCTGTCCTTCGGGTTCACTGCCGAAGGCGAGCGAGGAGGCGCTCAGCTTGACCGCGGGCGCCCCGGTCGAAACTCCCGTGCCGCTCAGCGCTGCAGACTGCGCAGCCGTCGCCGTGGTGCCGCCCGAAACGTTCAGCGAAGCGGTCCGCGCTCCGGTAGCTTCAGGCTTGAACGTAACCGTGAGCGAGCACGATGCGCCCGCCGCCAGGTTCACCGGGCAGTTATTGGTCGCCGGGAAATCGCCGGGATTGGCTCCGCTGTACGAGATGAACAGCCTCAGCGAAGCCGAGCCTTTATTGGAAATATTCACGGTCTGGCCCGCGCTCGAAGACAACAGATTCACGCTGCCGAACGCTAGAGACGCCGGGCTCACGGTAAACGACAAGGTTCCCCCCGAGCCCTTGCCGGAGAGCGGAACGGTTTGCGGCGAACCCGTCGCGCTGTCGCTCACGCTGAGTGTGGCCGTTCGCAGTCCATCCGCCGCGGGCGTAAAGATCACAGAGATGGTGCAGTTCGCCCCGGCCGTTACGCTGGTCCCGCAGTTATTGGTTTGCGAAAAGTCGCCGGGATCGGCGCCCGTAAGGGAAACCGCGACCGAAGTCAGGGCTGCGGTTCCGTAATTGGTCAGCTTCACGGTCAGAGGCGCGCTCGCGGTCTTCAAAGTCTCGCCGCCGAAGTTGAGCGAAACGGGGCTGAAAGTAATGGTTGCCGTCCCGACGTTGAGCGTGACTGGCGCGGAACTGCTCGGAGAGTACGTGCCATCGCCCGCATAACTGGCGGTCACTGCATAACTTCCGGTGGGCGGAGAACTCAGTGTGGCATTGGTAACGGCGCCATTGGCCAGAGTATAGGTGGCCAGAGTCTTAGCCGGGCTGCCAGTGACGAGCGCAACCAAGCCCGTCGGCACGCTTAAAGCCGTGGTTCCGCGAACCGCAATGTTGACGGTTGTCGATCCGCCGGCGGGAATCGTCGTCGGGTTCAGCGAAAGCGTGGTTCGCGTAGTGCTGCAGGCGCTCGCGAAGCTTTTGAACGTGCCGTTCGACGAATACCAGCCATTCAGCGCGATCGACGGCGACTGGTGATAAAACCAACTCAGGAACGCCAGTTCCTGCACGTGGTATTTGTAACTGTTCGACATGGTGATGGTGAAGTCGGTCCCGCTCAGGGGGTCGCCCACTTCGAGGTCGCTCTGGCATCCCGTCACCTGGCCGACGTTGCCCCAGGGCGGCGTCGGATTGGTGCCCAGAGGATCGTCCATCCATTCGGCAATCTCATGAGAGAAGGCCGAAACATCTGCCGTCGTACCGAACCGGCCGGACGTATCGAAATCCGCCACTGCGTAGGTTTGGATTCCCGGCGTAGTGTTCGTCGCCGAGTGATAGCCGAGGATGCAGCAGGTGGATGCCGTGGTGTCATACATCACGACGTTCGAAAGCATGAACAACGGCAACTGCCCAGGCGTAATGCCGTTCGCCGCCAGAGTCTTGAACCCGGTTGTCGTGAGGTAATTATCGAGCCAATTGATATCGACCTCGCCCAGCTTTCCGCATTCCGAGGCCGATTTCGCAGCGACCGTCTTGCCGCTCGCCGCCGGCACCGTCACGGCCAGCGAGATGCCCACCGATGCCTTCAGCGCCATGTGGTAGCCGGGATTGATTCCGACAGGACTGGTGTAGTTCCAGAAATTCGCTCTCTGAAAGAAGTCGGGATAGGTATCGTTTTCGGTTGCGGTTCCCGTGGTTGCAAATGACGATGCCTGAAACAGCGGCGAAGACAGCATGAGAGCTGTGGGAGTGCCCGCGGCCGAACAAGCGGAGGCCTGCGCAGGCGCTGTGGGATCGAACACCGTGGTATCGGAAAAGGTCAAAACCACCGGAATGACAGGCGCGGAGATCGTGGTAGTGGACGTCGCGCTCGGCTGGGCGGTGAAAGGACTGGCGCCTACCATTTCGTAGGTATAACCGGATGTTGTGGCCGTCCATGTGGGAATGGTTAACGCGGCGGCGCGTGCCGCCAGGTCCGAGGAGGTTTGGAGCGGCCGTGTGACATAGCGGCGAACGCTCGGTTCAGAAGGGGCGGTGGCGGAATCCTGAGAAAAGCAATTCACGCCGCACAAAAACAGAACAGCGAAAATGAGGACGGCAGATTTCATGAGTAGCTCCGAGCAATGTAATTAAAGTTATGAGTAGCGCCCGTTTTAGTACGTAACATCTCAATTTTAATTGCTTCGGAGCCTCGATCCGCCGCTAAGAATTGTTAAATCTGGTTCATTTGCCGGTTTCGGAGAGAGCGACGGTTTGGGGCCCTACGGCGCTGTCGGCGATCGAAAGCGTTGCCGTGCGCTGACGCTTTGGCGCGGGCGTGAAGTTGATGGTCGCGCCGCAGTTGGCCCCGGCTGCCAGGGACATGCCCCAGGTATTGGTTTCGCTGAAGTAGGACGCGTTCGTTCCCGTGATCGTGATAGCCGAGATGGATAGCGCCGCGGTAATGCCGACCGAACCCGAACGCGCGCCGAGGGCGGCGGGCGTAAACGTCACGCTGACCGTGCAGGCGCCGGCCGGGGCGAGGCTGGTCGTACAGGTTGTGGTTTCCGAAAAATCGGTTGCGTTCGCGCCGGTGAGAGAAATCGTACCGAGCGCGATTGCCGAGGCGCTCACGTTAGTGATGGTGAGAATCTGAGCCGCGCTCGGCGAACCCACCTCCACGGTTCCAAAAGCAAGGGTCGCCGGACTCAGCGTTACCGGCGACGTACCGGTTCCGGTCAACGCGACGGACTCGGCCAGGCCCGCGGCGGTAAAGCACCCCGCAAGTTGCCCCGTGCCGGGAACGCGAGCGGCGAAAACACCCAGCCCTCTAAACTGACAGATACGGAATGCCGGGTTCTAACCACATCGGGCGGCTCGCCCTGCTGGCGATTATCCTGACGGCCAACGGCTTTTTCGCGGCGTCGGAAGTGGCCCTGCTGTCGGTTCGCGATTCGCGGCTGCGTCAACTCGCTTCCGAAGGGCACGCGGGAGCGAAAATGGCTCTGGCGCTGTTGGCCCATCCCGAAAAACTGTTGTCGGTGACGCAGATTGGCGTGACCCTCGCGAGCCTGGGCCTGGGCTGGGCCGGCGAAGACACGCTGTATGAAATCCTGCTCGGCCTGTTTCATCCGCTCCTGACTCCCGCAACTTCGGCAACCCTGCATGGAGCCTGCTTTGTGCTGGCATTCATTGTGATGACCTATTGCCATGTGGTGATCGGCGAGGTAGTGCCCAAGAACCTGGCCATCGAAAAGGCCGACCGGATCGCCGTTACGGTAGCGCCGGTGCTGACGGTGATCTCGCGGCTGATGTCGGTGTTTGTCGATGTGATCGAAGGCTCGGCGACGGGTATCAGCAGGCTGCTGGGGGTAAGGGCGGCGCATCGAGGCGGCCATTCCTCCGAAGAGCTTAAGCTGATCGTAAGTTCCAGCCGGTTCGCGGGCCACCTGCCGGAGCGCCAGGAGGACATGATTCACCGGGTGCTCGATCTGGAGGAAGTATCCGTACGCGAGGTGATGAAACCCCGCCACGATATCGTTTCCGTCCCGATCGGGGCAACCCTCGATCAGGTGCTCGAAGCAATGGTAGCCAGCCAGCACTCGCGTCTGCCGGTGTGGGAAGCGGCGCCGGAGCATATGGTTGGAGTCGTGTTCTTTAAGGACATGCTGCGCGTCTGGCATGACCGCCGCACCCAGTTGCGGCTCGGCCGCCCCAGCCCCGCGTTTCACGTGCAGCGGATCATGCGCAAGCCGCTGATCGTGCCGGAAACCAAAGCGCTGCTTCAGATGCTAGAGGAGTTCCGGCAGCGCAACAGCCATATGGCTTTGATTGTGGATGAATTCGGGACCGTGACCGGGCTGCTGACAGTGGAAGACGTCCTCGAACAGATTGTGGGCGAGATCGAAGACGAGTTCGACGACAAGCTGGCCGAGCCAATGCACGAAGAGCGCGAGGTGGAGATCGACGGAGCCACCAGCATTCTCGATCTCGAATCGGTGTACGGAATCGAGCTGCCGGTCAATGCAGGCTTCGAAACCCTTGCAGGATATATGCTGTTCAAGCTCGGCCACATCCCGCAGGCAGGCGAACGGGTGGATTTCGAGGATCGCAGTTTTACCGTAGCGGCGATGGATCGGAACCGAATTGCAAGAGTGAAAGTAGAACGCACCGCGGCTCGGAAAGAGGCTGAAGTTGCTGGGAATTGACGCAAAGGCGGCGCGTTACACGTGGACCGCGGCAATGGTTCTGCTTTCGATATGGGTGGTCTACCTGATCCGCCAGACGCTCTTCGTATTCGTGATCGCGCTCATGTTCGCCTATCTGCTCTACCCGCTGCTGGACGCCATCGAACGCAGGCTTTCCCGCAAAACACGCACGCCGGCCCTGGCGCTGACGTTTCTGCTGGTGCTGGGCACTCTGGTCGGCTTCATCTCATTTATCGGCAACAGTGTGGGAGGTCAGGCGACTCAACTGGCCGAGCAAATCTCCCGGCCCGATTTCATGAAGCAGGTGCGCGACTGGCAAATGCTCGGCGTGCCCGTAGGCGCCCTGGTGGTCGAGCACTACGAAGAAATACTGGCGATGCTGCCAAAGCTCAGTCTGCGCGTGCTTTCGGCATCGAGCAACCTGATCTACGTTGTGATCGTACCGATCCTGAGCTTCTTCATTCTCAAGGACGGCCGCGAGATTCGGGACAGCTTCCTCGATCTGTTCACAGCCGGCCGCGCATCGGCGCAGGAGACGCTCGCCGACGCCCACACGCTGCTGCTGCAGTATATGCGGGCGCTGTTGTTTCTCTGCCTCGCGACGCTGATCGTGTTCAGTATCGTCCTCAGCGTGCTCGGCGTAAATTACCCGATTCTGCTGGCGGCGATAGCTTTTCCCCTTGAGTTCATTCCGCTGGTCGGGCCGCTCATTGCAGCCGCGACCATCATCGGCGTGAGCGCTTTTACCGGCTATCAACATGTGCTGATCCTGGTCGCGTTTCTCGGCCTTTACCGGATCTTTCAGGACTATGTTCTGTCGCCCCATCTGATGAGCCAGGGGGTGGAGTTGCATCCGCTACTGGTGATATTCGGCGTATTCGCGGGCGGCGAAATCGGCGGCGTGCCGGGAGTGTTTTTGAGTGTGCCGGCGCTCGCTCTGATGCGGCTGGGCTGGCATCATTTGCGTAAGCGGCGGATTGCCGCGTGATCCTGCAGGTCGCCGCGCTGGGCCTGCTGGCTGCCGGGGCTTCCGCTCATGTGATCAGCATGTCGAGCGGGTTTGCGACGGTGAACGGAAACCGAGTGGAATACGTGCTCCGCATGCCTGCCTATGAAATCGCGGCGGGAACCGATCCGGCGCGAGCGCTGTTCGATCGAATCCGTTTTTCCAGCGGCTTCGAGACCGCGAACAGGCTGGACGGCGAGTGTCATCTCGACTCAACCGCCGCCACGTGGATTTGTGCCGCGAACTATCAGTTCTCTCATCCGATTGAAAAGCTCGGCGTCGATTGCCGCTTTTACGAAGTCACGGTACCGAACCACATCCACATGCTTCATGCCGAACGCGCGGGCAAATCGGATCGGGCGATTCTCGATTCCACCTTCCCTTCGGCAGCTCTGGCGTTTCGTCCACCGACAGAGGTGGAACTGGCGATCGATCAATCGATGTCCGGGGCCATTCGGGTCTGGACGAACCTCGCTCAGGTCCTGCTGCTGATCGCGCTGGCCCTGGCTTCGCGCGGCTACCGCGAGTTTGCCTTGCTGATCGCGGTCTTCCTCGCGGGCGAGTGGGCGGGCACGGAGGCTTTGCTGCGCACCGCGTGGCAGCCTTCTTTGCGCTTCGCCGAAGCGGCGGCGGCTCTGGCTCTGGCATATCTGGCGCTCGAAACGATCGCTTTTCCGAAATCGAGCGGACGCTGGGCGCTGGCCCTGGTGTTCGGAGCCTTTCAGGGAATGTTCTTCGCGCTGTTCGTCGCCGAGTCCGGTTACGCGTCCGGTTGGGTGCTGGCGGGCGCCTGTGCGGCGGCGCTTACCGTCGCGGGGCTTTGCGCGCTTGCGGGCCTGGCCGCTGCGCGGCGTATTGCCCGGGAATCCTGGCGCAGCGGTCTGAGAACTGTGGCGTGCTATGTGCTGATGGGAACTGGCCTGGTCTGGTTTGTCTTACGGCTTCGCAGTTAACCCGGAGTTGAGTGCTGCAACAGACCAGTCGGAGACGGCGAAGTGTTTTTTCCAGTCGTCACCCGATACGGGTTCACCGCGAGGCGAGTTTGCAAGGTTGTCCCCATGTAATACAGCGAGCCACCCGGGCATGCTGCCCGCCTGGCGGATCGGCCCGGCGTCCAGGGCTCGGGCGTGATTAAAGCTCAGCACAGTCCGGAATCCGTCCGCCCGTTCAACCAGACTGATGAACGCATTACTGTGATTCCGAACCGCCCAGGCGCGAGATCCGTCCCAAAAGTATCCGCAGGGCTGGTTTACAAACTCGAAAGCCTGTCGGTGGAAACTACTCTGAACCGTTTCCATGAATCGCGTCGCCAAAGCGTCGTCGTTGTCGACCCGAGAGGTAATGACATATTCTCCGGATACGCCGAACTCGCGAAGCACCCTGCAAACCAAGCCTCCGTCAAAGCGGCCCGTCACGAAGACAGCATGAAAAGCCGGGAATCTCGCCCAGCTTTCCACTCGCGCCTGAAGATCCTCCGGCAGGGATGAATCGAAAAACACGAACCAGTCGAAACACTGAGTCGATTGCCCCGCGACCGAAGGAAAGCAGAATCTCTCGAACAGCTCAAACCGCTTTTCCAGCCAGGCGCGCTCCTGGAATCGCTCCCCCCGAATCCTGACGCTGAACCGGGTCAGCAGGAAATGGTGAAACGGCCGATTCATGGCAGTACGCCTACCTTACAACACTTTCCTCGGTAGTCGGGATTAGTAATGGACATCCGCATACTCACTCTGATAGGCTATCCGGGAATCGCTTTTGGTGTCGGTTTTTCGCAATGGAAGGCCGGATATTTAAGGAGAAAAAATTGAGTAACACCCGTTTATCAGGGCTAATGGCCCTTATTCTCTCGTCGGCAGCGTCTCTTTTGGCGCAGAACACGGGAATCATTTCCGGCAGAATTACCGATCCGAGTGGCGCGGTTGTGCCGAACGCTCAGATTGCGGTAGTTCAGACCGCAACCAATACCGAATCTCTCAGCGCAACTAACTCGGACGGCCTGTTCCGAGTGCCGGGTCTGCAGGACGGTCCCTACAAAGTAACCGTGAAGGCCGCGGGCTTTAAAACGGAGATTCGCGACGGCATCAGCCTCCGAATTGGCGAAAATCTCAGCGTCGACGTTAAGCTCGACGTGGGCGCGGCTACCGAATCTGTCGAAGTTACGGGCGCTCTGCCCTTGCTCGATACGCAGACTTCCTCTACCGGACAGGTGATGGAAGGCGATTACTTCTATAAGCTTCCTAACTATCAGCACTGGGAAAAAGGCGTCCTCTACTACACGCCACAGGTTCAGAGCAGCAACGCTCCCTGGCCCGGATCGCTGGGCAACTGGAATATTAACGGCGCCAACAGCTACCAGACGGCCCAGTACGAAGACGGCATCATGGCTACTACTATGAATGGCGGTACGACGCTGAATTCAGTCTCTGTCGGCATCGAGGAAATCAAGGTGCTTTCGAGCGCGATGCCGGCCGAGTATGGCCATGGCACCTCAGGCATGCTCATTGTGGTGAAGAAAGCTGGCACGAACGAGTTTCATGGTGAAGGCGGCTATCTTTTCAAAAGTACCTCCATGGCAGAGCGCAGGTTCTTCCAGTTGACGACACTGCAGCAGCAGGCCGGTAGCCCCACAACCCTGTTCACGCAGCCCGACTTCGTCATCAGCGGACCGGTCCGCATTCCCTGGTTATACAACGGCAAGAACAAGACGTTCTTCGAGGTGGCCGGCTCTTACCACGTCGATAGCTCGTCGAATTCGAGCGTCAGCACCGTGCCGACGCCGGCCGAGCTCGCGGGTAATTTCAGCGCCTACTCCAATCAGATTTACGATCCGGCTTCGACGGCCGGGAGTTTCGCGTCGGGCAACCTTTCGCGCACTCCGTTCCCCGGTAACATCATCCCGACGTCGCGATTCAGCCAGATGTGGAATTCCATTGCCGCCAATAACCCGTTCGCGCCTCCTCAGTCGGGCGTCGGCAGCGTCACGCCCACCGGCCCCAGCGGAAACATTGTCACGTCGGCCACCGGCAACTACTACAATCTCACCAACCAGTTCCGGGTCGACCACAACTTCAGCGACAAGCTCAAGATGTTTCTCAGTTTCTCCAACGGAAACCAGCACCAGCCCGCAAACGACGTGACGGTCGTCTATGCGCCCTACGACCAATACCAGACTCTGACCTACACGCTTCAGAATCACGCGGCCCTTTCCGCGACTTACACGATCAGCCCGACTTTCATCAGCGAAACGAAAATCGGCGAGTACCGAATCACGGGTAACGGCGGTTCCAAGGCCGGGAGCGATTACACCTACGCGCTGGCTAAGACTGTGCCTGGTCTTCCCGCGAACGTGTACCTAAATCCCGTAGGCCTGGGTCTGGCTACGGAAGGCAGCAATGCCAGCAATCAGCTGGGCGTGGGCACCATGGGCGTCCAGGTGAACAACGTGCGCCAGTTCAACCAGGACTTTACCAAAATCGTTGGCCTGCACTCCATCAAGTTTGGGTATGAATACCTGTGGCAGAACGAAGATTCCCACAATATCGCCAATCCGCGTCTGACTCTCAACTTCGGTGGCTCCACAGGCCTTCAGGGCAACGGATCGAACATTCCCAACACCGGCGGCATCACTCTTGCCGAAGTGATGCTCGGCTATGTCACCAGCTATAGCTACGCTCAACAGGGAACGCCGCTGCTTCCCGTAGACGGTAATCACAGCGGTTATATCCAGGACGACTGGAGAATCCTGCCCAACCTAACGCTGAATCTGGGCGTTCGATACAGCAACGAAACTCCGGCGCACAGCAAATTTGCAGGCGGTCTCAGCAATGGCAGCCTGACCGTGCCGGACAACTATTACACCAGCGGTTCGGTCCCCGGAGTACTGACGTGTCCGGCCGGTGGTTGCGTGGGCGGCTGGATACAACCCAAGGGCTTCCTTTGGAACCGCGATAACAACAACTTCCAGCCCCGCGTCGGCCTCGCCTGGAGCGTAGACAAGAACACGGTGTTCCGGGCGGGCTTCGCGCTCATGACCCTCGACTGGAATCTGGGCTACACGAATCAGAGCGAAATCGGCGGCGGCAGCTTCTACAACCAGTCGGTATCGCAGCCGGCCAACGTATATACGCCGCTGTTCAATATCAACCAGGGTGTGCCGGTGTTCCAGTCGGTCGCGCAGCTGGCGAACGGAGAAATTCCGACATCGGCCTCTTCGCCTTCGGCCAGGCCCACCATCACCGTGTATCCGGCTAACTACCACAACCCGTATACTCTCAACTGGAACGCAAGCATCCAGCGCTCGCTCAAGAAGGATTATCTTCTGGAGATCACCTATGTCGGCCTGCATAACGTTGGCTTCGGGGGCACCTACAACTGGGACTCGCGGCCCTTTGGCACCGGTATTGACGCCAACGGTAATGTCATCGACCTGACGCTGCCGCAGAACGCGGCTTATCGCAACACCTGGGTCAACAACACCTCCGGGGTCAACGGCACTCAGGCCTATAAGCCCTTTCCCAATCTGGGCGGCGTGAACTACGAGTGCAACTGCGTTCGCATGATGTACCACTCCGGAACCGTCAAGGTGGAAAAACGCTACTCTTACGGCCTGAGCTTCCTGACTTTCGTCACGTGGCAGAAGGGCATCCAGAACGCTCCGGGCAATCTCTTCCAAAGCGATCAGGAAGCCCGTGCCGTCACCAGCCTGACTCAGAAGTATCGTTACGTCAGCTCGTTCACATATGAACTGCCATTCGGCAGGGGCCGGCGGTGGGGAAGCACCCATGGCCGGATTGTCGACGCTCTGATCGGCGGATACAGCATGGCCTGGAACTACAGTGTCTGGGCGCCGACTCCTGTCAGCCTCGGTTATTCCGGCGGCACCTACGTCAACCCCGCCACGGGCGCGGTCGGCGCGCGGCAGAACTATCCGAGCTACGAAGCCGACCCCGGCAACGATCTGTTCCTGATCCAGGATCCGGTCCTCCGGCAGAACTGGCAGGACCTCGGAAACAACCGCTTCGTGCAGTCCGGCCAGAACCCGCTGATCACGAACTGCGGCAACGTGGCGATCCTCGCTTCCAACGGAGCCACGATCGGGAACAACTATATTCAGGTTGCGCCTTCGTTCACCCGCGGAAACGCTCCGAACAACTACTTCATCGCGCAGCGTATCATCGGTGCCAACGCTTCGGTCTATAAGGACTTCACCATCAAAGAACGCTTCAAGGCGCAAATCCGGGCGGACCTCGAAAACCCGTTCAAATGGTACAACTGGAGCGGCATCACCACGACGATGACGCAGACCAACCCGGGTATCTTCGGAACCACCAACAGCAGCGACTCCGGAGATTCCACCGAAGGCGGTCCGCCGGAGATTCTGCTCGCATTCCGCGTCCGGTTCTAAAAAGGGCGGAAGGCGAATCGGCAACACAAGAAGGCGGATTCCGGAATCACCGGGATCCGCCTTTTTCTTTGCGGTTATGATGGCTGAACGGGGGGCGGTACATAAGGTGATTGGGATTTTCCTGGCTCTGGCGGCGGTGACGATGGCAGAGCCGGATTGCTCGGACTGCCATCGCGCCATCGCCGAGAGTTATGCAAAGACCGGCATGGGCCGTTCATTCCGCGCCGCGAAAGAGCTTCCACACTTTACGGAGGCCGGCATCGATCTTTTCAGACCTCGCGAACGGGATGGCCGATACACTGTCGAGCGGGCCGCCACTGCCGATGTTCCCTCGCGGGAAGTCTCCGTCGATTACGTCATCGGATCCGGCGATCATGCGTTCACATATCTGCACCGCACACGCGACAACAAGCTGATCGAACTGCCCGTCAGCTGGTATTCGGAAAAGGGCGGCCACTGGGGAATGAGTCCGGGCTATGACCGCGCCGCGCATCCGGGTTTCAGCCGGCCCGCTTCGTACCGTTGCATGTTCTGCCATAACGCATACCCCGCCATTCCCTCCGGCTACTCCGAGGTAGACGGCGCTTCGGTGTTCCCGGCCGAACTGCCCCAGGGCATCGACTGTCAGCGTTGCCACGGCTCGGGCGTCGCGCATGCTGAGGCGGTTCGGCTCGGCAAACCCCTGGCTGATATTCGCGGCGCTGTCGTAAATCCGGCCCGGCTTTCTCCGGAGCGGCAGCTGGACGTCTGCATGCAGTGCCATCTCGAAACCACCAGCGCCGATTTGCCGGGGTCGATCCTGAAGTTTGACCGGCGCGTGTTTTCTTATCGGCCCGGCGAGCCATTGGGCGACTACGTTCAGTACTTCGATCACGCTCCCAATACCGGCCACGACGACAAACTCGAGATTGCAAGCGAGGCTTATCGATTACGGCAGTCGGTCTGCTTCCTGAAGTCGCAGGGGCGAATGACATGCACCACTTGCCACCACCCGCATCAGGCCGCCGCGGCCGACCCCAACGCGGCTTGCGGGCAGTGCCATCAGCCGCACGGAGCGGAGGGAACCTGCGTCGGATGCCATATGCCGAAGCGCCAGGCATCGGACGCCATCCATATCGCGGTCACAGACCATAAAATCGCGCGCGTGCCGGCTCCGCAAATCACGCTCATCGAACAGAACGAAGCCAATACGCCTCCGTACACAGGGCCCGTAGTGGCTTACTATCCTAAGCCCGCGGATCCGCTTTACCTTGCGGCGGCGAATAAGAAAGTGGTGAAGTCCGCGTTCCCCGAAGCATACTTCCGAGCCGGTTTCTTCGACGAGGCGCTCAAGCTCGATCCCCTGAACTGGCGCTACGTTTACGGCGTGGGGCAGGCGCGCATGGATACAGCGATGCTGGAACGGGCGGCCGCTCTGGCCCCCTGGGAAACGAATATTCTGGAAGCCCTCGGCGCTGCCTACGTAGTGAACAAGCGGATCCCGGACGCGATGCGCGTCTTCCGCGAAGCGACCGAACGCGATCCCGAAGACGCCGCCGCCTTCAGTAACCTGGGGAACGCGCTGCTGCAGGCCGGAGACAAGACCGGCGCCGAAAAAGCCTTCCGCGAAGCGATACGTTTGCTGCCCGAAATTCCGCAGCTGCGCGATAATCTGCGAAGAGTTCAATAAGCCGGAATGAGCCGCCGCAAACCCAAGCAGAAAACTAAACCCACGGAACCTCGCAAACTGTGGGCGTACGTGCTGCTGGTGGCCGCTACTCTCATCGCCTACCTGCCGGCTCTTACGGGCGCTTTGCTTTGGGACGATAACATGCACGTCACCCGGGCCGAGCTTCAAAGCCTGCACGGTCTGTGGCGCATCTGGTTCGACCTGCCCGCTACCCAGCAATACTATCCGCTGCTGCACAGCGCTTTCTGGTTCGAGCACCGCTTGTGGGGCGATGCGGTAGTTGGCTATCACCTGACCAACGTTTTGCTCCACGCCCTATCCGCGTGTCTGCTGGTGACCATCCTCCGTCGGCTTTCGTTTCGTGGCGCCTGGCTGGCCGGCTTCCTGTTCGCTTTGCATCCCGTCTGCGTGGAAGCGGTGGCCTGGGTATCGGAGCAGAAGAGCACCCTTTCCGGAGCATTCTACATGGCGGCCGCGCTAACTTATCTGAATTTCGACCGGACGCGGCGCCGTAAGTTCTATTTCCTCGCGCTGGCGCTTTTCGTGCTTGCGTTGCTGAGCAAAACCGTGACCGCGACCTTGCCTGCGGCCCTGCTGGTCGTCTTTTGGTGGCAGCGCGGGCGTCTGGAAGGGAAACGCGATGTGCTGCCCCTGCTGCCGTGGTTCTTCATCGGAGCCTCCGCCGGGTTATTCACTGCCTGGGTCGAACGATCGCCTCAGCTGATCGGCGCGCAGGGAACCCGCTACGCACTCACCTTTCTCGATCGGCTGTTACTGGCAGGCCGCGTCCCGTGGTTCTACGCCTGGAAAGCGGTCTGGCCCGTGAACCTCATCTTTACCTACCCGCACTGGAAGATCGATTCCGGCGACTTCGCTCAATACCTGTTCCCAGCCGCACTTATCGCGGCAGGCGGCACCTTGATCTGGCTCGCGCGATGGCATCGAGGACCCCTCGCCGCGTTCTTTTTCTTTATCGGCACCCTCTTCCCCGCGCTGGGCTTTCTCAACGTCTACCCCTTTCGCTACTCGTACGTAGCAGATCACTTTCAATACCTGGCTCTGCTGGGAATCGTCGTCCCGGCCGCTTATGGGTTGACGGTTCTTGCGGGCCGCATCTCGCAAAGCAAGCTGGCTTTCGCCTTACCCGCGCTGCTGGCCGTCATGACCTTTCTGCAAAGCGAAATGTATCGCGACTACGAAACTCTCTTCCGCGCCACCCTCGCGCGCAACAACGGCAGCTCGTTCGCGCACAGCAATCTGGGAGTGATCCTGATGTCGACTGGACGCTATGCCGAAGCCGCGTCTCACTTCCAGGAAGCCGTGCGGCTCACGCCAGACGACCCCGATTATCGCGTTAACCTCGGGCTTGCGCTGGCGCAACTGCCCGGGCGCGAGGCCGATGCGATTGCCGAATATCGAACCGCCCTGCGCATCTCGCCCGATCTCCCGACCGCCCACGTTAACCTCGGTCTCTCGCTCTCCACTATGCCCGGCCATCTGCAGGAAGCCATCGACGAATACCGGAAAGCGATCGCGTTCTATCAGGCTGCGCCGGATCGAAACCGCGACGAGCACGGCATGTGGAATGCGCATTTCGATCTGGGACTCGCGCTCGCTCAGGTTCCGGGCCAGGAGCAAGCCGCGATTGCCGAATACGAAACCGCCCTGCGGCTCAAGCCCGATTCCGCGAAGGCGCATTTTCAGCTTGGAAATGCCTTTCACAAAGCGGGGCGTTTGCCGGAAGCGGTTGCCGAGTATCGGGCGTCGATTGCGCTGGACCCCGAGGCTCCGGAGGTGCTTTATGAACTGGCTTATGCGCTGGCGCAGATCCCTGGCCAGGTGCCGGAAGCTATCGCAGAATGCCGAAAGATGCTCGAACTCAGGCCAGACGACGGACCCGGCCGTCAGTTGATGGCGTCTCTGGTGGCATTCGAAAACGGCCGGGGCCAGTAGATCCGAAGGCTGAAGCGCCTGAAAGCGGACCGCGACAGTTGGCTGCGCTCCGGATCGACCTGGGTCAATTCGATCCGCGCTCTTGAGATGAGCCGGTGATTCGATGACGATCGAGGTTCCGGCGAACTCGCGAACGCGATTCGACTCGATCTGGCCAATCACCATTAGCGCGGCAGTCCCGCGTCGTCATACCCCAGGATTTTCTCAGCCCGCCTGTCGTCGAGCACCGGCAGACTCGCACAGTGTGCGGCGATTTCTTCCAACTGGTCGGCAAACTCCGCAGCCCGCCGTTCCGTCTCGAGATCGCGAATATTGCGTGCCATGCATTTGCGGTACCTTTCTGACTAGACCTGTGCAGCCTTTGAGATCACTTATTGGCGTCCAGGGCGGTGCCGGCAAGATACAGCGAGCCGCAGATCAGCACCCGGACCGGTTCGGTAACGCCTTCCCCGATAGCGGCAACTGCGTCCTCGATCGACGCCTCCGCACGCGCGGGAATCCCTAAGACCTCCGCCTCACGAACCACCGTTTCCGGTGGATGAGACTTCGGCACCTCCGGAACGGATACTGCCTTCAGGGCCGCAACCGCGGGGGCAATCTCCCTCAGCAGTTGCGCGGGTTCGCGGCACTGCAAAGCGCCGAAGATCAGAAATAGCGGCCGGTCGCGCCACTGTTCGGCCTGTTGCGCCAGCATCGCTAAAGGCGTGCGCGTTGTGCGCACCGTCGATCCATAACTCATGCTGCCCGCCCAGCAACGCCGCCAGCCTTCCCCTGGCAAGCCGCTAGTTGCTAGTACTACTGGGTCATAAAAGAACATTCTGGTGTGCGAAACCATGTGCTGCCGACTATGGAGAAGCAGGGACCGGTGGTGGCCTGGATCGTGGATGACACTGGGTTTCCGAAGAAAGGCAAAAACACTCCGTCGGATTTACTCGTCAGTACTGTGGTCAGGTAGGTAAACAGGAGAACTGTCGTGTTGCTGTGAGCTTGTCAGTGGCTACGTGGAGTTCCAGCCTGCCCGTCGCTTATCGCTTGTTTCTGCCTGAGGAATGTGCCGATGACACCGAGAGGCGGAAAAGGACGGAAGTGCCCGAAAAGGTTGAGTTTCAGACCAAGCCGGACATAGCGCTGGATCAGATCCGCGCGGCGGTGGCGGCGAACCTGCACAGCGG
>Ga0302319_10006951_pt1 | contig 22329 bp, 12 predicted proteins | sample Bog_T0_2_FD_203319 | JGI IMG/M metagenome (GOLD analysis project Ga0302319, IMG submission 203319) | Peat permafrost microbial communities from Stordalen Mire near Abisko, Sweden - Bog_T0_2 | ecosystem: Environmental > Terrestrial > Soil > Wetlands > Peat | place: Sweden: Abisko, Stordalen Mire... | reverse complement strand
GTGAGATTCCATTGACTTCGGCCGGTTCACAACGGGACCCGGATTTGATCCAAACACCCATGGCGACTGAACGCAGATGTTCCATACGTTCTGTAAGTACGATCAGGCCGTTGGCCAGCACGGTGCGTCGCAGATTTCTCTCAGTATTCATCGTCATCCAATTGGATTCGATTGTAGGCCACGATGGCTCTGTGAATCTGCGACCAGGAACACAACCCATGGAGTCAACAAATGCACTATGCTGAGGGCAAGTCATGGCGAATAAAATCGGCCAACTCGTATCTTTAGACGCTTTCCGCGGTTTTCAGGAGAGCGAGAAGCCCTTGTTTGGGTTGGATGCCGCTGATATGGCGGAAGTGGCCAGCTTGGCAGGCGAGCCAGGATGGCGAGGAAAACAGATTGCGCAAGCTATTTATCATGAATTGAATACGGACATCAATGAAATTACTACTTTATCCAAGTCTTTCCGAAAAAACTTAATTTCAAGTGGATGGACCGTTGGCAGGCCAAGGATTGAGCAGGTTTTTCAATCCGTGGACGGCACCGAGCGCTATCTTGTGCAATGCGGGTCGGGCGAGGGACAAACGCAGACAGTTGAAACAGTGTGGATGCCGGAGGGGGATGGCGGCGAGACCGGAGATGGGACGGGCTCGCATACGGCTAAGGGGGAAGTAGCCGGCGAAATTCATCGAGCGACAATCTGTGTATCGAGCCAGGTTGGCTGCGCGGTGAACTGCCAGTTCTGCCTGACCGCCAAACTCGGACTGCAACGGAACCTGACGGCTGGAGAAATCGCGGGACAAGTGCTGGCAGTGTTCGATCGCCATAACGTGCAGGTGGGGCGCGACCGCGTAAACCTAGTGTTCATGGGGATGGGGGAGCCATTCCTGAACTATGACAACTTTATGGCGGCCGTGCGACTGCTGGTGAAGGAAGTAGGGCTTAGCCCGCAGAGAATGACGGTGTCTACCTCAGGCATTGTGCCGGGTATTGAAAAATTCGCACTTGAACCGCCGGAATTGCGCCCGAAGCTGGCACTCAGCCTGAACGCCCCGAACGATCTCATTCGCAGCGAGGTGATGCCCATCAACCGGAAGTGGTCGATTGACGCTGTGATTCGAGCTGTAAAACAGATCCGCCTGCGCAACCGGGAAAGAGTCACATTTGAATACGTGCTTCTGGGTGGAGTGACCGACCAACCTGAGCATGCCAGAGAGGTAGCTCGCCTAGTGAGACGAAGCGATTTGGCAGCCAAGGTGAACCTGATTGCGTGGAATCCGGGGCCGGGGATCGAGTTTTCTACGCCGAACCCCGCGGCAGTGGAGGCTTTTCGATCCCTGCTTATCGCTGAAGGGATACCAACTTATCTGCGGAGGCCGAGGGGACGGGACATTTATGCAGCATGCGGGCAATTAAAGCGAACGGTTGAAAAGTAATGAGCCGGCCGGGGAAAACGAAGGGGGCATCCAGCTCAGCAGCTGGATGCCCCCTTCGTTTTCCCGTGCGGATGGTTGTCCGAGTGCGGGATTGAAGTTATGACGTCAATGAAGCTATGCCCGTGTGCCGAGTATGCGCCGGCGCAAGGTTGCCGCGCCGCCACACAATCCGCTGAGGAGAAGCAGGAGCGAGGATGGCTCGGGGGTGGCACCAGTGACGGTGAAATTGAGGGAGTTGTCGCCCGTGAACTCGACGGCGGTGATTAAGTCGCCGGATGCCGAGAAGTATCCGCTCCCTAATGTGGGTGTCAGGTTGCCGCTCGCCGAGCCGACCAAGCCGGTGGAGGCATTGCTTGCCAACGAATACCCGAGGAGGGCAGGACTATTGTCGAGTCCGAGGCCGTTGGTGAATGAGGCGTTGTAGAAATCCACATTCTCAAATCCGGGATTTGAGTTTACAACGATGGTGACGTCGCTCAGGGTGGTGGACAAGATGCCGGTGCTGAAGGTTCCACTGACATCATTCAACCGGTAGTAACCTGCGCCGGCATTCACAACGGATGCCGAATCTGCGGTGATTGACAAGGAGAAATTGGCATTCGAATTGCTGATTGGAATGAACCCGAGGAATGTGACGACATCGGATGCGTTTCCGGTGAATGTATAGGTCAGCGTGTCAGCGCGCGCTGCGGCGGCGGGCAAGCAGACCAACGCAGCTCCCATCACCACCTTGAGCATTGTTTTTCCTGCCGAGAGTTTGATTTTCGTCATGCGAATCTCCTCAAATCCGTGGTTGCCCACATTCTGTTCGCAAGCCACCAGGGCGACTCGCAGGCGTAGCGGCGATGAATCAGGCTCCCGAGCGGGCGAGTAGGCAGATTTCATCGGGAATCTGCCCGGCTAACTATGGCTTGCTTGTCATCTTGCTTCTGAAAGGGTCGATGATTCATTTTTACTCGATTGGGGACAGCGAGTAACGGGGCTTCTTGAACGAGGAGATGCAATCGAGTTACCAATCATTGAGCAACATAAACCGCTGAAAAGAGTGCATTTTCTTTTTGAGCAATCATCCTATCCCGCAAGTTTTTGCGGAAGAGAGTTGAAATCAATTCTCAGGCAGGGATCATCAACGGCGGAGGCTTGGCGGTGGGAAAATGCGGAAATGCATATTGGGTGGAGAGGTCAGAATCGCTCCCGCCCGCAGACGCAACTGTAGTGGGCAGGAGCATGGGAATTGCCGATGATTCGACTATTTGTCTGCTGGCATGGGAGCAGGCTGTACGCTCCCGCAGTCTGCACCTTTGAATGATGAAGTCGATTCCACGGTCCATTCGACGGGTTTGGTGTTCGGCCCCATCTGCATTGTGCCTGTCAAATGAATTTTGGACTTTGCGTGCTCGTCGTCGGACCAGGTGCTGTCCACGGTTCCGGTGGCATTCATCCGCCCGGTGCAAGCGATGGTGGCGGTCATGCCGTCGGACCGCTTTTGAATATTGGTGACCTGGCAATCGCCGCGGGTTTGCGGAGGAAGGGATCCGTATCGGTCAATCTGGGCCTGGGTAACGCAAACCTGGTTGGTGTGGGAGCCGCCGCCAAACGGGGAGTTCGGATTGGCGGACATGCCGGCCGGCATGGGGGATTGCTGCCAGGTCATGGTTGAAGTTACTTCCCAAAGGCCGGCTTTCCTGGTTGATTGCGCCCAGGTGAGAAGCGCGACGGCGAACAGGGAACAGCTTGTGATCAAGATCCGGGTCTTACGCATGAATCCTCCAGGTTGGTGGCTCGGCGTTTGAGCAGCGCCGTTCCACTGTAATCGAACTCACAAAGGGGCGGAAGAGGAAAATCGTTACATCTGGCGGCAAAGAGAGGAATGCCCGAGGGCGAGCAGTGCGCCGGTAACGCGACTTGAGGCGTGGCGGACGACGTTGCCCTCGCTGGCGAAGTCTCCGGCGATGCAGCGCACGCCGAGGGATTCGATACGGTCGATGTCGGCGGGGATGGGCGATGCACCTTCAGCGGCATACCGGGCAAGTGTCTCCGGCGAGAAGGGGGCGGTGTTGACGAGCGCGTAATCGAAGATGGGAGCGCCGGTGTGCTCATAAATGCGATCGATGTGCTCGGAAGCGGTGAGGCCGAGACTTTCATTGGCTTGCGTCATCAGATTACAGACGAATACGCGCGTACCATGGGCGCGCGCCAGGGCCGCGGGAATGTCCTGCACCAGTAGGTTGGTAATCAGAGATGTATAAAGCGAACCGGGGCCGACGGAAATCAGGTCCGCACGTTCAATGGCATCGATTGTTTCCGGGAGGGGAGCGCAATCCGCAGGGTCAAGCATCAACTCAGCAATGCGCAGGTGACTTGCGGTGATGTTTGTTTCGCCGCGGACGATCGATCCATCGTCCATGCGTGCAACCAGGGTGGCGTTTGCTGTGGTGACGGGGTAGATGCGGCCGCGGGTGGCGAGAATCTTCGACGCCAGTTGGATTGCATGGCCAAAGTCGCCGGTGATCTCAGTCAAGGCGGCGACAAAGAGATTGCCGAAGTTATGGCCTTTCAGTGAGTCGCCTTCGCGAAAGCGATGGTTGAAAAGTTGGGCGAGGAGGTCTTCTTCCTCACTGAGCGCGACCATGCAGTTGCGCAGATCCCCGGGCGGAAGCATCTTGAAGCCTTTGCGGAGACGACCGGAGGAGCCGCCATCATCGGTGACGGTAACGACGGCGGCAAGGTCAGAAATCTGGCCAGGTGTTTCTGAAGACTGATTCGAGGAAATGACATGGCGGCGTAAACCGCGCAGGAGCGTCGACAGGCCGGTCCCGCCACCGATGGCGACCACGCGCAAGGGACGCGTGGGGGACAGGTCTTCAGCTTCGGAAGATGAAAAGTGTTTCGGACTCACAGGGAGAGGCACCGAGGGCGGGTTGTCTTCAGCTGGTATCGAAATCAAAGCATTGCCTTACGGAATCTCAGGATACAGCAATTCTGTAAAGCGAGGGTCGTCCACCATACTTTGGAAGTCGTTGTCGGCGCGCGCCTGGAGCCGGTTTCTGGGATTCATTTCGATAGCCCTGGTTAGATTTTTGAGGCAGTCCTGGGTGCGGCCGGTGATGGAATCCAGCACCGCCAAACCGTAATATGCAAAGTCGGTATCAGGAAATGTCGCAAGAATGCGTTCGAACTGCTCGCGAGCTTCATCGTAGTATCCGGTGTTCAATTGCGAGATGGCGTAGTCGTAATGTTCCTCCGGCGTGAGGAACGTCAGCTTGGGTTTCTCCAACTGGCGTTGGCAGGTTTGGACATACATCCTGCAACGTTCGCTGATTTCAGGCGGGGCATCGTGCATGAGCTTTTCAAAAGCCGCGAGCGCCTTCTCAAACTTGCCTTGTTGAAGCAATTGCACCGCTGACTGATAGTGCGTAAATGCGGGTCCGGTGCCAACGGTGAGCCGACCGCCGGAAGAGGCGGCAGGAGGAGGTGTTTTTTTGCGGCTGGGCGCCGCGGATCTGGCCTCGTGCGTCATGGGTTTCATCGGGAGCGAAGAATTCTGAACGCACGGTGGTGCCAGTCGCAGCCAGCTTAAAACATGCGTTGAGAATAACGATGCTCAGGCCCTCTTTATACGCAGAACCCCGGCCTACGTCAATGGGAGGGCAAGCGGGGGGATCAACTGCACTACTCTTTAGGGATTTTGCGGTAGATAGACGGGTTGAGTGCGGAGTCGTTATACATCTTCAGTTGCCGGTAAAGTTTGAATCTGCGGGTTCCTGCTACAGTCTCTTCCCAAAGCTCATCGAGGCATCGTGCAAGGTCGGCGCGCTGCTCCTCAAGAATGGCTAGACGGCTTTGATTACGGGCTATGTGGTTGGCATCGGCATCTGCGCGTAGGCATTCTTCGCGAGTATGAAAGATTTTCAGAGCGAGAATTGAAAGCCTGTCGATGATTAGGCCGGGGGATTCGGAATTAAGCTTCGCATCGGGATTAGGCAGCTCGTGGGCTTTCAACCAGCCAAGGAGAGTGCGATCGAGACCTTCCGCCAGGTCGTTGCGGATTTGGTTGGTTTGGTCGACCCGCCGTTTGACAGCGGCAATCTCTGCGTCGCTGGCGCCCGGAGTACGAGCTTCATCTTCAATGTGCCAGAGATCGAAATTTGCGCGATGCTGGGTGGTGACACAATCGAGCCATGAGGAGGCTTCCGGGGCGTGCTCCTCAAAGGTATTGTCGTCGCGCGGGGAAAGGGGCTGGAAAAGCGCGTCTTCCGGAAGGTGCCACGCGCGGGTTTGGTGGTCATGCTGCGCGACGATGTCTCTTGACGAAAGCACTTTGAATCGTCCTCAACATTGCGGGTGGCTTGAATCGCAGCGTCTCGAGCAGATCCGATATATGCATATACATTTCCGGAATATCGGAGGTGGCTCTAACTTTCGCCAGCGACGAGGAACTGTTGCCGGGAATCTTGAAACGGAAAACGCTACTCGACTGCGCGCTTCCGGCAACTATGAATTCCGAACCTCCTATATGGTAGAACTATTCTGATTAACGGTCCAAGTGGCATGTTTTGATAACCAGGCAAAGGGGGCCGAAGCAGTGGCGCAGGGAACCAACGGGTACACAAATCCGGGAAGCGACTTCGAGAGCGCGGACCGTTTTCTTTGCATCGCGAGCTACGAGAAGGGGCAGGATTTTCTGCGCCAACTGGGGGAGTTGGGTGTGCGGCCGGTGCTGCTGACGATGGACAGTCTTCGCGATGCGGATTGGCCGCGAGAAGTGTTGGACCAAGTGGTAACGATGCCTTCCGGGTTGACGCGAGAGCAGGTATTGAACACGGTTTCATGGGTTGCGCGGAGCAAGAGGTTCGACCGGGTTGTTGCATTGGATGAGTTCGACCTGGAGATCGCGGCACAGATTCGTGAGCACATGCGGATCCGAGGCATGGGAACGACGGCGACGGCTTACTATCGCGACAAATTGGCGATGCGCATCGGCGCCGAAGAATCCGGCTTCCTGGTTCCCGCGTTTTGCCGGGTGTTGAACTATGACGAACTGCGTCTCTTCATGGAACGAGTACCTGGCCCATGGCTGCTCAAGCCGCGTTCGGAGGCCTCGGCGTTAGGGATCAAGAAGATTGCCGTACCGGAACAGCTTTGGCGCGCCCTGGATGAACTGGGCGATCGTCAGAGCCACTTTATCCTGGAAAAGTTTGTGCCCGGGGATATTTTTCATGTGGACTCGATTGTCAATCAGAGCGCGGTCGTATTTTCATCGGTGCACCAATATGGGCGTCCGCCGATGCAGGTGATGCACGAGGGCGGAGTGTTCACAACTCGGACGGTGGATCGAGCAAGCCGCGACTGGCATGAATTGACGAAGTTGAACGCAAACCTGGCGCCGTCTTTAGGGATGGCGCGCGGAATTACACATGCTGAATACATTCGCGCCCATGCGGACGGCAAGTACTATTTTCTTGAAATTGCGGCGCGGGTGGGGGGTGCATTTATTTCGGACCTGGTTGAAGTGTCAACTGGCGTGAACCTATGGAAAGAGTGGGCAAAGCTCGAGGTGGCTTCATTGCGCCGCGAAACATACGTCACTCCGAAAGCGACAGAGAACTATGCCGGAAGCGTTCTTTGCCTGGCCCAGACAGCCGAGCCGGATATTTCGGGATTTGACGCACCGGAAATTGTGTATCGGATGAAGAAGCATCATCACGCTGGGATGATTGTGAAGTCAGACAAGTCGGAGAGAGTGGCGCAATTGCTCAGCGAATATAGCGAGGAGTTTGCGCGGCGCTTTCTGGCTTCGATGCCTCCCCCGGTCAAGCCGACTGCGTAACTTGCGCGGCGACGGACCGGGAATAGCCTCGGGTCCTCCCGGTTGACCCCGGATTCATCGAGGGCAGAAACATTACAATCATTGCGGGAGTTTCAATGGACGATCTAACTCAAACGCCGCATCGCAGGTGGAATCCGCTACGGCAATCGTGGGTATTGGTTTCTCCCCACCGCACGCAACGACCGTGGCAGGGCGAAACGGGGAACAAGACCGGGCAATCAGGGAACTCGTATGACCCCCAGTGCTATTTGTGCCCGGGCAATGTGCGTGCGGGCGGGGCGACGAACCCGGTTTATACAAGCACCTTCACTTTTGTAAACGATTACGCGGCGCTCCTTCCCGGCGCTGATGCTCTAGAGATGAAGGAGGCGTCGCCTCTTCTGACCGCCGAACCGGCGCGAGGTCTTTGCAAGGTTCTTTGCTACCACCCGAACCACAGCCTGACGCTGGCGAAGATGAACCTAAAAGAGGTGCGGCCGGTTGTCGATGCCTGGATATCTGAATACGAGGAACTCAGCGCGCTTCGTTGGATCAAGTACGTGCAGATCTTTGAGAACCGCGGCGCGATGATGGGGGCGAGCAATCCTCATCCGCACGGCCAGATTTGGGCAACCGGATTCGTCCCCGACGAGCCCGCGACGGAGACGCGGGCGCAGCGTGAATATTTGGGCAAGGCGGGCAGATGTCTGCTGTGCGATTACCTTGAGGCGGAGCGTTCGGCGGCAGAGCGGGTGGTGTTCGAGAACGATGATTTTGTGGCACTGGTTCCGTGGTGGGCAGTATGGCCGTTCGAGGTGATGGTCATTTCGCGTCGTCATTTTGGATCGTTGCTGGAAATCAGCGAAACGGAGCGGGCCAGGCTTGCCGATGCGGTCATGCGGCTGGCGACGCGCTACGACAATCTTTTCGAGACCGAGTTTCCGTACACGATGGGGTTTCATCAGTCGCCTACGGACGGGGAATCGCATGCGGAATGGCATTTTCATGCTCATTTCTATCCACCGCTCTTAAGGTCTGCGACGGTGCGGAAGTTCATGGTCGGATTTGAGATGCTGGGAATGCCGCAAAGGGATATCACCCCTGAAAGTGCGGCACACAGGCTGCGTGAGTTGAGTGAGAAGCATTTTCTGGATTGATCAGGATGTGCGTGGCGGGAAATAAGCGGATGAAGGGTTTGGGTGGTGAGCTCGCTGGGGCTCGAACCCAGGACCCACGCCTCCATTGTGGAGGCCATCTTGGCGGAAATCGACCGGCGCGGCTTTACTCAGGTGCAGCTTGTGGACGTACTGGATGAGTACCAGCCGAATGTCAGCAACCTCCTTCATGGAGGATCAGCAAGGTCAGCATAGAGAAGCTGCTGAGTTATGCGGACCGGCTCAGGATGCGCAGCCGCATCGAGTTGCGCCCGCCTGCCAACGCAGGGCGAGTCAAATCGGCAAAGCGTTTCGGAGGCTCTCTTGTGAAAAGCCGCAGCACGTTGGCGATTCCTTTGGGGATACGTTCTCCCCGAATCCTGTGCAGTCTAGTGCAGAGAGGAGAAGTGAATGGGTCCGCTATAAGCTATTGGAATTAAGTTGTTTAATCTGACGTATGCGTCCGCGTGCAACCCCGTGCAGGACCGCCAAATTCAGACTTGAATTGATACACCGCAACACCGAAATGTCCGAATCAACCATTCAACGATAAAAGGCGAACCAGAAGAGGAGGGCTTCTGAAACTCCCTGCATCACTTTCGTATCACAGCGGCGCTTTTGGACCTCCGGTCTTGTTCCGGTAAGTCCCTTGTTTTGAATGGTGAGCTCGCTGGGGCTCGAACCCAGGACCCACGCCTTAAAAGGGCGTTGCTCTACCAACTGAGCTACGAGCTCGTGCCTGTCCGCTATTTCCAAGCTAACACAAGGGCTGAAGGTTTGTGTTGCGGGCTGGGGAAGCTTGGCTGGTCCGACTCATCGGCTTATTTCATTTCACCAGGTCTGCGAGGTAAGCGTCGAGGGTCAGTACAGCTTCATAAGCCATTCCCGCGATGGCAACGGCGATGAAAACCGTAACCAGAAAGGCGACCTTTGAGCCGCGGCGTAACCATTTTCCAGCGCGCACACAGTCGTGCGGGGTACTATGGTAATCAAGCTATGGAAGATGGATATGAAACAACCTGTTTGTATGCGTGCAAGATAAGGAAAACAAAGCAATTTCATTGCGTGCCAAACCGGGTGAAATGGCAGAAAAGTGGTAGGTCAGTAACCGTGCAAGTGTTATTGTTCTGACAACAACACGGCGGTTACATTCATGATGGGGAAAGCCATCTACCCGAAGTGTGAGGCCGCTTTTCTGAAAGAAAGAGTGGTCGTCTGAATCGAACGCGAGGCCCAGAGCGCGATTGTGAATGCGGGAGTTAAGTGGGTAGCAAATGTCAGAACGCAAAACGCTAAGTGACCAGAACGATACGCCTGAAGATGTGGCGACCCTCTATTCCTGGGCAAATCTGCACGGGGCAAAGTATCGCGACTTTTCAGCATCGCGGGCGCAGACCAGGGAGAAGGCGCGGTTGCGGGTTCAGGAAGCGATAGAGGACGAACGACGTCGCGGACGCGACGAGGCGGACACGAAAAAGGCGATGGAAGAGCAGCGCGGAGCGGAAGCGGCGCGAGCGGCGGATGCATCTCGGGAAGCAGATCTTGCTGCCCAGGCCGCAGCACGCCAGCTTGAAGTAGCCGCGCAGCAGTCGGCGCAGCATGCGGCTCAACTGGCGGCACAGCAATTGGCGGCCCGCCAATCCGAGGTCGCTGTGCAACAAGCGGCGAAATTGGCTGCTCAGCACGCAGCGCATCAAGTTGCGCAGGAGGACTCTCGGGAACAAATCTGGCAGCAGTCACGGCCGGAAAGATTTTCGGGGCTGGCGCCGTCGATTCCGAACCCTCTATCGCCGCCTTATTATGCGGCGCAGCCACCGCAGATGGATTTTTCAGGGAGCAAGACGCCATCATTCCGACCGAATCCGAATCAACCTCCAGTCCAACCGCAGTTTGGCGCGCCGCGCGATGAGAGTATGCAGCAACCGCGCAACCAGTGGACGCCGCCCCCCGAGGTGCGCGAAACTGCGGGACGTCCAGCGTGGCTGACAGGCGGCCGACCTGAAGTACCAACACCGCCGGTCTCCCAAGTTCCGCCGGTCGCACCGGTTTCGCAGACTTCTGACGATACGTTGCAGCAATCACGCGACAGAATGACTTCCCGCTGGTTTGCATTGAGGGGAGTTTTCGAAGGCGGGGCTGCGATGAGTGAGGCGGTACAGCCCGCTGCGGTAACTTCGCGCGCTCCGGTGATGGCAGTGTTTTCGCTGGCTGGAGGAGTAGGGAAGACGAGCCTGGTGGCGACCCTTGGACGCGCCTTGGCGGCACGTGGCGAGAAGGTTTTGCTGGTGGATACGGCGGCGTATGGACTGCTGCCATTTTTCTTCGGTGCGCGGGATCAGCGCTCCGGCACCTTACGGACGTTCAGCCCTCCGGGCGCGAGTGGAGATGCCCCCGTTCAGATGGTGGCGATCGATCCTGAAAGCCTGGCTCCCGACGCTGGGGGGCAGGATGCGCTTTCAACCGAGATCGGCAAGTTCGCTCGAGGCGCAGGCCGAATTATCGTGGATTTGGCGACCGCTTCCGGCGCAACAACGCGAAGGGTGATGCGGATGGCTCCGCTGGTTCTGGTGCCCGTGGTTCCGGACATGAATTCAGTGGTGAGCGTGAGTTCGATCGAGGCATTCTTCCACCACAACAGCAGCGCAGGGAAGCAAGTGCTCCCGTATTACGTTCTTAATCAGTTTGATCCTTCGATCCCGTTGCACCTCGACATCAGGGAGGTACTTCGCGAGCAGTTGGGGGATAGGCTTCTGGCCTTTGCGATTCGTCGCGCATCGGCCGTTACTGAAGCGCTGGCCGAAGGGATGACCGTGATGGATTACGCTCCGAATTCCTCCGCTGCGGAGGACTTTGGCAGCCTTGCCGCGTGGGTGAAGAGCCTTTCTTCCCCCGCAGGCACCACCTATCGCGGTGTCCGTTGGAGTGAACGATGACGGTAGCAGGCCTTTGGCAGGACATTGGAGCCGGGGAAAACATACTAACCAAATTTCTTCGGCTGATTTTCCTGCTTGGTGCGGCTGCGGTGTTCTATTTCCTGGCGGTTCTGCCTCTCACGTGGCCCCAGCAGGCGGTTTGCGGGCTGCTGACGCTGCTGATGGCTCTGGCGCTGGCTCGCAGTTCTGATTCATACCTGGTAACGCTGACATTGATGATGATGTCAATGTTCTGCACGTTTCGCTATGGAAACTGGCGGGTGTTGCAGACCGTCAGGTTTTTTGAAGATCCGGCGAACCACTGGGGTGCGCTGGATGCGTTCTTCATCCTTAGCCTGATCGGCGCCGAAGTCTACGCTTTTTTTATTTTGTTCCTGGGCTATTTTCAGACGATCTGGCCTCTTCGTCGCGCCCCGGTTGCCTTGCCTGACGTTCCGGAAGAATGGCCGCATGTCGACGTTCTGATTCCTTCGTACAATGAGCCGCTCGATGTGGTTCGTTACACGGCGCTGGGCGCTCTGAACATGGATTGGCCGGCGGACAAGTTGCATGTTTATATTCTTGATGACGGCCGGCGCAAAGAGTTTGAGCAATTCGCTTTCGAAGCAGGTCTAGGCTACAAGATTCGCCACGACAACAAGCATGCGAAGGCGGGCAACATCAATACGGCGCTGAAGAGCATGTCTTCGCCTTACGTGACCATCTTCGATTGCGATCACGTACCCACCCGCAGCTTTCTGCAGATGACCATGGGCTGGTTTCTGCGCGATCCCAAACTGGCGATGCTGCAGACTCCTCACCATTTTTATTCGCCTGATCCGTTCGAACGTAATCTTGGACAATTCCGCGTGATTCCGAACGAAGGCGAACTGTTCTATGGGATTGTTCAGGACGGGAATGATTTCTGGAACGCCACGTTCTTCTGCGGATCGTGCGCGGTTTTGCGGCGCAAGGCGCTGGATGAAATCGGTGGCATCGCCGTTGAGACGGTGACCGAGGACGCGCACACATCGCTGCGCATGCAGATGAACGGATGGGGAACGGCGTACATCAATATTCCGCAGGCGGCGGGCCTGGCCACGGAGCGGCTCTCAGCCCACGTGGGGCAGCGAATCCGCTGGGCACGCGGCATGATCCAGATCCTGCGCACGGATAACCCGCTGTTCGCGCCGGGACTCAAGTTTGCGCAGCGCCTTTGCTATTTCAACGCGATGTGCCACTTTTTGTACGCGGTTCCTCGGCTCATCTTCTTGAGCGCGCCGCTGATCTACCTGCTGCTGAATCACACCAACGTCCCGGGCTATTGGGCCGCCATTCTTGCCTATGCGCTGCCTCACCTCACGCTCTCAAACGTGACCAACTCAAGAATTCAGGGCGAGCACAGGCACTCATTCTGGAATGAGATTTACGAGACGGTTCTTTCGCCGTACATTTTGCTGCCCACCATGATGGCGCTTGTGAACCCCAAGCTGGGCAAGTTCAATGTGACGGCCAAGGGCGGCGTGGTGAAGCGCACATTTTTTGACGTCAAGATTGCGCAGCCGTTTCTGATCCTGCTGTTGTTCAACATTTTCGGAATACTTATCGCCATTCCGCGATTTCTGATCTGGGATCGCGATCGTCCGGGAACGGTCATCATGAATGTTCTTTGGGCGTTTATCAACGTAATCATTCTGGGTGTGTGTACGGCGGTTGCCCGCGAGATGAAGCAGCTGCGAACGACAGTCCGCATTCGGATCGTTACGCCTGTCATGGTGAAGCTGTCGGATGGGCGTCTGATTGCGGGCGAGACCATCGACATGTCGTCAGGCGGCACCAGCATACGATTTCCCGAGCCAGTGGAGTGCACGCCGAAGACGCAATTACGCATAGCTTTCCCGCTGCCATCGCTGGCCACTGACTTACCTGCGTCGGTGGTCTCGTCGGAGGGATCGATTTTACGGCTGCGATTTGTGGATTTGACGATTGCCGAACAAGAAGTACTGACGATGGTTCTTTATTCGCGCGCGGATTCCTGGCTGGGTTGGGGCGAGTCACGTGAAAGCGACAATGTCCTGGGCAGCATGGGACGCATCTTCCAAATTTCGATGCGCGGCCTGGTGATGACATTCCAGAGCTTGTTTGGGAGGAAGGACAAATTACCGAAGAAGGCGAAGTCTCTTTCCGTGGCTCGAACGGCGGGAATCATTATCGCGGCGACGCTGCTTACGGGTACAGTGAATCATCTCCTGGGGCAAGCTGAAGGCGATGACGCCCCGCTACAGAGTCATAGTCTCGCGGATAGGCCTGCTGCGAGCCGCGCTGATAGTGGAATCGCCGATAAGAACGCTCCGGTGCCGCCGGGACAGTTTCGGGATACCTTCACGCTAAACGATGCGGGGTCTCCGCAAATTGAGTTACACGGCATCGACAGCAGCGACAACATTTATTTCACACTGCCACAGACACACGTGGTGCGGACGGCGCGGATTCATATTTATTATGCGTTCTCACCAAGTCTACTGCCGCAGCTTAGCCATCTGAAGCTGATTATGAACGGCACATTGTTCGCAACCGTGCAGCCCGCGCCGGGACAGGTTGGCGGTTCGTCGAGCCAGGATGTTGAAAGCGAGTTCACGATCCCGCCCGAATTGCTGGTGCATAACAACACGCTGACGATCCAGTTTGTGGGCCACTACACGATGGTTTGCGAAGATCCCGCAAACACGACCTTGTGGTCTCGTGTACATCGCAATACTTATCTTGATATACGCGGAGATCTTTTGCCGCTGGCAGATGATCTGAAGCAGTTGCCAATGCCGTTTCTCGACCCGGCTGTGATTCAGCCGCTCAGCATTCCCATCGTCTTTGCTTCAGCGCCATCCTACAAAGCGATTCAAGCCGCGGGAGTAGTTTCCAGTTACTTCGGACTCATGTCTGAAAGCAGGCCGGTGCGTTTTCCCGTCCACATTGGGACGATTCCACAGGGCAACGCCATCGTGATCTCGGACAGTCCTGCGAATTTGCCGGCGGGTGTCAATTTGCCTTCGGTCAATTCACCCACGATTGCGATGCGAACAAATCCGAACGATCCGTACAGCAAGATCCTGGTTATTGCGGGCGGAGATGCGGACCAGGCACTTGCCGCCGCGCAGGCCGTGTCATTGCACAGCGATATGCTTTCGGGCGCGGAAACGACGATCAGTAATATCAAGCTTCCTAATCGGCAGGAGCCGGACGCAGCGCCACGCTGGGCGCGAACGGACCAGACGATTGGCTTGTGGAACTATGCCACTGCCGACCAGTTGCAAGGGGACGGGTCTTCTCCGTTGCCGGTTTACTTTCGCATCGCACCCGACATTTACTATGCCGCGAAACAACCCAATGCAATTTTGAGGCTGGTGTACCGATACAATTCCATTCCAATTGGGCCGATTTCAAGCATGCAGGTGCGCGTGAATAATGCTTTTCTGGGGTCGGTCCCACTGGTTCCCGGACAAGAGGCATCGCGCCGAATGCAGGCAGATGTGCCTGTGCCAGTTGTGAATCTGCGTCCATTTTCGAATTCGCTCTCGTTCGACTTCACGTTCCAACTTCTGAAGAAGGGCGGATGCCAGGACACGACGCCGATCAATATGCAGGCGGCAATTCTTCGCGATACCTATCTTGACTTGCGCGGGTATCCGCATTATGCGCCACTACCGAACCTGGAAATTTTCGCGAATGCGGGATTTCCCTTTACGCGTTTGGCTGATCTTGGGGAAACTGTGGTGGTGCTGCCACCCGCTCCCACGGAACAGGAGATCGAAACGTTTGTCACCCTGATGGGACATTTCAGTCGCCAGACCGGCTTTCCGGTTTTGCGAGTGACGGTGGCCGGTCCTGACGCGTTGCAGCAGGGCGCGAAGTCAGACTTCCTGATTATTGGCACGGGCGATGACCAGCCGGGGTTCGACAAGCTCAACAACAACCTGCCTGTCGCGTTGCGGAGCGGTCAGATACAGGTTCATGATACGCAGGGTTTCTTCGCTCCTTTGCATCATGCGTGGTGGAAACTGCAGTCCGACGACCATACAGAATCCGGGGATCTGACTGCCGCGGGCACGCCGGACTCGGTAATCGAAGGCATCCAGTCACCTTTTGATCCGGGTGGAACTCGCAGCATCGTGGCGATCCATTTAAAAGATGGCTCGACGTTCGAAGCGTTCATGGACACGTTCATGAAGGTTCAGCAATCCAGCGCAATCTCCGGATCAGTTTCCGTTTTGCACGGGGCTCAATTCCAATCGTTCCGCATTGGCTCAGAGGTGTATCACGTCGGCGTGCTGCCTTGGTGGACATGGTTGACGTTGTGGTTTATGGAAGTGCCGTGGCTGGCGGCCGTTGTCGTGATGCTCCTGGCTTTTCTTATTGCGATTTGGGCAAGGCAGTGGCTGCGCAACAAGGCGAAAGCGCGCTTGAAGATGGTCGAGGATTAGGAGCGGTCCGGTTCTAATTGTGCAGTTAGTCAAAGAATCGTGGTCTCCCACCCTTCGCCAGAAAGAATGCCAAGGATGGGGCAGCCAGAGTAAGTGGTGGTTAGCTTCTACTCGCCGAGGAGAACTAAGATTTGAGGTCTCCCACATCTCAGAAGCTTGATGTGCGGCACCCAGATTTTTTGTGAATGGTAGCAGTTGGAACAAAGGGTCGCGGTTTCCACAGGCTGCCGGGAGCAAGGCGGAGAATTGGGAGCCCAGCCCGCGTATGAAGCCCGGGAGATGGTCCGGAGCGGCTCGTTGCCGGCTGCATCAACCGGAGTCCCGCTGAAAACCCTAGTTGGAGATTTCTCGATGGGCCTTCGGACATTGCCGCCGCGGAAGCGTTGGTTGGTCATGGCACTGTTGTTCGCGCTTGGCGCTTCAGGCGGGTGCAAAGAGAGTCCATGGACGCTTTGGAATTCCTATTCAACGCGCTTCATCGATAACCAGGGGAGAGTGATCGATCCTCAGGGGGGCTCGCGCACAACTTCAGAAGGTCAGGCCTACGCCCTGTTTTTTGCGCTGGCCGATAACGATCGCCCCAGTTTTGAGCGTGTGCTGAACTGGACTGAAGCAAACCTTGCCGATGGAGATCTGCAGACGCATCTTCCCGCCTGGTTGTGGGGAAGGAGTCCGGACGGACAATGGAAAACGCTTGATGCTAACTCCGCGTCCGATGCTGATGTATGGATGGCTTATTCGCTGGTGGAAGCTGGCCGGTTGTGGAAATACCAGGCTTATTCCAATCTTGGCCGAAAGATGATGGCGCAGGTTGCGAAAAGCGAAGTGGACGATTTGCCTGGGTTCGGGAAGATGCTTCTGCCGGGTCCAACTGGTTTCAAACATGACCAGCACTGGACGCTGAATCCGAGTTACGTGCCGCTCTTCCTGTTTGAGAGGTTTGCGACTGTCGATCCCACCGGCCCATGGAAACAGATCGCAGCGGGCATTCCGCGCTTGCTGGAACAGAGTGCTCGTCACGGGTTTGCAATGGATTGGGTGGAGTACATCCCGGGGGACGGGTTTTATCCGACGAGCCGGCAACGAGCAGATAGCAAAGATTCCGCGGCACAGGAAGGAAGCCCGGGAGGAAGCTATGATGCGATCCGCGTGTATCTCTGGGCGGGGATGCTGGATAGCAAGGACAGAGTACGTGCCGAGTTGCTGAGCGCGGTACCCGGAATGAGCGTGTATCTTGCCGATCACCCCGCACCTCCTGAGAAGGTCGGCGACCAGGGCATTCCTCTCTCGCAGGATGGGCCTGTTGGTTTCTCCGCGGCACTTCTGCCTTACTTGCGGGCGTTCCCTCATCTCTCTAGAGAAGGTGCCCTGCAGACGATTCGCATGAGTGCACAGAGAGACCCGAACTCGGGATTGTACGGGAAGGACTTGACGTATTACGATCAGAACCTTGCCCTATTCGCAACCGGCTTTGTCGACGGCAGATTTCGGTTTGGTGCGGGTGGAGAGCTGAACGTAGAATGGACACGATGAGGGTTGGCAGCTGGGCGTCAAGAAAGAGCTGGATCATTGCGGGCTGCCTTGTCGTGGCGCTGCAGGTGGGTTTTGCTCAAAAGGGCACGCCGGTCAACTCACCGCAATCGACCCGAGCGATCCTGGTTGAGAAGGCGCACGCGTTGGAATCGCGCGGACGTCCGGACATGGCCATCCAGTTGTGGCAGCAGATTCTACTTTCCGATCCCAGGAATACGGATGCGCTCGCCGGACTTGCGAAGGATTTGAAGTTGATCGGCTCGATCGACAAATCCTATGAAGCGCTGGAGCGTCTGCGCAAAGTCAATCCGAACGATCCGAATATTCCGAAGATTGAAGCGTTGGCAAGTACGCGCGTTGAGAGCGACCAGCTTCGCCATGCAGGCGAGTTGGCGCGCCAGGGGAAGCTCGAAGACTCGATGCGCATTTACCGCGAGCTCTATGGCGATCATCCGCCGGACGGCGATGTTGCGCTGGCCTATTATCAGACTCTTTATGGCACGGCCAACGGGAAGCAAGCGGCTATTTCGGCGATGCGTGCGCTGGCGGAGCGCAATCCCGGTGATCCTCGGTTTGTCGTCGAACTAGGCATCATGCTGACCTACGATGCAAAGACACGAGCCGAGGGAATTCGTATTCTTCAAGCGCACCCGAAGGATTCAAATGCGCAGACGGCAATTCGCCAGGCTCTCATCTGGGATGCTGCGAATCCGACGTCGGCAGCGGAATTGCGCCAATATCTTCATGACCATCCGCAGGACGCAGAACTAGCCGGCTACCTGAAGGAAAATGAGTCGAAGCTGGCGCAAATGAATTCCGGGATCGCGCGAACGCCTGCGGAGCGAGAGGCCTTCGCCGCGCTGAATGCGCACAAGTTGGGAGATGCGGAGAAGCGGTTTACAGACATTCTTGCGCAGCATCCCGAGAATTCCCGGGCAGCAGCGGGCATGGGCTTTCTGCGCATGCAGCAAAACAATTTTGGCGGTGCAATCACATATCTGACGCAGGCGGAGCAGAACGGCTTCAAGGACAAGATCGTCGACGAAGCGCTGGTTACGTCGCGTTTCTGGTTCACGATGAGCGAGGCTGCGCAGGCCTTCAATGAGAACCAGCTCGATGTGGCTGCGGCAAAGTATCGCGCAGCCCTGGTTATGCGCCCGCACAGCCAGGAGGCTCTGAACGGTCTAGCTGGCTTGCTAACGAAGGAGGAGCAATATGAAGCAGCCTCCGAAATCTATGAGCAACTGCTCAAAGTTCAGCCTCGGTCAACGGACGGGTGGCGCGGTCTGTTTCTTGCGTATGCGCGCGACGGGCAAAATCAGAAGGCACTGGCAACTTCCGCACGCTTTCCTGCGGCGGTGAAAGCTGCGTTGACGAAAGATCCTGAATACTTGCGAACGCTAGCGACGATCTATCACGCCGAGAACCGCAACGCGGATGCGGAGCGGGTGCTTGCACAGGCGCTGGCGTTGCCGTTTCCGAACAATGGCGCGAATCTGAAAGCCGACGCGAAACTGCAATATGCCGGCATTCTGATGGAGGCAAAGCGATACGAGCAGGCAGCGGGTATTTATGCGCAGATACTTTCTGACGATCCCGGAAATCTTTCCGCCTGGATGGGAATCGTAAGCGCGCACCACGAACTCGGTCAGGACAACCAAGCCATCGCAGACGTGCAAAAGATGCCGCCGGCCAGCTACGAGGCAGCACTTTCCGATCCCGGATTTCTGTCAATGCTCGGATCAATGTATCAGCAATCCAACCAATTTGAGGTTGCGCAAGGATTGCTGGAGCGCTCGGCCAAGATTCAGATTGCCGCTGGCGGACAACCAAGCATTTCTCTGCAATTGCAGTTAGCGGCAATCTATCTGCAACGCAACAACACTACCCAGGCTTATGCAATCTATCGCCAGTTGCTGGCTACAAATCCTGAACGCGCCGATGCATGGAAGGGCTTGATTGCCACGCTGCAGGCAACGAACCGCGATGGAGAGGCACTGAAGCAGATTGCTGCGATCCCTCTTTCGGTAAGGAAGGAACTGGAAGCTGACATCGAGTTTGTGCAGACGGAAGCAAGCCTCTACGCTGCGAACGGTGATTTTCCGCGTGCTGTGCAACTGATGAACCGCGTGCAGGCGCATTATGCGACGCTGAAGACTCAACCGCCTGCGAGCACCGAGATTCAAAATGCGTGGCTGCTGTTCAATACAAAAAATGATCGCGGGCTTTACCCGGAGCTGATGCGCCTGGGAGGCAGAAAAGATCTGACCGTTGCGCAACGCGAAACCATTGAGCAGATCTGGGCCAACTGGAGCGTGCGTCGCGCCGGTACTGCGATGGACAATGGCGACAACCAGAGGGCCGGTGAAATTCTTGACGCGGCGTCGCAGGCATTCCCTGCAAACTTGAGTGTGCGCAAGGCCGTGGCGGGCGGATATGTGCGTGTGGGGCGGGCGAAGGAAGCACTGGCTCTCTACAAGACCATTCCCATGCAGGACGCGACAGCAGGGGATTTCCAGGGAGCGGTGGGCGCAGCGCTGGCGGCCAACGATAAAGTGCAGGCCGAAGCGTGGCTGCGGCAGGCGCTCGATCGATACCCTCGCGACTCTGCGATTTTGTCATTGGCAGCGCGCTTCGAGCAGGCACGCGGCGACAATCAGCGCGCTGCGGACTATTGGAGAGCCGCTCTTGCGGCGATGCCGCAGTCCTCGCCCACCGACAAGCTGGCGCATGAACTTGTATTCCCCGAGCAGGACACGAGGGCGCACCGTGCCGTGACCGCCGCGGATCTGCAGCGATTGCTCGATCCAAGCGATGAGCCCTTCGCAAAGACGACCAAGGTTCCGCCGTTGCCCGCCTATGGCGCCGATCCGTACACAGGTTCAGCGCCCGTGATTCTTTCACCGCGACAGCCAGGACCGCAGTCCAGCTCACAAGCTCTTCCGTGGCTAAGTACGCCGCCGTCTGAAAACCAATCGCCTTCTGTGCCGATTTCCGATTCTAGTGTGACTGATATACCGAACCCGCAGCCTGCCAGAACCCAGTTGGACAGCCCGCAAGACAGGGCACAGAACTCAGATGAACTGCTTGTGCCCGGAAAGCCGGCCAATTCAAAGTCAGGCAGAAAGAAACCATCAGGCCAAACGCACTTCGCGGGAAATATCCCCCTGCCTTCAGGGAATGAGAGCATCAATTCACAGCAGGCGACTTCCTCTAGTGGACCTGCCGAATCTAATGGTTCGATTGCCGGTGACCCGGCGCAGGGCATGAGAGCGGAGATACCGGCTGAGTCGGATAGCCCGTCCTTGGTCCCGTTAACCGCGAATCCGCGCCATTCGCAAGCTTCGGACGCATGGAAGGGACTCGTACTTTCGTTGGCGGCCAACAATCGGAATGCAGACGCGCTTCGAGAGATGGCTAGAATTCCACCGGATATACGTAGGCTTTTGGAGTCGGACATCGCTTTCGTGCAGAGCGAGGCCAGCATGTATGCCGCCGTTGGCGATACAGATCGAGCGGCTAATTGTGTGGGCCGATTGGAAACGTTCTACCTTGTTCACCAGGCGGGAGTGCCTGCGGCAACTGAAGTGCAGTATGCGTGGCTTCTCTACAACACCAAAGACGAGCGCCGGCTTTATGCACAGTTGCAACATCTGGATGGACGCCGGGACCTGGCGGCTGCACAGCGAGACCAGGTGAAGGACCTGTGGGCAAGCTGGGCGGTCAGGAGAGCTTCTGAAGCCTTGAGCCACGGAGACCTGACCCGAGGCGTGGAAATACTCGAGGGCGCATCTGAAGAATTCCCCAACGATATGGGCGTAAGAAGAGCGGTGGCGGGTGCCTATGCGCAAGTCGGCAGACCGGCAGAAGCCGTGAGCCTCTTCAAGACGATTCCGATGCAGGACGCCAGTTCAGGAGACTTTCAGGGAGCTATTGGAGCAGCACTGGCCGCCAAAGACTCAACCCAGGCTGAAGCCTGGTTGCGGCAGGCACTCGTGCGTTTTCCGAATGATCCTAAGATCCTGGGACTCGCTGCAAGATTCGAAGAGAGCCGCGGAAACGGCCAGCGCGCCAGCGCCTTTTGGAGAGCTGCCGTAGCTGCCGCACCGGCTGGGTCAACGACCCAGGGGCTGCAGAACGACCCGGCGGGGTCGGGCCGGCAGACGGATACCCAGAGTGTCCCGGCAACAGGAAACTTGAAGCACCTGCTCGATCCACGCAACGATCCGCCGCAAAAGGCTGCGCCGCTTCCGCCTTTGCCGTCCTATCCGCAGTCGTCGCAACTCGTGCCTGGAATTGGACTGGAACCATCGACGACGCCGCCCCGTCAGAGCCAGTCGAACGATGCAACTCCCCCCCTCCCGCTTCCTCTTCCAAATTCAGCAGCTGATTCAAACGGCGTGCCGCTCTATATCCCGCATAACCCGCCTCCAGAAAAGTCTCCGGCCCAACCGGCTCTTGTTGAACAAAGCGCAACACAGGACGGGACGATTCAACCCGCCGCTACTGCCAGAAAGCCACAGCCGCATCCATCCCACGCGCCAAAAAAGACAAAGAATTCTTCAACCGAATCGAACTATGCAGGCAAGATGAATTTGCCGGCATCCGAAGTGGAGATCAATTCAACCGAGATTGGTTCTCAGCAAGCGAGCCCCGCGCCGAAATTAAGGATCACGTCTGAGTCCTTGGACAATGCGGCGGCGCAGGCGCAATTGCTCTTCGCCGAGCAGACAGATGGGCAGCTGACAGATGGGTTATCCGCCAACATTCATGCGCTGCCGAACGCGCCAGTTGGCGCCTCAGGACGCCTCGGGACGATTCCCTCCGGCACCGGGAGCTACGCGACGGCGCAATACACACCATCGGCGCAGGAAGCAGCCACCGGAGCGTATTCCGCGCCGAAACAGCAAACTTCGCAGGGCGCGAGTCAGCAACAACAGCATTCTGCTCCGCCGGCGTCGCCGACTCCGGCGATTACTCCAGAAAAGAAAGGCAAGAGGCAAAAAA
>Ga0302319_10006950_pt1 | contig 22330 bp, 12 predicted proteins | sample Bog_T0_2_FD_203319 | JGI IMG/M metagenome (GOLD analysis project Ga0302319, IMG submission 203319) | Peat permafrost microbial communities from Stordalen Mire near Abisko, Sweden - Bog_T0_2 | ecosystem: Environmental > Terrestrial > Soil > Wetlands > Peat | place: Sweden: Abisko, Stordalen Mire... | reverse complement strand
TCGCGCCGAAGCGGGCGGCGTCCACGCGGCTCATCTGGCCGGCGCCCACGCCGAGGGTCTGGCCGTCGCGGGCGTAGACAATGGCGTTCGATTTGACGTGCTTGCAGACGCGCCATGCGAAGAGCAGACTGCGCAGCTCCTCGGCGGAGGGCGGACGCCATGTGACCACCTTCAGGCCGGGGTCGAGGGCTGCGGCGTCAACGCGGCCGGTGTCGGCGTCTTGCATCAATAATCCACCTGACACGTGCTTGACAACGGGCTTGGGCGGGGCGGAGTGAATCTCGACCAGGCGCAGATTCTTCTTGACGGCAAAGCACTCGCGGGCCTCGGTGGTGAAACTGGGAGCGGCTATGGCCTCGACAAAGAGCTTGGCGATCTCGGCTGCGGCCGCGCCGTCTACCTCGCGGTTGATGGCGATGACTCCGCCATAGGCCGAGACCGGGTCGCAGGCCAGAGCCTTCAGGTAGGCTTCGAGAACGATCGAGCCGGTGGCCGCGCCGCAGGGGTTGGTGTGCTTGACGATGATGACGGCGGGCGAGTCGAACTCGGCGGCCAGCTCCCAGCAGGCGTCCAGATCGACGATGTTGTTGAAGCTGAGTTCCTTGCCTTGCAGTTGGCGCGCGCCGGCGACGCCCAGGCCCGTGCCGTCGGAGTAGAGCGCGGCGCGCTGGTGCGGGTTTTCGCCGTAGCGCAGCGACTGCGCCAGCGCCAGGTTGACGCGCAGTGTCGCCGGCAGGCCGCCAGCATCTAACTCGGCAGACGCTGAAGGCTCTGGAGCTTCGGCGATCTGGTCCAGCGTGTTGGCGATGGCCAAATCATAAGCCGCTGTCAACCCGAAGGCCTGTTTTGCCAGCCGCCAGCGAGTCTCGCGGCTGAGCGCTCCGCTGTTGGCCTTGAGTTCTTCGATGAGTGCAGGGTAGTCGGCCACGCGGGTGACGATGGCTACGTCCTCGAAGTTCTTGGCCGCCGAGCGCACCATCGATGGGCCGCCGATGTCGATGTTTTCGATGAGATGGCCGAAGGCGACGCCAGCCTGCGAAGCGGTCTTCTCAAAGGCGTAGAGATTGACCACGACCATGTCAATAGGCTCAATGCCGTGTGCGGCCACGGCGGCCTCGTGCTCGGCGTTGCCGCGAATGTAAAGCAACCCGCCATGCACGCGCGGGTGCAGCGTCTTCACGCGGCCATCCAGCATCTCCGGAAAGCCGGTCAACTCGCTTATGTCTTTCACAGCGAGGCCCGCCATACGCAGCGCCGCTGCCGTTCCACCGGTGGAAACCAGCTCCACGCCAAAGCTCAAGAGCGCCTGGGCAAACTCCACCAGGCCGGTTTTGTCGGTCACACTCAGCAACGCCCGCCGAATTCGCTTTTCCGCACTCACGTTTGCACTCCTTGACCCAACAAATGTTGGTATTGATTCAAGGATACGGGATTTGCGGGCTGGGGGAGTACATCTTTTGAAACGGGAGTTTCAATGCCTTGAAAAAGAACGGCCATGCAAGCCTGATCGGGTTGCGTTCCGCCCCAGCGCGGCGGAAGATTCTGGTTCGACGCATTCCCAGGATTGCGCTTCGCTTCATCCCGATTTCGTGGGCTTTCGACTTTGAGAGATTGCCGTTCGCGCCAAAGAACTCATGCCACGGCTCTTCGGTCTATTAATAAACAAATTTTGACTGTCCTGCCGATGCTATTCAAGGTTACAATTGCGGCCATAGCCCATAGCGGCTTTGCGAGGCGGAATCATGAGTGAATTGGAAGTTCAATCCACGGCCGAGGCGGTCCCCGGCCTGACCCAGTGGCAGCGCGTGGCAAACACCTTCACCGCGCCGTCCAAAACCTTTGACGACATCAAGAGCGGCAACAAAAGCTGGTGGCTGCCGTTCATCCTCACAGTATTGGCTACCTACATCCTCTTTGCGGCCATCACCTTCCAAGTTGGCTGGGGCCAGGTGACCGAAAACACGAACCATCTCAATCCCAAAGCGGAAGAAAAGATGGCGCAATTGCCTCCGGACCAGCGCGCGACGGCGATGAAGGTCACCCAATACTTCATCGAAGGCAGTTTTGCGGCCAGCCCGATTTTTATTTTGGCCACTGTGGCGCTCGGTTCGCTCATCATGCTGGGCACCATCAACTTTGGATTCGGCGGCAAGGCCAAATTCGGCAGCATCTTCACCGTTTGGATCTACGCCAGTCTGCCGACCATAATCAAAGCCCTGCTGGGAAGCCTGGTGCTCTATACAGGAGCGGCTCCGGAATCGTTTAACCTGGCAAACTTTGCGCCTACCAACGTGGGCGCGTTTCTGAATCCGATGGAGACCAACAAGGCGCTCTATACGCTGGCAACCTCCCTCGATTTTGTTTCCATTTGGAGCATGGCGATTCTGGCGATTGGCATTGCGACGGTGGCGGGCGTCAAGCGCAGCTCCGGCTACTTCGCGGTCTTTGGCTGGTGGGTGCTCGTCATCTTGGTCAGCGTTGGGATCGCGGCAATCAGCGGTTGATGAGGTAACTTTGGGCTGCTCAGGATGAACAGGGAGACGGATGGGTGGTTTTGCGTCCCATCCTTGCGGTTTCTTTCTACCGCAAGGATGGGGCACGGAGCTTATTGAGGCGCTGACTCGCCGGTTTACTATGGATTCCCCAGGCTGTCGTTCTGGTGGTAGTTGGGAGCGGGCGGAACGGGAATCAACGGCAGGGGATGGATCTTAAGCTCATCCAGAACCAGTTGGACGCCGGTTTCGAGCTGGCGGTCGTGGCCGGCAGCCACATCCGCAGGCAGCTCCTCGACAGCCACGTCGGGCGCGATGCCGTGGTTTTCCACCTCCCACTGGCCGTTGAGTCCATAGATGGCGTAGCGCGGCGCGTTGACGTAACCACCGTCAAGCAGTTGCGGATAGCCGCCGATGCCCACCAGCCCGCCCCAGGTGCGGGTGCCCACCAACTTGCCGATGCCGGCCTTCTTGAAGTACCAAGGCATAGCGTCGCCGCCGGAGCCGGAGTTTTGATTGATGAGCATGACCTTGGGGCCGAAGATGGCGCCTACCGGATCAAGCATCGGCTTGCTGTCGCGCTCGACGGCGCCGGAGAGCGGCTGGCGTTTGAGCACGTCCACCACATAGTCGGCGATCAAGCCGCCCTCGTTCCAGCGCTCGTCCAGCACCAGGGCCTGCTTGTCGAGCTGGGAGTAGAAGTAGCGGTTGAAGTTGGTGTAGCCCGCGCCGCCGGTGTTGGGCATATATACGTAGGCGACCTTGCCGCCGGAGAGTTCCTTGACCTTGCGGCGATTGGCCTCAATCCAATCCAGATTGCGCAGGCCGAACTCGTCCACGATTGGAATCACGGTGACGTCGCGGGCGTCTTTGCCGTCGGCGTTGGCGCCGACGCGCAGCACGGTCTGCCTGCCGGAGGTTCCGTCAAAGAAGGCATAGAGATTGTCGTCTGCGTGCAGCTCGCGGCCATTGACGGCCAGCAGATAATCGCCCTGGTTGACGGAGACGCCGGGCAGGGTGAGCGGCGAGGCCAGGCCGGGTGTCCAGTTTTCGCCGCCGAGGATTTTGGCGATGCGGTAGCGGCCGTTTTCCACCTTGTAATCGGCGCCCAGCAGGCCGGTCTTGGGCCCGATGTCGGGCGGATGCGGCCCGCTGAGGAACATATGGCCAATGGTGATCTCGCCCAGCATCTCGGTTGAGAGGTAGGTGAACTCTGAGCGCGAGGCGAGGCCGTCGAGGTAAGGCTTGTACTTGGCCTCGATCTTGGGAATGTTGAGGCCGTGGGTGTGAGGGTCATAGAGGAAGTCGCGCTCGATGCGCCAGGTTTCGTGGTAGATTTGCCGCCACTCGGCGCGAGGGTCGATGACGGTGTCAAGACCGCCCAGATTCAATGGCTTGCCGGGAGAATTGTCGCCGGGCTTCAGATCGTCGGTTGAGGCGATGGTCCAGCCGCCGTGGCGCATACAGAGCGCCTTGGAGCCGTCGGCGGAAACAATGAAAGCGTCCACGTCGGTGAGCACGGCCTCCGGCTGGCGCTTTTCCAGGGTAAACCGCCAGAGGCTGTGAATGCCGGAGCCGCCGTTCTCATTGCTGGAACGGCCGAAGGGCGCGCCCTCGTAAAGATAGACGACGCCGGCCTTGCCGTTGGCGATGCCTCCATAATTGCGCGCCGGAATGGGCAAGGCGAGGATGCGGTCGCCGATCTTGTCCAGATCGATCTTGACTTCGACCGGCTTGTCGGCGTCTTTCTTCTCGCCATCCTTGCTTGCTTCGTCCTTCTTGTCGGCGTCTTTCTTGCCGTCCTTCTTCTTGTCTTTGTCGTCCGTCTTTTTGTCGTTTTCTTTTGCGTCAGCGTCCTTCTTGTCGTCCTTCTTATCGGCATCCTTGATCTTCTCGTCGTCGCTTTCAGGCGGCAGCGGCGAAGCGCCGTCTTTGGCCAGCACGACAACGTAAGCGGCGCTGGTTTGCGCGCGGTCGAGCGAGGAGAGATCAATGCCGGCGCGGGAGGGTCCGTCGTCGGTGGAGGCGATGAAGTAAAGGTACTTGCCGTTGAGGTCAAAGGCGGGGCTGGAGGCGTCGCTCATGCCGTCGGTCACTTGCGTGGATTTGTGCGTCTCCAGCGAGTAGAGAAAGATGGCGTTCAACTGGTTGTCGAGGTCGCGCTGGTAGGCGATCCACTTGGAATCCGGCGACCAGACGGCGCCGAAGCTGGGGCCCCAGTTGCCGTAGATCTCCTTGTCGACCAGAACCGGCTTGCCCGCCGGCACGTCCACCAGCCAGAGGCGCAGGTGCTTGTCGGTGTAAGCGATGTGCTTGGAGTCGGGCGACCAGGTGGGGGTGTAAAAGTAGCTCGGCTCGGGGCCGAGGTCGATGATGGTGGGCGGCTTGAAGCCGGTCTGGTCGTGCAAATAGAGCTGGTATTCGCCGGAAGCGTCGGAGAAGTAGGCGATGGTCTTGCCGTCGGGCGACCAGGCGGGATCGCGCTCGGCGACGCCGGGGGTCTGGGTGAGGTTGCGCGTATCTCCCTTTTCGCCGGGAACGGTGAAGATTTCGCCGTGCGCCTCGAAGACGGCGCGGGCGCCGGTGGGCGAGAGCTGGGCGTTCTGAATCTCATCCGGGGTGAGGGTGACGCGGTGAGGAGCAAGGTTGGCCAGCTCGCCGTGGACTTGAATGGAGATGGTCTGGTCGGCGTTGGCGGCCGTGGTGTCGAGCAGATGAATGGACCCGAACTGCTCGTAGACCAGCCCGCCGGGGCCGGCCTGAAAGGACTTGAGGTCGTAACCACTGTTAACCACAACCTGCTTCACGTCTTTGGAAACGGTGTCGTAGCAATAGAGCGTGACCGGGCCGCTGTTTTTGCCGTCTGCCGAACGGTCGCTGAGGAAGTAGACCGAATTGCCGACCCAAACGGGATTGGAATCGTTGGAGTTTTCGCGGGGAACCTTGACCAGATCGAGAGTCTTGAGGTTGACGATCCAGATGGGGGTGGTCTGGCCGCCCACGTAACGCTTCCAGGCCAGTTGATGCCGGGCAAAAGGTTGATAGGCGAGCGACTGGCCATCGGGCGAGAAGGAGCCGACGGAGCCGGAGGGCAGCGGCAGCAACTCGGGAAGGCCGGAGCCGTCGGCGTGGACGCGGAAGAGGCGGCCATAGTGGCGATAGCTGGCCGCGCCGCTGGAGATCAGCAACTCTTTGCCGTCGGGCGACCAGCCGACGACTTCGCTGCCGTCCGGATGCCAGGTGATGCGCCGGGGAACTCCGCCCGCGGATGGGATAATGTAGGCGTCGGTGTTGCCGTTCAGATGGGCCGAGTAGGCTATCGAGGCGCCATCGGGCGAGTAGAAGGGACCAGCTGTGACCTTTCCGTCGGAGGTAAGGCGCACTGCATCGCCGCCCTGGCGCGCAACCGTCCAGATGTCGTCGGCGTAACGGAAGGCGATGCGCTGCTGCGAGAGGGAGGGTGAGCGGAGCAGCAACAGGGGCTGCGCGGAGGAGCTTTGGGCAGAAGCAACGACGGGCAGGAGAGCGAGAAGCGCGAGCAGAGCAAGGGCAAGCCTGGAGTGAAAGCGAAACATGGAGCCTCCGGTGAAATAGGTCGGTGATTTCAAATTGATGATAAAAGCGAAACTGGCTGTCCGTCCATGCTACGCCGTGCGAGGGCAAATAGTTCCAGGCAAAGGCTGATTTGGCTGATTTTGTTGATTTGGCGGGAGCGGGCGGAACCGATTGCCGCCGCATTTCGTATCAAGAAGGGCGAATCCGATTGGCTCCGCGAGGAGATTTGGCAGCAAAAAGCGGCCTGATGGGCCTCTGATGCGTCCATAGAAAGAGCGGGCACTCATATTGCGAACGGACGGACTGACACTCACCGGCAGAAAGCAGGATCATGTTATTCACCGAGGCCATTAAACTCGCGCTGCAATCCTTGTGGTCCAACAAGATGCGCACAATTCTCACCCTGCTGGGCGTGGTGATGGGCGTAGCCTCGGTCATTATGGTGGTAACGCTGGTCAACGGCGCGAACACTTATGTTGCCACCAAGCTGATCTCTCATGGCGCCGACGTCTTCTCGGTGAACCGGATGCCCGGAGTGATCTTTTCCGCCGAGGAGTATCTCAAATATCAAAAGCGCAAGAAGCTGCTCATTGACGACTATGAAGCGGTGCGCGACAAATGCGCGGAGTGCGGAGAGGTGGGAGCGCGGCTGGATCGCTCCACGAGCGTGGTCTTCAACCGGCATTCCACCACGGATACGGATCTGCGCGGCTACACCTGGACGATGGTTTCGCTGGAAAACGTGGGCATTGATCAGGGCCGCGGCTTTACCCCGGCCGACGACGACCACGGCACACACAACGTCATCGTCGGCTACGACATTGTGGATAACCTGCTGGGCGAGGGCGATCCCATTGGCAAAGAGATTCGCGTGGACGGAATTCCTTACACCGTCGTGGGCGTGGGCGAGCGGCAGGGCAAGACCTTCGGGCAGTCGCAGGACAATTGGGTTGCCATCCCACTCTCCACCTATCAGCAGACTTATGGCTACAACGACTCGCTCAGCATCTACGGCCGCTCCGGGGGCGACTCGGCCTCAATGGAGCGTGCGATGGACGAGGTGCGGGTGCTGATGCGTGGCCGCCGCCACGATGCGGTCGGCCAGCCGGACGACTTCAACATCGAGACCAACGACACGTTTCTTGACCTCTACAAGCAGATCAGCGCGATGTTCTTTGACGTGGTGATCGGCATCGCCTCCATCTCGCTGGTGGTGGGCGGCATCGTGATCATGAACATCATGCTGGTGAGCGTAACGGAGCGCACCCGCGAGATTGGCGTACGCAAGGCGCTGGGCGCGCGGCAGCGCGACGTGCTGCTGCAATTCCTGATTGAAAGCGCAACCATGGCGCTGGTGGGCGGAGCCATCGGCGTCTTCTGCGGCGTGGCCGTGGCCAAGATCATCACGCTGGTCATCGGCTTTCCCACCAGCGTACAGGTGTGGAGCGTGCTTCTGGGCCTGTTCATGGCTACAGCCACCGGCATCTTCTTCGGCGTCTATCCTGCCAGCAAGGCCGCCAAGCTGGACCCCGTGGTGGCTCTCAGGGCGGAGCTGTGAGAGCAGCAGGGAACAGGGAATAGGGAATAGGGGACAGGTATCAACGCGAAGAGGTGGGTTTTCGCACGAGGCAGGAACGATGATTTACGGGAAAGTGAAAACAATCAAGGATGATGGGTCGAGCGAACTGTTCCCTGTTCCCTATTCCCTGGTCCCTTACTACAAGTAGCTAGGAGCTGTTTTTTATGGCACAGGGGCAGACTAGAGAATCGATCAAGATGGCTCTCGACACGCTGAGGACAAACAAGCTGCGTTCGGGATTGACCATCCTCGGCATTGTGATTGGCGTGACCACGGTGATCGCCATCTCCTCGTTCATCAATGGACTCAACAGCCAGGTCTCGGAGTTTGCCGACTCGCTGGGCTCAAATGTCTTCTGGGTTTACCACCTGCCCTTCGGCATCGGCCGCCCCACCACCGAGCAGCTTACCCGCAAGAAACTGACGCTGGAAGATGCCATGGCCCTGCGCGCGCTGCCGCACGTGGTGGCCGCCGACGCCCAGATCGAATACCGCAAGGAGTTCGGCCTCGGAGATGTGAGCGCCAAATTTGAAGGCCACAAGGTGGCCGGCGCTATTCTTGTGGGCAACACATCAGAGGTTGCCGACACCGGTAATCTGATTCTTTCAGCGGGCCGCATCTTTACCGACGCTGAGGACCAGCGCCATGCGGCTGTCTGCGTACTGGGCCACGACACCTCGGAAGAACTGTTTGTGAACGGCGAAGACCCTATTGGCAAAGAGGTGAATATCGCCAACGGCCTCTATACCGTGATTGGCGTACTGGACAAGCAGAAACAGCCCTTCGGTAGCGGCAAGAATCCTCAAGACAACGAGATCATTTTTCCCTTTGGAACATTTCATGGCCTGCACCCAGAGGTATTAGACATTGCGATTGTGGTGAAGTACGACGGCCCTGAGAGCAAGTCGCTGGTGGAGGAAGAGATACGCGAGACGCTGCGCGTCCGCCGCAAGGTCAACGTCACGGCCGACGATAACTTCGACATCTTCGGGCCGGACTCGCTGACCAAGCTGTGGGGCAGCATCTCCGGCGGCCTCTTTGCCTTCATGGTCGCCGTCTCCAGCGTAGGCCTGCTGGTGGGCGGCGTGGGCGTGATGAACATCATGCTGGTGAGCGTGACCGAGCGTACGCGCGAGATCGGCATCCGCAAGGCCATCGGCGCCACCAAGCACACGATTCTGACGCAGTTCACCACCGAGGCGATGACGCTGTGCGCGGTGGGCGGACTGGTCGGCGTGGCGCTGGGCGCCATCATCACTTGGATCATCACATTGCTGCCCATCCCCTTGACGCCCTCCATCTCAATCACATGGATGCTGATCGGCTTCGGCGTCTCTTGCGCCATTGGGCTGCTCTTCGGCATCTATCCGGCGTGGAAGGCCGCCAACCTGGACCCGATCGAGGCGCTAAGGTACGAGTGAAGCAGTTCGTGCCATGACCGCATGATTAGGGCCTGTTCACACTACCCTGGTGGGCGGCAACCTGTTCAGACTAGCATGAGGTCTGTGCCAGTTGTATTGATGCAGCCAGGAGCGCAACTCCTGGCTGCGTTCGTTTGAGTTCTGATAGGAACGTGCGTAGGCCCATTCTCTGAGCGCGGTCTGGATAAAGCGTTCGGCCTTGCCATTGGTGCGCGGCGTATAGGGTCGGGTAAAGCGATGTTTCAGTCCCAGCTTGCGACAGGCCTGGGCGAACTGGCCTGAGCGGTAGGCCGGCCCATTGTCGGTGAGCAGAGCCCGGAAGTGGATGCCCAGACGGGCATAGTAGGCGAGTGCCTCGTTGAGGAAGGCCAGCACCGAGGCGCGGGTTTCGTCCGGGTAGATGGCCGAGAAGGCGATGCGGCTGTGGTCGTCGATGACCACATGGACGTACTCCCAACCGTCACCGTGAGCGTGATCGCCGGGGTTGCCGGTGACGCGATGGCCGGGTTTGAGGATGCGACCCAGCTTTTTGATGTCCAGATGAAGCAGGTCGCCGGGATGGGCGTGTTCGTAGCGTTGAACGGGCAGGCGGGGCTCCAGATCGCGGATGCGGCTGATCTTCAGCCTGCGCAGAATACGGCTCACGGTGGCCCGGCGCAGGCCGGTTTGCTGGGCGATGCGCAGGCCGGTCCACCGCTGTCGGCGCAGAACTTCCACCCGCTCTATGAGTTCGGGCGGTGTCGGCTGGCGCAACCGATGCGGGCGGCTGGAGCGATCGGCGAGCCCGGCCAAGCCCTGCTGGCGATAGCGGCGTACCCACTTGGCCGCCGTTTGTCGGCTGAGACCGCGCTCGGCTGTTGCCTCGCGCAGGCTCAGCCGACCCTCCACCACGGCACGGCACAAAAGCTCTCGACCACGAACCGTTAAACAGGCATGATGGTGATAGTCCATCTGATCCTCCGATGAATGCTTATTGCTCGTCACAATCAGATTCATCGATTTGGATCAGATGGACAACAACCTATTGAAACTTCACACCTAGGTAATACCATGTATGGAGCGTCGGCCTCCTGGCCGGCTGTGGCGCGGACGTCCCCGTCCGCGCCTGTACAGGATGAATTACCATTTCATGCGGGGCAAAAAGCTAGAAGCTAGGAGCTAGAGGCTGTATTCTAACCCCTGTGATACCCCACGTCTTAGTCCAATCTGTAGCACTCTTCACGACGACGCTGGCCGTAGTGGGGATGGGCTACTTTTTGGCGGCCATCGTCGCGGCGCGGGTCTTTCTTGCGGCAAGGCGCGCTCCGCTGGCAGAGTTTGCCCCCGGCGTGAGTGTGCTCAAGTCCCTCAAGGGGCTGGACCCCGGCATGATCGACGCCTTCCGCAGCCACTGCCGCCAGAGCTATGCGGGCGAGTACGAGCTGCTCTTCGGCGTCTCCTCGATGGATGACCCCGCCGCCGCCGCTGTTGCTCAGTTGCAAGCCGAGTTTCCTGAGCGGGCGATTCTGCTCGTCGAGTGTTCTCAAAAGCTGGGTTCAAATGGCAAGGTCAGTACGCTGGTACAGCTCGCGCCCCACGCCCACTACGATTTTCTGCTCATCAACGACTCGGACATCACCGTCGGCCCGCGCTATCTGGAGCGGGTGATGGCCTGCTTCGGCCCGGCCAACTCCGGCGGAGAGACCGCGCAAGAGGTTGGTCTGGTGACCGCGCTCTACCGGGGCCGCGCGCTCGGCACACTGCCCTCGCGGCTTGAGGCCCTGGGCATAGCCACTGACTTTCAGGCCGGAGTGCTGCTGTCAAAGCTGTTGGAGGGCGGCCTGCGCTACGGACTCGGTTCGACGCTGGCTGTGCGGCGCTCGGCGCTCGATGCCATCGGCTGGTTTCTACCGCTGGTGGACCACCTAGCCGACGACTACGAGTTGGGCGCGCGGGTGTACGGGGCTGGCTACCGGGTGGCGCTCGGCGCCGAGGTGGTCGAAACCAACATTGCTGCCTACGGTTGGCGCGGCTTTCTCGATCATCAGTTGCGCTGGGCGCGCACCGTGCGCGACGCGCGACCCTGGGGCTATGCGGGCCTGATTTTCACCCACGGGCTGGGTTGGGCGCTGGTGAATGTCGCCGCCAGCGGAGTGAGCTTGCTGAGCCTCTGGCTGCTGGGGGCGAGCTGCTTGCTGCGGCTGGCGCTGGCTATTGCAGTGGGAGATTTTGTGCTGGGCGACTCTCAGGTGCTGCCCAGCCTGTGGCTGCTGCCGCTGCGCGACCTGGTTGCGCTGGGCGTCTGGGTTGCGGGTTTTGCCGGCAACACGATTGTGTGGCGTGGCGAGCGATTCAAGCTCATGAACGGCAGGCTCGAAAGGATTTCCAATTAGTTTACTGACCGCGAACGGTTCTGTAGAGCGGTTCTCCAATTCCTGTACTCATGCTAGTTTTGTCAAAGGTGGCTTTTTCTTAAGGGAAAAGCCACTCGGCGGTTTGTTTTCGGAGTACACGCATTGGAGAACCGCTATAATCGCCCCATGCGCTTTGGCGGCAAATCCCGGTGGCTTCCGGTGGCTCCCTATGCGGGCGGAGTTCTGCTGATTGTTGCTCTGCTGGGCGGGCTGCAGGCCTTCAACACCTCCAATGTGGGCTTTCTCAATCCTGATACAGCCGGCGAGACGCTGCTTATCACCGGCCTGATTGTACTGGTCTTCCTCCTGCTGCTGCTGCTGCTGGTGCTGCTGCTGCGCAACATCGTCAAAATATACGCGGGGCAGGGCAGCGGCGGCTTGGGCGCGCGGCTGCGCTCGCGCATGGTGGTGGGCGCGGTGTTGATTGCGCTGGCGCCGGCGGCCTTCATGTTTCTCTTCTGCTTCCAGCTGATGAACCGCTCGCTAGACCGCTGGTTCTCGCCCAACGCCTCGCAGTTGCGCGACGACTCGAACCGTGTCGTGGTGGAGCTGGCGCATTATGTGACCAGCAATGCACGAGGAGAGGCGGAGTCGATTGCGGCCACAGGCGCGCTGGACAGCGACTTGGCGGTGCTGCAGACCGTGCTGGCCAGCCACCGCGTCACTTTGGACAACGGTTTTGCGATTATCTACGACAAGAATATGCGAGTAGTGACCAGCTTCCAAGCGCCTCCGGAGTCCAGCATTGTGAGCCTGATTCCCTGGCTGGAGGAAGGCAGGCAGGGAGATGCCATTCTGCTCAAGGGGCCGCTGTCCATGGGCTTGCTGACCGCTTCGCAAAGCAATCTTGAACTGGTGGTCAGAATTGCTGGCCAGGATTACGCGTTAGGCAGATCGGCGACGGCTTCGGGCAAGGTGGTGGTGACCGCCCTGCCGATGCCGCAGGGGCTTAGCCAGACCACGGCGCGGATTCGCTCCGGATCGGCGCAATACCGAGAGCTGTTTTACATTCGCAATCGCATCCGCACCACGTTTTTGCTGACGTTGATGGTGATGACCGTTCTCGTCGTCTTCATGAGCGTGTGGCTGGCCCTGTTTCTCTCCCGGCAGATCACGCTTCCGGTGGAGGCGCTGGGCGTGGCGATGACTGAGATCGCAACCGGCAAGTATGAGCATCGCGTGGCGTTGGAAGCGACCGGCGAGATGGGCGAACTGGTGAGAGCCTTCAACCATATGGCCGCGGATCTAGAGGCCAGCCGGCAGTTGGCCGAGAGCTCGAGCGCGCAACTGACCGCGGCCAACCTGGCGATTGAAGAGCGCCGCCGCGAGCTGGAGACGATTGTCGAGACGATTCCATCCGGGGTCGTCACGCTGGATGGCGAGGGCACAGTACTGCAATCGAATCGCGCCTTTCCCGCGCTGCTTGGCAGGCGCGTTGACTCGGTTCTGGGCGGCGAGAAGATCGCGAGCCTCTTTCCCGCCGAGTGTGCCGACGATCTAGCCAGCGTGATTCGCAGCGGCCGCCGCATGGGCGCCGCCTTTACAGAGATCGAGTTTCACGCGGGCGGACGCATTGTTCACCTGGCCATCACCGCCGCGCGCTTTGAGTTGACACACGGCAGGCCGGGAACTGTGCTGGTGGTCGAGGATACAACAGAACTGCTGCGCGCGCAGCGGCAGTTGGCATGGAAGGAGGTGGCGCAGCGCGTGGCGCACGAGATCAAGAATCCGCTCACCCCCATTGCGCTCTCTGCCGAGCGCATTGGCCGGCATCTTGACCGCGGCCAGCCGGATTCGCTCGCCGTCATTCGCAAATGCAGCGAAGTGATTCTGGGCTGCGTGGGCACACTGCGCACACTGGTGGACCAGTTTTCCGCGCTAGCTGAGTTCCCAGCCCCGCAGCCGCGTGCCTGCAGCCTCAACGCGGTCTGCGAAGAGGCGCTGGCGATGTTCGCCGGACGGCTTGAAGGCATCACCGTCGAGCTTGCGCTGGAGCCGGGCTTGCCGCCTGTGCTGGCCGATCCTGAAGCCATTCGCCGCGCCCTGGCCAACCTCATCGACAACGCCGCCGAGGCCATGCAATGCAGTCTGCTGCGTGTCCTGGGGCTGCGCAGCTCACTCAGTGAAGACGGCGCAGCGGTCGAAGTGGAAATCTCTGACACCGGGCATGGCCTCACTGACGAGATCCGCGAACGGCTTTTTTTGCCTTTTTACTCGACCAAACAGCGCGGCACCGGCTTGGGACTTTCCATTGCGGCCAAGATCGTGCAGGAGTATGGGGGAACATTGCGCGCCGAAGTTAACAGCCCCAAGGGCGCGCGATTTCTGCTCCGGCTGCCGCTGATGGAGCCAGGCCCTGACCAGCCGGATAGTACCGCCGCTTCGCAAGGAGGATCGCTCGCGTGAATCACATTCTGGTAGTCGACGACGAAGCCGAGATTCGCTCTTCTCTCGAAGAAATCCTGCGCGAGGAGGGTTACGGTGTGACCACGGCGGCCACGGCGGGCGAAGCGCTAGTGCAACTTGAGGACGCGCCCTATGATGTGGTCCTGCTCGACATTTGGCTACCCGACCGCGACGGTCTCGACGTGCTCGCGGATATTCATGGCCAGCCCGCCGATACGCGCCCCGAAGTGGTCGTCATCAGCGGCCACGGCACCATCGAGACCGCCGTCAAGGCAACCAAGCTGGGCGCCTACGATTTCCTGGAGAAGCCGCTCTCGCTGGAGCGCACCCTGATCGTGCTCAAGAACGCCGTAAAGGCGCGCCGCCTGCGCGCGGAGAACCTGGAGTTCAAGCGCCAGTTCAGCGTCGGCTCGGTGCTCACCGGCGAAAGCGTTCCCGTGAAGGCTCTGCGCCAGCAGATTCGCCTCATGGCGCCCACCAACGGCCGTGTGCTCATCTACGGCGAATCGGGCACCGGCAAGGAGCTGATTGCCCGCGCTATCCACGCCGAAAGCCTGCGCCGAGACCAGATTTTTGTTGAGCTGAACTGCGCCGCCATCCCCGAAGCGCACATCGAAGCCGAGCTTTTCGGCTACCGGCACGGCGCCCAGCCGGGCGGCTTGCCTGAGCAGCGCGGCACCCTGGAGCGCGCCGACGGCGGAACGCTCTTCCTCGACGAAGTGGGCGACATGAGCCTGAAGACGCAGTCCAAGGTGCTCAGCGCGCTGGACGACCAGCAGTTCACCCCGGTGGGCGGCACCCAGCCCATCTGCGTGGACGTGCGCCTGATCGCATCGACCAACAAAGACCTGGAAGAGGAAATCGCCAAGGGCAACTTCCGCGAAGACCTCTTCTACCGGCTCAATGTTGTCCCGTTCTTTGTGCCGCCTCTGCGCGAGCGCAAGCAGGACATCCCGCTGCTGGCGCGCGAGTTTCTCGCCGAGTTTGGTCGCCAGTATGGCCGCCCGCGCATGGAGATCGCCGATGAGGCGCTGGAGGCGCTCGCCAAATACCATTGGCCTGGAAATGTGCGCGAACTGAAGAATGTGATCGAGCGGGTGATGATCCTCAATCCGCGCACCCTGCGTATCGAACGCAAGCATCTGCCGCCGCTGACCCACAAAGCCGGCAGCCGCTCGACGGAGGAGTTTTCTACTCTGCAACAGGCGCGCGACGCATACGAACGCGAGTTCATCCTGAAAAAAATCGATGAATCTCGCAACAACGTCAGCCGCGCCGCGGAGTTGCTCGGCCTGGAGCGAAGCCACCTCTATCGCAAGATGAAAACGCTGGGAATCAGCGTCAGGGAATAGGAACCAGTCGAGATAAAATACTCTGTCATAGGCGATTTCCGGAGACCTGGCTGAGAGCGCCAACCGCAATCGGCAACTCCACCATGCTATAGCAAAACCAGAGTAGCAGTACCCAATGGCAATGCCGCAAAGTGGCTTTTTCCTCAAGAAAAAGTCACCTCACTTACACTAACCAAGGGCACGTTTACTCTGGTTTTGCTCTAATCCACTCACACAAAAAAAGCGGGTGGCCCCGATGGGCCACCCGCTTCAGTCGCTACAGGTTAGAAGGAGTACTTCGTGGAGAACTCCACGATCCTCTGTCCATAGTGTTGTGTCGCCTTGCCAAAGTTGGCGCCTGCCTGGAGATAAGCAGGACTGTTGGCATCCCCGTAGAATCCAGTGGGAATGGTGACGCCAGTGTGGCTCAGTGAGAGGTTGACGTCGCTGGTTTGGAACGACAGCAAGCCGTGGTTAAGGAAGTTGAAGGCAGCCGCGCGGAACTGAATGGACTGCTTCTGCTTGATCTTGAAGTTCTTCATCAAGGTCAGATCGCTCTTCCAGTACTTCGGGCTCGGGAAGTACGGCATCTTCATCGTTCCGTTAATGCCGTTGCCCGGAGGTATGGCAAAGCAGTTAACGTTGAGGTAGACGCCCTTCGCATTGCCCTTGCGCGGGTCGCAAATCAACTGCGGCTGCAACTGGATGTCAGGAGAACCCAGAAGAGTCGTGTTGCTCTGGCCCACTGACCCTTGTAGCGGAACGCCGGCCGCGCTGCGCGGACCTGCTCCGTAGATGGCGTTGTAGGAGACGCCGAAGTTGTAGCCCGTGTCTGAGGTCAGGTTCGCGCCTGCTTCAATCTGCGTGATGCCTGAAACTTCCCATCCGCCGGCTACTTCCTTGACGATAGCGTTGGCTTCGTTGAGCTTCGGCAGGTTGATGATATACACCGCGCTCAAAACCTGCGGACGATCCGCAGTGCTGACGCCGTAGAACTCGCTGTTGCCGTTATCCACGTAACCATGGCTAAGCGCGCCATCGGCATACAACTTCGAGTAGGTGTAGTTGATCATCAGCGTGGCGAAACCGGTATTGCGCTGCAAACTGGCCTGCAGTGAATCAAACCGTCCCAGTCCAGCTAGCATGGTTTCATTGATGGTTCCGTAATTCACTGCGGGGCGGAGCATCTGCTCGCAGTATGCGGGGGTTTCAGGGTTGCCTGCCGGTTGGGTAACCGGGTTGCAAGGAACGCCTGTCTGTTCCGGAATCAGCAATGCTCCAACGCCGAAGGCGTTGGCGTTGAGGGAGTTAGCGGAGTTACCGTTGATTCCACCATCCAAATCCCTGTCAATGTTGCCGACGTAAGAAGCTTCGAGGTTCAACTTGCCGGGCAGCTTCTGGTCGATGGTCGCGCTGTAGGTGGTAACCAGCGGCTGTTCAGTGTTTCCCGCCTGCACCACTGTGGGGCTGATGGGAGAAACATTGGTGTTGGTTACAGTGCCAGCCTGCAGACTCGTCGCGCCAAAGAAGTTCGGCTTCGGCTGTCTGTAAGCATCGGTGTCGTCCATGGTGCCGCAACCGGCGCTGTTCAGGCCGCTGCAGACGGATTGTGAAACGGATCCCAATGCAGTGAGCATTGCAGATGAGTTGCCCATGCCGTTGTATGCGCGGTACCACCCAATGCCGCCGCGGGCGATGGTCTTACCATTGCCGAAGACGTCAAAGGAGATGCCGAGACGCGGTTCATAGTACATGAGACGGCTCGTGGTGCCGGAAGTCGGAATGGCCTGATCCCGGAAGTGCCAGTCGATGCCTGTGTTGTCCGCCAGGAAGGCCGGATCGTTGATGTAGGTGCCGAGATTGAAAACGGCTGTGCCGTAGATCGGCTGATAGGGCTGGCCGTAGTGGTCCAGGCGAATGCCGTACTGCGCCGTAACCTTCCGCGATACCTTCCAGTTATCCTGGGCATAGCCCGCGATGGTATTCACAGCCTGCGTGTTCGCCGCGGGTTGAGCCTGCTCCGTTAAACCCTGGAAGCCAATGCCCATCGCGGTGTCGGCGTACATATTGCCCGTGAACGACCCGCTGTCGACGCCGCTCCAGCCGCCCTGACCGTACCAGGCCCAGGCGAAGTTGCCGTTATACTGTTCCCATTGATCCTGCGTGTTGTTGATGTGCTCCACGTAGAATCCGAACTTCGTCTCATGCCGTCCAAAGACCTTGGTCAGATCCTCGCCAAAGGCGGGAATCTTCTTCCAGCAGACAAAGTCGGGGTGATAGGCATTGCCGATTTCGCCGAGGTTGGCATAGCCCGCGCCCCAGGGAGCGATGGCCGGTGCCGTGGCGTTGCCGTAAATGCCGTACAGTGTCCAGCCGGGCAAAAAGGCGCGCTGAACCAGAGATGGATTCCCCAGAGTTCCGGGGAAATTGATGTACGTGTAGTAGGCCTTTGTCTCGCTGGTCGTGCTGGGCGAGAAAACGTGCATCAAAGTCGCGTTGATATAATCGGAGCCGTCTGTGGCGATGGTGGGCGTGGCCATGGGAACGGCGTCATCCCCCGGTCCCTTCCACAGTCCCAGCTTCCAGTCAGCGGTCTCGCGCTCACGGCTGTAAGCCACCGTCAGCTTGCTGTTGTCGCTGATGTCATACTCGACTTTGGCCATGTTCTGCCACATAGGAACACCCTGAGTGATGTCCATGATGTAGTTGAACGCGACCGAGCTATTGTCGTAGATCGGAACAGCATTGAGGGTATCGGACTGAGCCTGAGCCAGGCCGGAGACCAGCAAGGCATGGCCGTTGGGATCCGTGCAAACTGGTGCCAGCTTGCCGGTGGCGGAGATGGTGCAATTGTTCACATCCGCCATCCTGACGCCCTTGGTAAAGGCGTACCAGGGTGCGCCAGTCCAGGAGGCATTTAACGCCGGATTCGGCATGGAGGGCGTTCCCTCGAGGATGTTGCCGCCCGAGACGTTGATGGTGGTGCTGCCGCCCGTGCCGTTGTAGGCGTTCACCTGGCTGTAGTCGCCGCCCTGCATGGCTGGCGTCATAACATAGGCGCGATCCATGCCGGCATCCTGAACCTGCATGCCCTTCTCATAACCATCGAAGAAGAACAGCTTCTGACGGCTCTTGTTGAAGCCGGTGTGCGGAATGATGATCGGGCCGCTGAAAGAACCACCGGGATAATACATATGAGTGGGTGCTTTCGGCTGATTAAGTCCGCCGGCTTTGACGTTGATTTCGTTTTGGACTTCCGCTTCCTTCTCATAGGAGTTCAGGGCGGCGTTGCGGGCATAGATGTGCGCGTCGCCGTGGAAGTCGTGGCCGCCGATCTTGGTAACGGTGTTAGTCACCACAGGTCCCTTGGGGTTGTCAGCCGTGAAGTTCGAGGTCATGACCTTGATTTCGGAGATCATGTCCTGGTTGGCTGTGACGGGAACCGCATTGCCGGAGGCGCCGGGATCAAAGGTGTGGCCGCCGTCCATGGTAATGTCAATCGACTGGCCGTTGATGGTCGAATTGCCCAGCGGGCCGACGGTGCCGGAGACATTCAGCACCAGCGACTGGTTGTCACTGGTCATTTTGTTCATGCCGCCGTTCGCCGCCATGATAGCGCCGGGCATGATGTTCACGATTTCTGTAGCATCGCGGCCTACCAGAGCGATTTGCTCCAGATCGGCAGACGAGATGGTGTAGGACTTTTCGCCGGAGGCGATAGGCGCCAGATCGGTGACTGTGGCCGAGACTTCAACCGTGTCACTGGCCGAGCCGACCTTCAGCGTGATGGTCATGGTGCGGTTTTCACCGCCGGACAGGGAAATGTTGGTAGCGTGATATTTTTCAAAGGTTTTGGCGGTGACGGTGATATCATACGTCGCCACCTGTAGGCCGGTGAAGGCAAAGAACCCGTCCTTGTTGGTGACCGTTTTCCGGACTTCGCCGGAAAGAGTCAGCTTGGCCGTAACGTCAGCCCCGACGACAACTGCGCCTGCGGGATCTATTACTGAGCCAGTGAGGTTACCAAACTGCGACTGCGCATGCGCCAAAGGGGCGGCAAGCACTAGAAGAAGAAGGGTAGCCAATAGAGATACCGAAAGACATCTCATTCGCGTCATTGTGTATTTCCTCCTGAAATACAGCTGGTTGTGGTTGCGCCGCTGCCAACCAGTGATCTGATTGGAGCCGCTTTCCCGCTGTACTTGGCAGCGGGATTCGAGTTGGCAAATTCCAACGCAGCCCAGGAAATGCGCCTGAGCCACGCGTTAACCTTATACGTAATTCTAACTACAGCTGTCAATAGAAAAATTAGGTAGTTTCTTTATTTCACGGGACACGGCGGGAAGGAGGGGAAAATGGCGGAGATTAAGTTAACTGTTATGTTTCGTATTATTCCATATTATTTCTATTTACTTTCGTATTATTCCATATCATTTCCGTTTTCTTTCGCAGAAGCTCCGTTGCTTGGTGACCGGATCGAACATGAACTTACAAATATTCATGTTCCTTTGAACCCCTTTGAAATCTTCATATCAGATTACATCACTCAGCACGAGGAAAACCGATTTGTCTGTAATGGTAGTGTCCTAATCTCATAGGACACGGCGGGAAGGGGGATAGCGGAATTTAAGTTGGCTGTATTGTTTCGTATTATTCCATATCATTTCCGTTTTCTTTCGCAGAAGCTCAGTCGCTTGGTGACCGGATCGGACAGGAACAAACAAATATTCGTGTTTCTTTGAACCCCTTTGAAATTTTCTATCGAATCACGCCCCTCAGCACGAGAAAAACCGATTTGTCGATTTCGACGGGAAGACTGTTTGGGATGGGATCGTTGAAGTCTTCGACCTGCACGGCCATTTCAAAGCGAATACAGCCTATGCCTAGGCACATGAACAGCCAACCCTGTCCGGCACGTCACCGTCCTTCAAATCCCCCTGGCAGTTTCGCCCGTAACCGCAGTCAGAGCCGCAATTATGCAGGAATTAGAGGAGTTGAGAGTCAATGCCGAATCCATCGAAGAAGCCCAGACCTGGACGGCCACCGCTCCCCCCAGGGAAGCGCTAAGGCTGGAACCCTGCGCGTCCGCGTCAAACCAGATGAATTGCAGGCTATCGAATTGGCAGCAAGAGCGGCGGGTCAAACCATGTCCGAATTCATTCGTGGCAAGTTGCTTGCCAGAGCAGGAGCGTGAGCCTGTGGATATCAAATTTGGACACTACCAAAAACGCCATCTATTGACGAAATTGTTTGTATTCAATATCTTATAACCAGACTGCGTTCTTGGAAAGTTGCACCATCCCTGGCTTAAACAGGGAAGAGCGAGTCTGAGGTTGGCGGCATGGTGGCCAAGCGGGGGCGGCGGCGAAGCTCGATTGGCTCGCGCACAGCCAGCAAGTCGGCAATCTCGCGCAGTTCCACGCGGGCGCGGGCAACGGCGGCGGCCACTTCCTCCGGAGCCTCGCCGAAGAGGGGCTTGCCGGAGCTAGCCTCGAGCAGCGGCAGCCGGGAGTCCGGCTCGCGCCCCGTTGCCGTGCGCAGAGCAGGACGGCGATTGGACGGCTCCAGAGCCTGGCGCGCGCCAGCCAGCGTATAGCCTTCGATGTGGACCAGGCGCTTGATCTTCAAGGCCAGTTCAACATCGCGGCGGCGATAAAGCCGCTGGCCACTTCCGCTTTTGTTGGGTTTGAGCTGGGGAAACTGCGTCTCCCAGAAACGCAGGACGTAGGTTTCCACCTCGCAAAGGCGGGCCACGTCGCCAATCTTGAAGTAGAGGCGGTCGGGGATCGCGGGCGAGTCGAGGGCGCGCTTTGAGACGAGTTGCATGACCATGGCGAAGGCGATCCGCACCCCATGAGGGTGAAGACCGCTCTAGGCTGATTATAGGCCACACTTTGCACCATTTGTGAAGCAAAATCTGCAAAAGGGCCGTTTACTGCTTCTTCAGGACGGCTGTGCCCTTTTCGTCAGCCAGGATCACATTCTCCAACTGGCGGAAGGAGGTGGCCTTGGAGGCGGGAATCTCGACCTGGCGCACGACATATTCGCGCTCGTAGTGGAGGAGATTGCCTCTGGCCGAGACCGAGGAGTGGTAGCTGGCAAAGTCGAGGTCGATGCTGACCGGGTCGGGCGCGTCATCGAGAACGTAGCCGGCGGGCAGCGAGATGTCGTAGGAATCGCGCCAGCGGCCGGGGTGGCCCAACTCGATGGGATAGATGCGCGGCTTGCCCTCCATCACATCGGAGACGTCGCGGGCATGAGTGCCCAGAACGCGCGGGCGCACAAGCAGCAGCGGGCCGGAGGCGTGGGCGTAGTTTGTGGCGCTGAGGTGCAGATCAAGGTCAAGCGGCTTGTCGAGATCGGCGGTCTGGTGGAACTCGAAGCCCTTGAAGGCCAGGCCGGGCAGATCGGAGCTGAGGCCTCTCTCCAGCGATTCGCGCTGCTCCTTTGAGTCGGTGTCTTTGATGAACCAGCGCTCGCGAGTGGCGTCGTCGCCAATGAACTGATCACTGACATCGCCCGTGAGCAAGCCATCGGCGGCAAGCGTAAAGGCGCCTTTGCGGCTTAGGCCGGCAGACTCCGGCGGCAGCACGGGCATCAGCAGAACCTGGCTCTCCTGCCCGTTGGAGATGTTGCCATAGGCGCCCTGCAATGCGTCGCGGATGAGGCCGACGGGGGTCACTTCGTCGGTGGGGTCAAAGATCAGCAGAGTTTTGCCGTTGACGGCCTTGACGCGGGCCAGCAGGCGCGGATCGTTTTCGCCGTCGGGCAGTTCAATGGCGGTAATCATGTGGTTGCCGGCCAGCGAGGGCGCATCGGGATCGATGATGCCGCGGCGGCTGTCTACGTGAAGATAGAGGGCGCGGACGCCAATGGCTTGCAGCATCGCGATGAGAATGGTGGTCTTGTCTTTGCAGTCGCCGTAGCGGTTGCGATAGATATCGGCGGCGTAGTGAGCCTGCCATCCGCCGATGCCGCGCTCGACGACAAAGTAGCGGATGTTTTTCTGGATGTAGGCTGTGATGCGGCTGAGCTTGGTGTAGAGATCGGGCGCGCCGGCGGTGAGTTCGAGGGCTTTGGCGGTAATCTCTGGCGTGGGATCGGCGCGGTGCTCCTCCAACTGCTCTTGCCACAATCCGATGGCGCGCCACTG
>Ga0302319_10006949_pt1 | contig 22330 bp, 18 predicted proteins | sample Bog_T0_2_FD_203319 | JGI IMG/M metagenome (GOLD analysis project Ga0302319, IMG submission 203319) | Peat permafrost microbial communities from Stordalen Mire near Abisko, Sweden - Bog_T0_2 | ecosystem: Environmental > Terrestrial > Soil > Wetlands > Peat | place: Sweden: Abisko, Stordalen Mire... | reverse complement strand
TCTTCGGATTGTGCTTGGACAAAACCTTGGTGATGGCCGCCGTCAGCGTGGTCTTGCCATGATCGATGTGACCGATGGTGCCCACGTTGCAGTGCGGCTTGTTACGATCAAATTTCTCTTTCGCCATAACAGCTCTTAGCTCCTAGCTCTTAGCTTCTAGCTCAAAACCCTTGTCATCCTGAGGCGCGCATTTTGCGCCGAAGGACCTATGTATCTTCTTTTTTGCGCCCGTGCTCATCAGAGGCGGCATTCAGTAATACTGATACAGCTTCTTAAATTTGTGCCGCAGCGCGGTGTCGACCGTTTCCAGCTTCGACAGATAAAACTCCCGCATCTGCGCCTGATCGGAAAGAGGCAGCGCTTGATACAGTTGCCACGCGCTCAGCTTCGAATCCGCCGCCGACTCCAGCCTGGATGCGCCCGCCACATCTTCCAACGCGCGGGCTGCCAGCACGCCATCAAAATCCCGGATGCGGACATCTTTGCGATCCAACTGCTTCAGGAAGCGCTCTGTCTTCTCCGGCGAAAACACCTGCTCGATCACGTTCTGCAGCTTGCCGTACTCCTGCTGCTTCTCGATCTTGATCGTCGCCTGCTCGAACGTCATCGTTTATCCTTCGCAGATCCCTCGCAAAATACGCTCGGGATTTCGGCTGCGGGCTCCCGCTTCGCTCACGCCCGCAAGCGCCTCAATTTCTGGAGCGGGAGACGGGAATCGAACCCGCGACCAACAGCTTGGAAGGCTGTGACTCTACCACTGAGTTACTCCCGCAAAACCCAGCTGTCAGCTTTCAGCCCCTTCGCCTAACAGCTCAGGGCAGGCTAAAACAGCTTTCAGCAAACCTCAGCGGCTAAAGCCGCGCTTTGTTGCGACTCACAACGGCACGACTGAAGTCGTGCCCTTCCCAAACCTTTTCGAATCCCAACCATTCAGCTTCGTAAACTTCGACTTCCCGCAACTTCAACTTCCAAACTTCGAGGTCCCAATACTTCAGGTTCTAAAATTCGAATCTCTGGAGCCGATGATCAGGATTGAACTGATGACCTCTCCCTTACCAAGGGAGTGCTCTACCAACTGAGCTACATCGGCTAAAACCAGCTGTCAGCTATTAGCTCTCAGCCTTCAGCTAAAACTCCCTCACTTCGACTCATTCTCGCCGTCGGGATGCATTACGTCACTGCGGCGCATCCAGCTTTTAAAGGCGAACAGACCTAAAACCAGTAGCGTCCCGGCTCTCAGCCGCGTATCGGTGAGCGTGGTAAGGGCCAACGCCGCCAACGCCGCGTACGCAATCATCGCCTTGGCCAAGCGACTCATAAATCCCGCCGCAAAAACAACAAAACCAAAAACTGGTGCACAGGGAAGGATTCGAACCTTCGTACCTCGCTAGGAGGGACAGATTTACAGTCTGTTGGCTTTAACCACTCACCCACCTGTGCAGATACTGCCGGGCGATGCAGCCGCTGCCCTTGTTCTTCAAATATCTAAGTTCTCCAAAGATCTAAGTTCTTCAAAGATCTAAAAAGCAAACCCTATCCAGCAGGATAGCTTCGCCAACCGAAGGCCGCGAGGCAGCACACTTCTGCTTCCGGTCCGCAGTCCAACTTTTACAAACCAGACTTTCGCAAAGCAGGGAAACCAAGAATCGCGCTACGAAATTGCTACGCGAAGATCACTGCACGCCGGAATCGTTCTGAAGATTTCCAGATGTAATTCCCAGATGAAGTGCGTTGGAAAAACCTGTTGCGCCACCTGCCACTAAGAACTCCGCAGCTTGCCGGAAGTCCGCTCTGAATCCATGCCCTGCGTTTCATATGCTGGAGCTGGCGAAGGGATTTGAACCCCCGACCCCCTGATTACAAATCAGGTGCTCTACCGACTGAGCTACGCCAGCATAACGGGGGACAAGTGCCCGGATAGGCACAAGTATACCCTGAATCCCTTCCACATGTCCGGGACAATTCAATAAGTTATCACAAGCGGGAATTTTCGCGCAACCGGTTCCCAACCTGAGAGGGCACCTAGGCAGCTATTTTTGTAACCGTCTGTTCCTGCTCCGCGGATTCACCAAAGTAGCGGTCGCATACCCGGTTGGTCATATCCAGGATACTTTCACCGCATGCGGCGGGCGACAGAACGAAAGCGGCGACCGCGAATAAAAATCGATCCGGTTTTGCCAGGGAGAGAAGTTGTGCACTCAAAGCCAGGTGTTGCGTCGTCATGGTCGACTCCAGGGGAGAATGTGTAAGAACAGCGGCATCGTGAATACATTCTCTCCGAGTCGAGGGGCAAGCTCAATAGGGCCGCTTGCTGATTACCGAAGGACATGTCCGTCTCGCCTTGACTTGTGCGTGTCGAATCGGGAAACCGATCTCGCTGCTCGTTTGCGATTAATCTTCGACCGACAAAGATGTATAACCACGAAGGACACGAAGTCGCACGAAGGAAACCTATAAAAGCGAGGTCCTTGCTGATTCTTCGTGCGCTCTGTGATCGGCGGCTTTTCCTTTCACGTTCAAATGCACCACTACCCAAGCTGCGCCACCGCAACGCGTCTACTCGCGCGGTGTTATGATTTCTAGCCTGACCGCATTCCATGCGAATTAGGCGCACCCTTCCCATCGTTGTGCTGGTGTTGGCGATTGCCGCGGCGGTGACTTTCGCCGTGCAGTTGAGAAAGCATGCTCCGCCGGAACCTGCGCGGTTGTTGCCCGGAGCCGACGCATTTTTCTATCTCAACCTGGGGGCGGTACGCAAAGCGAACTCAGGCCAGGAGCTGCCCGCGGTCAGCCACGATCCTGCGTACGAACGCTTCATTAACGAGACGGGATTTGAGTTCGAGCGAGATCTGGATAGCGCGGCGTTTGCCGTGCACTATCCTTCGAAGTGGCCGGGCGGAGGAACTGGCGGTTCTTCGCCTGAGGTGAGGTTTTCCGAAGTGATGGAAGGCAAATTTCACGGAGAAAAACTTAGGAGCTACCTTCACGGAATTGCGAAAGCGGTCGAGAACTATCACTCCGTCGATATCTTCACGATCGACATCGAGGGACGACTATTGCGGGTAGCGGTGTTGAGCGCCGATTCGGTTGCCGCATCGAATCACGAGGACCCTACGGTGATTCGGGGAATCATCGACCGTTCCACCCGGCTGGCCTCACCGTTCGGAGGTCCGGCGCTTCTGCGGCAGTATTACAAACATGTTCAACTGGCAAGCCTGGCGTGGCTGGTAGCTCGCATGGACCCTGCGGCCCCGTCCTCCGCCGCGTGGAATTCAATTATTACCAAGCCCGCGACGCTCGTGGTCTCGGGAAGCGCGTTAAGCCCGTTGCATCCCATGGCGAACGCGGTCCACGTGCGTGCCCAGGTGTTTGCGCAATCGTCCGATGAGGCGCGCGGCATTGCAGATCGAGCAAACGTATTCATCGCGCTGACGCGCTCGGCAGAAACTTCCGTGGGCACTTCGCTGGCCAGCCAGGGCACCGACGCGGACGTGAAAGCATTCTTCGACAGCATCCAGGTAAAACCGGACGGTGACAGCGCAGTTCTGCATGCGACGGTGCCGGCTGGCTTCCTGCACAAAATTCTTACCGAGCAAATCCCGGAAAGTTCCGCGCCGACGCAAGGCCAACCGGCACCGGCAAACTAACTTGCTGGACAAATTACTTGCTGGATAAGGTCCAGCGTCTTCTAAGGAACCGCGAAATAGTAAACGTTGGAGTCGTCGCTGCCGGCCGCGATCGCGGAACCGTTGGCAGAAATCTGCATCGGCCAACTCATGTTATTGGTCTGGAAACTGCCCAGGGCGTTCCCGCCGGCGTCATACAAATAAAAATCTCCCGGAGTTTGATCGGGATATCCGTCGGCCGCGGTCACAAATTTTCCGGCGGTATCGAGTGAGGTGCTGTTGGGATTGCGCTGCGTAGGCTGCGACCACAATTGCTTGCCGGAAGTTTTCTGGTTGGAAAACAGAAAAACTTTGCCGGCCGTGCCGACGTTGCCGCCAGCCGAAACCAGGGAGCCGTCGTCACAGACCGCGACGGTTCGACAGCTGGTGCATCCGGTTAGAGGGCCGGTCCATGCCGGTTGTTTGGTGCTGCCAAAGTTTGCGGTGGTAAAACAGTAGACGCTCGAACCGCTGGGAGCAGCGGCGAAGGTTGACCCGTCGGCCGACATGGCGATCCAGTGAATCGAGCCTTTCATTTGCCATGTCACCGGCGTGGCGAATTTTCCCGCAGTATTTTTGGCGAGTACAACCGCTCCCATAAAGGTTCCGGCGACGGTCCATTGGCCGTCCGCCGAAATACCGACCGCGATCACGCTGTCGCCCGAAGCGCTGGGCAGGATTTGAGGCGGGCTCCAGGTTGCGCCGGCACGAGTGAAGAGATAGGTGTCGTCGGCGCCTGCGACCAAGTACGAACCGTCGCTGGAAAATGCGACCATGTTTACCCGGATCTTGGTGTTGTAGGTGGAGACGCGCGCTCCGGTGGCGGCGTTGTAAATATAAACGAAGCCTTGGGCCTGCGTAGTGCGGCCGCAAGCGGCAGCCCACTTGCCATCGCGCGAAACGGCGACCCAGTACACGCCTTCGGTGGCGAGAAATTTATCCTGCCAGAGTTGCTTGCCCTGCGCGTTCCAGGCGAAAGTGCCGACGGTGATTTGCTGAGTATCGGCGGGACTATGTTTCGCGCCCGCGCCGTAAGGGAAATAATAGGTACCGGCGACGACGGTGCTGCCGTCCTGCGAGATGGCGACCGAGTTGATGTACTCTTGCGGACTGGCGATGGGCGAGTCTTTCCACACGGGGGTGAGGGACGCGGGGCTGGATTTTGCTTTTGTCTTATTCTTTGTCTGGGTTTTTGTCTGGGGTGTGAATTTGGGTTTTGTTTTTTTGGGAGTACTGGGCATGGGGCGCTCCTTTATTCGTGTGCGGGATTCGCGTGCATTGTATGCCTCAATCCGGCGAAAGGAAGGCAACATTTTTTCTTGTACGGAAAAGCGGAAAAGATCACGATCATGCATTTGACGCAGCAACGTGAAACGTCTGAGAATGGAAAGCAGCCGTGACAGGGATTCGCAGAATTCGCAGAAATTTGCACAACCCGCTAGAAAATCAGGATTGACAGGGAGGGCAGGTAACGATAAGTTTCGGATGCGGAGGCGGTGGGAGTCGAACCCACAAAACCCTATCAGGAGTTTAGCGGTTTTTAAGACCGTTGAGCTAGCGGATTGCTCATCGCCTCCGTTAAATTTATGGTCGCACTGCGGTGCATCCTAACCGATAGGATTTCGTTGTCAACCGGAAAAACGGTGGAAAACACCCTTATTTAAATGCCGAAAAAGACATTAACAGTTGACAGGAATCGGTTCGAGGGGATCGTAAAAAACCTACTGGATTCGCCGCCGCTCAAGCGTGCGAAGGTTAAGACCGCGAAGAAGAAACCGGAGAAGTTATTCCCGCCGGAGAAGTAGAGTTTCGCTCCTGCGATCCCCCGCCCCAAAAGAAGATTAGCGATTTTCCTGCACGAACTGTTACCTTAGTAGTACGACGTTCTCCTAACCAAAGTGACCACCGTTACTTGGAGATTTTGGATCTTCCTCGCACAATGGGCTACCCCCATTTGGACAACCACAACTGTGCTGCCATGCATAGGATCATGTGCCGCTGGCAGCCTCGGCGGCCTTGTCAATCATGTGATTACGGTCCGTCGTAAACCTTCCACTGAATCAATTTCCTCTCCCTCGGCTGTTGGTTGGCAGTATGGCGTTTGGGCGGATATATTTATCGGTGCCGTCATTGGGCTGGCCACATTCTTGGCTGGAATTAACGATGTGCCGTGGCCCAAAATTCTAGAGGCAGCGATATTCGGCGGTTTCAGCGGTGCTACGTACTTCACGAAAACTAAAGAAGTGAACGAGGCGCGCCGACAGGTAAGAGTAGGGAAGGCGAAATCTCAGGTTCTCAAAAAAGAATTAGAGAAGGTTCTTGAACCCTCTATAAAGGAAACCAAAGATGCCGGACCGCAATGAGTTGATTGATAGCGAAGCTGGTATAAGCTGGCAGCAAATTGCGCGGGACGAGGACAATCGTCCTCTTGGCTTTCGCAGTGTCTCGATGCGAGATGCAAGTCGGCGCACTGACCTGGATCGTATAGTGCGGGAATTTGCCGATTTTTGTAAGGCTACGCCGACTGGAGATGAGCTTGCCTCTATCGGCATTGCCATGAATGAGATCAACACGCAATCTAGGGAATTATTGAACAAACTTGATCTCACTGAGAAGGAAGACGAGATTCGTAAGCATGAGCCTCTTCTCGACGCAGCCGTATCGCTTTTCAGAGCACTAGATCGCCACTACGTGCAAATGTGCGGCCTGCTGACTGGCACTGCTGGGGACTAGCTCGTTTTACCGCACAAACGGCGTGAAGACATTCTCTTCAACGAGCTTCGCGTAAGGCAGATTCCCTGCCAGCGCCATCCGGCGCACCGTCATCCCGAACAGGTCTGCCGCTTTCCGATTGTTGAAACGGAACTCGAACTCGCTCAGGTATCGCTGTAGGTGTTTTAAGCTCACCTGATGGAATGCGCCCATGACTCCGCGCTTGAAGAGGGAGAACGCGGACTCCACGGTGTTCGTGTGAACGTCGCCGCGCACGTAGATTTTTTCTTTGTGCTTGATGCGTCGATGGCGCACATTGCGGAATTGCGTGTCCTTAAAATTGTAGATAGGGCTTTCGTCGGTCATGATGGCTTGCGCGTCTTTCGCTACGTTGTCTGCGATCACCTGATAAACCGTGTCCGCCTTGTTGTCTGGGGTCTGCACGTAACGCACTTCGCCGCCGCGCTCCCGAACTCCAATCACAACGTCTTTGTTCTTGAGCTTGCTGCGATGGCCGCGTTGCTTTCCGCCGATGTAGGTTTCGTCTATTTCCACGATGCCCTTGAGTTTGGGGCGGTCTGTATCCACCATCGCTTTGCGGATGCGGTGCGCCAGATGCCATGCCGTGCGGTACTGCACGCCCAGAGCACGCGAAAGCTGGTTTGCGGAGATTCCCTTTTTTGATTCGGTAATCAGGGCAATGGCGAGAAACCACTTCGACAGCGGGAGGTGCGTGTCATGGTAGACGGTGCCCGTTGTAGCGGTGAACTGGAAGCGGCACTCATTGCACTGGTAGAGATGCCGATCCGGGCCAACCTTGCCTGTCTTTCGATTCTTCCGGCCCTTGGAGGTAATAGGCGTGATGCGCGGGGAGTTGCAAGCAAGACACTTGACCCCATCGGGCCAGCGCATATGCTCTAGGAAGCCAAGGCATTTATCTTCGGTATTCAGTTCCTTGTAAGTGTCTAAAAGATTCATGGCTGCTGCCTCCAAACACAGCCATTCTTTCAAAAATTGCATGATGTGTCAAGTGCATAATCGTGGAAAAGATGCCCGTCCCAGAGGGGTGAAGCTAAAGGGGCGAATCGCGAAACTAAATACCGATCTGGTGGTCTTATCTGACAAAGGGTAAAAAGGAGATACAGGTACAATAAGTGCGTATGTCGAGCCTGCCACTTCCGATCGCCGCCTTTTTTGCCGGCCTCATTTCGTTTCTTTCGCCCTGCGTGCTGCCGCTGGTCCCGGGTTACCTGTCGCTGATTTCCGGGGCCGGATTGGAAGAACTGAAAGCTCCCGAGGCCCATCTGATGCGGCGGGTGATGGTGAATTCCATTGGATTCATCCTGGGCTTCAGTGTGGTCTTTATAATTCTGGGCGCGGCCGCGACGGAAATTGGGCAAGTGCTGGGGATTTATAAACACACACTCGCGCGCGTTGCCGGCGTCATCATTATTCTTTTCGGATTGCACCTGACCGGCATTTTCAAGATTAAAGCGCTTTATACCGATGCCCGGCTGCACAGCGTGAAGGGAAGCAGCACTCCGTTGGGAGCGTTCGTCATTGGCTTTGCGTTCGCGTTCGGCTGGACGCCCTGCCTGGGCCCAATTCTGACCGCGATTCTTACCATCGCCGGAGAGCAGGATACTCTGGTGAAGGGGATCTTATTGCTGGCCGTGTATTCCCTGGGGCTGGCAGTACCATTCTTATTGACGTCTTTGCTAATGGAGCGCTTTCTGAAGTTTTACAGCCGCTTCCGCTCAAAGATGCATGCGCTGGAAATCGCGAGCGGAGCTTTGCTGATCGCATTGGGAATTTTGCTGGTAATCGGACGGTTTACTCTGATTTCGAATTGGCTGTCGTTCCTGAACCGCTTTGCTTTATAGATCGCCAATAGAGCAAGATCGCGAATAGAGCAGCCGATTATGATTGTTTGCACCTAAAGGAGTTTGCATATGGGAACCTCACCGGGATCGCCTTCGTCAGTGCCTCCGCAGACGCCGGAGACTTCATCGGGATCTCCGCAGAAAACCGGCACGGGACGCAGTCCACTGGCCCTGGTAGTCGTGGCGTTTGTCGTGGCGCTGATGTTGTATTTCGGATATCACCAGGCGCGGCGCGGGGGAGTTGCTTCCATCCCTCGTGCGGGGCAATCTTTAATCGCGCCAGATTTTTCGCTCGAGTCTTTGGATGGGCCGGCGATGCATCTTTCGGATTTTCGCGGCAAGGCCGTGCTGCTCAACTTCTGGGCGACGTGGTGCGGACCGTGCAAAATCGAAATGCCGTGGTTCGTTGATCTGCAAAAGCAATATGGTCCGCAGGGATTGCAGATTGTCGGCGTGGCCATGGACGACGCCAGTAAAGAAGACATCGCCAAATTCGCCAAAGATATGGGAGTGAATTATCCCATTCTGATTGGCAAGGAAGCGGTGGGCGATCAGTATGGCGGCGTGCCTGCGCTGCCGGAAACTTTTCTGATTGGCCGCGACGGAAAGATCGTCGACAAGATCATCGGACTCAGGGGTAAGGGTGAGATCGAGGATTCGATCAAGAAGGCGCTGGATACGCGGCCCGCTTCAAGCCAGGCTTCGCTCGCACAATGAAGGAACTTTTCGCTCCAAAGCGCGAGGGGGATCGGAGACGAGGACCATTGTTTGCGGCTGCCTTCGTTTTTCTAGCGGCAAGTCTCACCTCTCCGCAGACGCCGGGTAAGGCTCCGACCCTAAGCATGGTGCCTGTGCCCTTGACCACTACGCAGCGGGCCAAAGCGACGACGGTGGACCTCGACTTCCGCGTGCCGATCGGTTACCACATTAATTCGAACGCGCCCAAGGATGAATTTCTGATTCCGACGGCGTTGAAGATGGATTTACCCACCGACATTGTTCTGGGGAAGATTCAATATCCCGCGGGAGAAGATGTCAGCTTCCCGTTTTCTCCCGACGAAAAATTAAGCGTGTATAGCGGCGACTTCACGATCGCGGTCGATGTGCATCCGTTAGGCTCGGTGGTCCCGGGGAAATACCAGATACGGGGAGTGCTGCGCTACCAGGCCTGCGACAATTCTGCTTGTTATCCGCCGAAGAATTTGCCAGTGAGCTTCGAAGTCAAAGTTGTGAAGGAACCGGCTACGCATCACGCCAATCCCGCGCAGAGCCCGCACGTGCATAACTAAGAGTACGTCTAGTGGAGGGCGGACGCCTTCGTCCGCCAAGGCGGGACGATTCTTATCTACCGAGAGATTTGCTTCGCTACCCCCCCGGACGAAGGCGTCCGGGGCTCCATGCGACGGGTCGCGCTGGCCACGGCGAGGATTGTTCCGGCATAGAGCAGCGTATCGGCGAAATAGTTGATGCCTTCGACCTGCACATCGGTGCTGGTGTTGGCGAGCGACGAGATCAGGATTGGTCCATAGACAAACAAAACGATCAGCACCAGCCCGGTCCCGAGATATGTCGCCGCCATTCGGCTTTTACGGTTCAGCAGAAAGTATGCCCCGGAAACAACCAGCATCGCGCCGGTCAGATAGCTGATCACCGTGTGTCCCGGAATCCACGGGGGCAACAGTTTCTCGAGCGGAACTCCGGGAACGTTGGCGGGGTGCAGAAAATGTTCCACGCCAAAAAGTATGGCGGCGATCCCGACGATCACCCTGCCCACGGTAATGAGGGTGCTTCCGAATCGGCTGTCGCCTGGGCCGCGTACGGCGCTGGCGGCGAGAATCGCACTGCCTGCCAGCAGCCAGCCGCCGCTGCCGAATGAGCTTTCCCGGCAGACGAATGTCCAGGCAAAGCGGTCTTTAGGATTAGCCAAAGCCCCCGGGAGCATCAGCATCGCCACGAAAAGAAACATCGCGATCCCGAACAGAAGGCCGGACCAGCGCACCTGAATTTTTGTGGCGATGCTCAACGACGAGGCCAGTAGCGCGAATCCGAAGAAGTATGCCCAGAACAGATGCCACGGCATATACGAGGGCACCATGGTCGCCAAGCCGGGCGCGGCCGAAAGATGCAGCGCGCCAAAGACCGCCAGAGGGATGGCGAAGCACAAATTGCTCAAGGCGACGACTTTATCGAGGCCGCGGGCCCGCGCGACATCGGTGCGCGCGGCCCAGAGTGCAGTCAAAAAGATTAAGACGCCAGCTATGCACATGACAGTTGGCGTGCGGTCCATCCGGGGAAATGCGGCAAGAATGATTAATTGCATGCGGCGTTAGGGTTAAGTTTCGCGTATGAATTCAGCGCACGTTTCCCGGCTCAATAATACGCACCACATTCTACGACAGGCGGCGAATTAGGATTTTTAGTTTGTGATCGGCGCACGGTCCGAGGTGACGAACGCTCAAGTTTCGGCGCCGGAAGTACGCTTCAGGGGGACCGGATACTCAGTGGTGTCTCAAGTTACCTAAAGCGCCTGTCGATAATCCAATTGAGCTGGACAGGCTGACGTGGACCCCGGGCAGAATTCCGCTCGGGGTGTTATATTTCTTAGGCTTTCCCGCCCTGTTTCTTCTCCACCTTCGCCCAGGTATCCTTCAACGCCACGGTGCGGTTGAAGACAAGCTTGTCCGGCTGCGAATCCGGATCGACACAGAAATATCCGAGCCGCTCAAATTGAAACCGGCTGCCTGCGGTCGCGTTTGCCAGCGAAGGCTCGGCCTTTGCATTTGAGATTACTTCCAGCGAGTTTGGATTGAGATTGTCCAAAACGTCCTTGCCTTCATCAACCTTGCTCGGATCTTCTTTGGCAAACAGTGTCTCGTAGATGCGCACCTCGGCGTCGATGGCATTTGCAGCCGATACCCAGTGAATGGTCGATTTCACTTTGCGTCCGTCGGGGGCATTGCCGCCGTGCGTCGCGGGATCGTAGGTGCAATGCACTTCGACGATTTCACCGCGATCATTTTTCACCACGCTCTTGGCGGTAATGAAGTAGCCGTAACGCAGACGCACCTCGCGGCCGGGCGACAGGCGGAAATATCCCTTGGGCGGCTCTTCGCGAAAATCATCCTGCTCGATGTAAAGCTCGCGGGAAAACGGAACCTTGCGCTTGCCGGCGCTCTCGTCCTCCGGATTATTTATGGCGTCCATTTCTTCGACCTGATTCTCCGGATAATTATCGATCACCACTTTCAGCGGACGCAGGACCGCCATTACCCGAAGCGAACGCTTGTTGAGGTCCTCGCGGACGAAGTGCTCAAGCATCGCCAGTTCAATCGAGCCATTGGTTTTCGAGACGCCGATCGCGCCAATAAAATTTCGTACTGCTTCGGGCGTGTAGCCGCGCCGCCGGATCGCGCTCAGCGTGGGCATGCGTGGGTCATCCCATCCGCTGACGCGTTTCTCCTGCACCAGTTGCAGCAATTTGCGTTTGCTCAACAGCGTGTAGGTGAGGTTCAACCGGTCGAATTCAATCTGCCGCGAGGGAAAAATCCCCAACTGTTCGATGAACCAGTTGTAAAGAGGACGATGATCTTCAAACTCCAGCGTGCACAGGGAATGGGTGACGCGCTCGATGGAATCCGACTGGCCGTGCGCGTAGTCGTACATGGGATAAATGCACCACTTGCTGCCGGTGCGGTGATGGTCGGCGTGCAGGATGCGGTACATCACGGGATCGCGAAAATTTAAGTTCGGCGAAGCCATATCAATCTTCGCCCGCAATACGCGCGATCCATCGGGAAATTCTCCCGCGCGCATGCGCTCAAACAAATCCAGATTCTCTTCGACTGCGCGATTGCGATACGGACTGTCTTTTCCTGGCTCGGTTAAGGTTCCGCGATGCTTGCGGATTTCGTCCGGCGAGAGATCGTCAACGTAGGCCTTGCCATCCTTGATTAGCTTGATCGCCCACTCGTAGAGCTGATCGAAATAATCCGAGGCGTAAAAAAGCCCGTCCCACTGAAAGCCCAGCCAGTTGACATCCGCCTTGATCGATTCGACGTATTCCGTCTCTTCCCTTTCGGGATTGGTGTCGTCGAAGCGAAGATTCGTGTGTCCGCTGAATTCGTCGGCCAGTCCGAAATCGATGCAGATGGCTTTGGCGTGGCCGATGTGCAGATAGCCGTTGGGCTCGGGAGGGAAGCGCGTCTGCACGCGGCCAGCATGCTTGTTGGCTTTCAGGTCTTCCAGAATAATGTCGCGGATAAAATTCGACGGAGCAGGCGAGGGCGAGGCAGCCACGGCTTTTTCTCCAGCTTCGCCCGGTGGATGAGATGAATTCATTGCAGAATGATCTTATCGCAAGCGGCTGGGAAGATTAACTCGTGGAGGGGCGGACGCCTTGGTCCGCCCGGGCAGCGGAAAAAAACTCGCGCACACTTCTGTGGCGCTGCACGCCGGACGAAGGCGTCCGGGGCTCCACGGATTCTGGCGCTCAACGTCTTAGGCGCCCATGGTCAGCACTACCCGAAACCGGGCTTTCCCGCTAATCATTTGCTCGTAGCCCTCGGCGGCTTTCTCCAGCGGATACTTCTCGATCATGGGACGAACGCCGCTCAGCGAACTGAATTGCAGTGTGTCCTCGGAATCTTTCGCCGTGCCCGAAGGCCAGCCCTGGATGTTCTTTCGTCCGCCGATCAGTTGCAGAGGAGTCACGGTAAGAGATTCCATAGTCGCGCCGACGATCAGGAGGGTTCCATTTGGCGAGACCCCATCGACCAAAGCGGAGATCGATTTCGAATCCGGAGCGGTCGCCAGAATCACGCGGGCACCTCCCAGTTTTTGCAGCGCCTCGGCAGGGGCACCGGCACTGGTGTCAACGTATTCGTGGGCGCCAAGCTTCTTCGCCAGCGCTTGTTTATCCTTGCCGCGGCCGATCGCTACGGTGCGGAAGCCCATCTGGCGCGCGTACTGAATGCCCAGATGGCCGAGTCCGCCGATGCCTTGAACCGCCACCAGGTCTCCGCTGCGCGCTCCGGAATTGCGCAGAGAATTGAAGACCGTAATGCCGGCGCAAAGCAGGGGCGCAGCTTCCGCCGCAGGCAAATCGTCGGGCATGGCGGCCACCGCCTCTGCCGGGACTACGACGTACTCGGCGTAGCCCCCATCAAAACTGATGCCAGTAACTTTTGCGAACAGGCACAGAACAAAATCTCCACGCCGGCAGGGGTCACACTGGAAACAGTGTCCGCCATGCCATCCCACTCCGACGCGCTGGCCCGGCTTCCACTGCGTAACGTTGGCGCCGACCGCGTCGATGCGACCGGCAATCTCGTGGCCGGGCACGCGCGGATACTGAATCCCCGGCCAGTGCCCCTCTTTCACCAGAGCATCGCTGTGGCAGATACCGCAGGCTTCGACTTTGATGCGCACCTGCCCAGGTTCGGGCTGCGGGGTGGGGCGCTCGACGATCTCAAAATTTGCTCCGGGCTTGCTGACTTGAACGGCTTTCATGGCGACTACCTTTCTGTTGCGGATGGTATGAAGTTAGCGATGAGAATATTGCGGATATTCTTAGTTGGCCGACATCATGTTTCCCGCCGCTTTACGACAGTAGATAAGAAGGAACGCAGCGGGGATGCAATAAAGTCAAAGCTCGCGATCCTATGCCAGCTTTTTTAACGCTTCCGCGATGCGTTCAAGTGCGGTGTCTTTGCCCAAAACCTCGAGTGTCTCAAACAACGGCGGAGCATTTTTGCGTCCGCAAACTGCCACGCGAATCGGCTGAAACATCTGCCCCGCTTTCACGCCCAGTTCCTGCGCGGCGGCGCGCAGAGCCTGATCTAAGGGATCGTGTTTGAATTCGACCCCGGCCAACACCTCGCGAGCTCGCGTCAAAACCTTCTGCGCCATGGCTGCGTCTCCTTTTTGCGGGATCAGTTCGGCAGGATCGTACGGCGGCAATTGGTCCACGAAAAAGAAATCGGCTGCGCTCAGAACATCGCGCAGTAATTTGATGCGCTCGCGAATCAGGGGCGTGATGCGCAACATCTTTACTTCGTCAATCTGAAATCCCGCCTGGCGCACAATCGGCAAAAGTCGTGCACTCAACACTTCGACGGCCAGGCCGCGAATGTGTTCTGCATTCAGCCATACCGCTTTCGGATCGAACGTTTCCTCCGGAGCGGCGGCGGGCTCTTTGAAATTCACCACCGCATTGGAACGGTTGATGCCGCCGAGCGAAAAAGCCTCGGTCAGTTCCCGCACAGACATATTCTCGCGATCATTTTTCGGCGACCACCCCAGCAGGCAAAGAAAGTTGATAAAGGCTTCCGGCAAAAATCCGGCGTCGCGGTAAGTCGTAACGCTGACCACGGGCCCGTGCCGCCGCTTGGAGAGCTTGGTGCCATCCGGCGCAACCAGCAGGGGCAGATGCGCAAACTGCGGCGGCGTGCAGCCGGCGGCTTCGAAGATGAGCACATGCTTGAAGGTGTTGGTCAGGTGGTCCTGCCCGCGGATGATGTGAGAGATATTCAGGTCGGCATCGTCGGCGCACGAAGCGAGGTGATACGTGGGCATGCCGTCGGAGCGCAGCAAAGCGAAGTCTTCGATATCGGCGGCAGCTTTTATTTGCTCGCCGTAGACGGCGTCGGCAAATCGTACGACCTGTCCGCCCTCGCGCGGGACGCGAAAGCGCAGCGCAAAGGGCTCTCCGGCGGCCGCGCGGCGGTCACTTTCTTCTCGCGTCATGTCCCGCGCGTCGGCGTTAAACAACCACGTGCCCTGCGCGCCGGATTTCTCCGCATCCCCGGTGTGCGCCGGAGTGAAGTCCCGGTACGCCAGTCCCTTTTCAAAAATCTCCCACGCCGTTTTGCGATGGAGGTCGATGCGCTCCGACTGTTTATAATCTTCGTTCCAGTCCAGCCCTAGCCATTTCAAACCGTCAAAGATCGAGTCGACGGAAGCCTGTGTATTGCGTTCGACGTCGGTATCGTCGAGCCGTAGGATCATCGTCCCGCCATTGTGGCGAGCGTAGAGCCAGTTGAAGATAAAAGTGCGGGCGCTGCCCACGTGCAGAAATCCGGTAGGGGATGGCGCAAAGCGCACGCGAGGCGTCGAGGATGAAATTTCAGGCATAAGTTAGCGATAACTGATGGTATGGGCGCTGGAAAAGACCCGTCAAGCGAACCGCAATCGCGATTGTTCGTTAAATGACTGATTCTACATATCGTTTGGGGAGGACACTGTACTTAAATCTTGTTGTGTTCCGACCCTTCCCTGTGAAAGCATTATGCCTCAGTCTTCTCCCAAAACTGCACCCACGGGTCTTCGCGGGAAGCCTTAGCCTAATTTCATGAATAGTATCGCTACCAGTATTGTTATTATCCCCGGCGTCGTTGCCTTATTGCTGTGCCTGCTGTTCACTTATCTATACCAGCAAAGCCGGCAAACGTATTTTCGCGCGTGGCAGATTGCGTGGGCGTGTTACTCCATTCACTATGCGCTGGATGCATTCCGTTATTACTATCCTCCGGCAATCGTCGCGTTTTTTCTGAGTTCTCTTTTCTCGGTCGCGATGGCGATGTGCATTTTCGGATCGACTCGCTTAACGGGCGGGACCTTCCGCTTGCGATGGTATGACGCCGCCGTAGCCCTCGCCGGATTGGCTGCGTCCTGCCTCGATCTGAGGAACCGCCTTCTGCCAGCCGCGCAACGCAGCTCTTTGAGCCTGGAAGTTGTGTACATGACAGTCGTGCTGCTCTATTGCTCGGCCGCGTTTTATGTACACGCCCATCGGCGAGGCTCCAGCGCATTTAAACTTCTAGGCTTCTCGCTGGCCCTGTGGGCAGTGTTGAAGGGGGCGCTGCAGTCGAATCATCCAGTGGCGGAGATGTTTGGCAGCGTCGGCCATGTGCTGGGGCCGATCCCGCAGATGGTTCTGGGGATAGCCATGGTGATGGTGCTGTTTGAAAACGAGCGCAACGCCGTGCAGGAAAATACCCTTGCGCTCTCGACTCTCGGCGTCGACCCGAAGCGCTTGCTCTCGGCCGACGATTTGCTCCCGAGCATGCAGTCGGCGCTGGACCGGTTAGCCGGAGCTTTGTCGGCGCGGCGCGCCGTCATCTATATCTCAGAACGCTGGAGGGGTTTGCTGCCTTCGGTGGCGCGCGGATTTACCCCGGAGTTTCTCGACATTCTTACCCAGACGGGCGCCGGAGAATATATATGCGAGCTGGCCTATCGCCAGGGAGGGCTATTCACGGTCCGCGATCTGGCTCACACCACCGAGCGCGTGCCCGTCGGGTCCGCCGGCACCTTCGCCGATTTCAAAAAAGTCTTTACCCAGGCTGAGATTCGTAATTTGACTGCCGTTAGCCTGCAAACTCGAGAACACGCCTTCGGGGTAATTTTATTTCCTCATGCCGACCGCAGAGCCTTCGGAGCTTCCGGTCCGCGCCTGATGGTGGGCCTCGCGCTGCAACTGGGACTCACGCTGGAGAATTATCTGACCACGCACGACGCTCACCGGCGCACTCAGGAATACGAATTGCTTACGGAGATTGGGCAGGCCATCAGCTCGCGACTCGATCAGGATGAGGTCTTGCGCACGATCCATACCGAACTGGGCCAGATTTTCAATACCAGTGATTTTTACATTGCGTTTCAGGAAGGGGACGAAATCCGCTTCGAATTGGAAGTGGAGCACGATCGGATCCTTCCCAAGCGATCCCGCAAGCTGGAGAACGCCTTTACCGAATACGTGCTGCGCACCGGGCAGCCGCTGCTGATTCGTTCCGACCTGGAAAAGACGCGAACGCGGTTGGGTATTACGTACCGGCCCGAGCAGCCGGCGAAGTGTTTGTGTGCCGCGCCCATCCTGCTCGGCAACAAGCCCGCAGGTGTGATGGTAGCCCTGAGTACGGAGCGTGAGTTCGTGTTCGAGCAACGCGACCTGGATGTGCTGGTGACGGCAGCTGGGCAAGTTTCGGTCGCGGTGGAGAACGCGCGCCTCTTCGCGGAAGAGCAACGCCGGTCGCGGCAGCTGGCATTTCTGAATAACATCTCGCGCACTGCCATTTCGAGCGACGATCCGGTTCACATGCTGGGCCAGATCGTGGGCGAAATCCAAAAGAACTTCAGCTTCGATCACATTGGCATTGGCCTGCTCGATTATGGGACGAAGGAAATCGAGATCAAGGCCGAAGCCGGAGCAACGGCACACGCCATGGGCAAGCGCATTCCACTGGGAATCGGAATTCTGGGGCGGGTGGCGAGGACCGGGGAGCGCGCACTGGTGCAGAACGGGCTCGAGGGGCAGATCGGCGCGATCCTGCCGGAGTCGCGCTCGGTGCTGTGCATTCCGATTACGTACGGCGAAACGCTGCTGGGCGCGCTCAACATTGAGAGCCACAATGAAAGTGCGTTTATGCCGCAGGATGTTCTTATCCTGAATACTTTGGCCGATCTGCTGGCCACCGCCCTGCACAACGCATTCGTCTTTCAGAAGCTGCAGCAGCAGTCGATCACCGACGGGCTCACCGGGATTAAGACGCGCAGATTTTTCTGGGAATCTCTATCGGCGGAATGGAAGCGCGCTTCACGCTCGGGACGGCCTTTCTCGGTTGTGCTGATCGATCTCGACAAGTTCAAGGAAGTGAATGACACCATGGGCCACTTCGAAGGCGACCTGGTATTGGCCCGCGTGGGCAGACTTCTCGAACAGAAATCGCGGCAATCGAATGTAGTCGCACGCTACGGCGGAGATGAATTCATCATCCTTATGCCGGAAACCGGACCGGAACAGGCGCAGGTGTTGGCGGAACGTTTGCGCCAGTGGATGGTTACGGACCCGATGCTCAGCGAGCACCACATTACGGGCAGCTTCGGTGTCGCCAGTTTTCCGACTCATGGCTTTTCTATTGAAGACATCATTCGCGTGGCCGATGCGGGCATGTATGTGTCGAAGCGCTCGGGAGGAAATCTGGTATCGGCGTGCGAAGAATTTGCCGAAGGCGAAGAGTTTGCGGCGCAGAGGCAGCAGATTTCCGCTTACATCGAAGGCTTCCTGCAGCGCGAGCATAATGGGCCGGAGCATCTCGAAGAACTGGCTTCGATGCTGGTAAAGTTTTGCGGCGGCGAAGAAGATTGCAATGTTGCGCTGCTGAAGGAAGCGATCGAGGTTTTGAGCCGGGCGGCGGAATCGCGTGAATTGCGTACTTCAGGTCACGGCGACCTCGTGGCTCGCTATACGGAAGTCATCGCGCGCGCTTTGCATTTGCCGCCGGAAGAAACTTCCGATCTGGTTTATGCCGCGCGCATTCACGACGTCGGAAAAATATTCGTCCCGGAACGCATCTTGAACAAGCCCGGTCCTCTCACTGACGATGAATTTTTTCTGGTGCGCATGCATGCCCGCGTGGGGGCCGAGATTGTGGGCATCCTGCCGCACAGCGCCATGATGCGGCAGGCGATCGAACACCATCACCAGCGCTTCGATGGCACGGGTTATCCCGATGGCGCGAAGGGCGAGCAGATTCCTTTGTGGTCGCGCATTATTGCGCTGGCCGATGCCTACGCGAATATGTTGACCGAACATTCCATTTCCGCGGCGCGAACTCCGGAACAGGCTCTGGACGAGCTTTCGAAGATGAGCGGCACCGGCTTCGACGGGATGCTGGTGCGGTTGCTGCTGCGAGAGTTGAAGTCGGAGCGGGCGTCGTCGGCGAAGGAAGGGTTCTAGGTACCGGTTTCCGGTTTTCGGGAAAATAGCTTCGTATCAGCTCCTTCAGGCATACCGGAACTCAAAGCAACCGGGAACGAACCCGTTACAATCTTCGCCATGGGACGCCAAACACAACTCCATATGCTTCCCAAAGATGTGAACGAGTTACTCGTTGCGATGCACGTCAGGGAGCCTCTTGAAGCTGCTCTGCAGCGCGGCAATTCAGAGACGCCAGAACGAATTGCATTCATTCCTGACAATATGTGTGGCAAGACTCTCGTTCTGTGGAGCAAACGACTGGTCCCAAGTCCGGCGGTGGAAAGCGTTCCGGGGAAACTCAGCGATGCGTGGGTTTTCCGCGGCACGCGCGTCCCAGTGTCCGCCGTTTTCGAGAATCTGGAAGATGGCCTCACGATAAACGAGATCGTGCAGATGTTTGACGGGCTTTCGAAAGACCCGGTAGTAACTGTGCTCGAATTCGCGGCGCAAAGCTTGGACGCTCCCCTGTTGGCCCGCTGATGCTGATCCTGTTCGATCAGGCAACTCCATTCCCGCTCCACAGATTTCTTCCCGGCCACGACCAGCTGATCGACATTCCTTCTAAATCTGGATAGAAAGCGTAACTCGGCTTGCAACCCACTCCGAGAAGCACGAAACTACAGACTATGCCCGTCTCCCTTTCTCTCTCCAATAAAGTCGCGCTGATCACCGGAGGCTCGCGCGGCATCGGCGCGGCCACGGTTCGCATGTTCGCCGCAGCGGGCGCGAAGGTTGTCTTCAGCTATCAAAAAGCTCGGGAACAAGCCGATGCCCTGACCAAAGAATGCGGCACCGCGAACTGCTACGCCGTCGCCAGCAATTTAAATGGTCCAGACTCCGCGCGCGTGCTCGTGGCCGAGACCGTCCAACATTTCGGGCGCATCGATATTCTTGTCGCGAACCACGGGGTCTGGCCCGCAGAAGATATAGCTATCGATAAAATGCCGGATCAGCAATGGCGCTCGACTCTGTCGATCAACCTCGACGCCGTCTTCGGCTTGGTAAAGTACACGGTGGCGAAAATGAAGTCCCAGCCTCGCATCCACTCCGCGACCGGGCACATCGTGCTCATCAGCTCCACCAGCGGCCAGCGTGGCGAAGCTTTCCACTGCGATTATTCTGCCAGCAAAGGCGCGATCATTAGCTTCACGAAAAGTCTCTCGTCAGAACTGGCCTCCTCGGGGATTTACGTGAACTGCGTCGCCCCCGGATGGGTGGACACGGATATGTCAAAGTCCGCGCTGGAAGACCCGAAGAGCGGAGAGCAAATCCGGCGGACGATTCCGCTGGGGCGGGTGGGCACTCCGCAGGAAATCGCCGCCCCGGTTCTCTTCCTGTGCACGGAGCACGCCGGCTTCATCTCCGGGGAAGTATTCAATGTGAATGGCGGAGCCGTGCTGGCGGGGTAAGGGCTCGGCCAGCCTGTATCCGGTGCGGCACAAATGCCAGTTTCTGCATCCAATTGTCTGCCAACGCTTCGACGCCGCAAGCAGCTACAATTCCCGGTTCCGGCATCACACTGGCCTGCAAATGATTGTTTGAATGAAACAGCGAATCTCCATAATTATTCTGGCCGCTACGCTCGCGACCTGGGGTGCGTCCGCCTGTAAGGCACAGGGGAATGCACAGGCCCCGTCCGACTCTGGGGCCAGTCCGGCGAGTACGGGCACCGATCGGGGCAACGCGCAGGAGAATTCCCGCAAAGCGAAGGCCCTCATCGAGCAGGGAATTCAGGCGTTAGGCGGCCAGGCTTATCTCAACCTGCACGATATGCAGCAGGAGGGCCGCACCTATAGCTTTCATCATGGGCAGCCCACCAGCAATGGAATCCTGTTCTGGAGGTTTCTGGAGTTTCCCGACAAAGAACGCATTGAAGTGACCCGGCAGCGCGATGTGGCTTACCTTTATGTGGGCGACAAGGGCTACGAAATTACCTTCAAAGGGCCGCATGAGATCGAGAAAAAGGATTTGGAAGAGTATCTGCGGCGGCGCAGACTATCGCTCGATACGATATTGCGCACCTGGGTGAACGATCCGACGGTCGCTTTGTTTTACGATGGCAACGCGCTCGCCGGGAATCTGCCTGCGGAGAAGGTCACGCTGATCAATGCCAGGAATGAGGCGGTGAGCATTTTCTTCGATATCGACAGCCATCTTCCCATCAAGAAAAGTTATGGCTGGCGCGACCCGGTGGATAAAGAGCGCAATCTCGAGGAAGAAATCTTCGACAATTACAGGCCGCTGCAGGGCGTGATGATCAATTGGGGATTCACGCGGTACTTCAATGGGGACATGCAAACTGAGCGGTTTGTCAGCGCGGTGCACATCAACCAGAACGTAAACGAAAGCATGTTCGACCCCAACTCCGGGTACGATCCGAACAAAGCCGCGGGGAAACACTAGAGTAACGTGGCAGCGATCAGTCCGGGAACGCTCCCGTTCTGGGAGCGTAACTGCCTCATACCGCTCAATTTAGGCAAGTATCCGGATTTCGCGGAACTCATTGTGCGGAGCTGCCTAGCCCATAGTGTGGCTTTTTTACCACAGCCAAATTTTGTTACACGGCTGTAATCTACTCATTCACCGGGACATATTCCTATCCTTTGAATCGAGAGCAGACAGTCCGCTCGGCCGTGGAATGCAGTGGGATTGGTTTGCACAGCGGCGCGCCCGTTTCCATGCGGATTATTCCCGGGCCTCCCGGAACCGGAATTGTCTTTCGCAGAGTCGATCTCGATGGTTTTGAGATTGAAGCTATCAGCCGCAACGTGGCCCGCGTGAGCTACGCGACCAGCCTGATGAAAAAAGGCGTGTTCATCTCCACGACGGAGCATTTGCTGTCGGCGTTTGTCGGCCTGGGGATCGATAACGCGATCGTGGAACTCGACAACCTGGAGCTGCCGATATTGGATGGAAGCGCTCTTCCGTTCGTGGAGCTGATTCAGAAAGCCGGTATCCGCAAGCAGCGCCGCCCGCGAAAATATCTGAAGATCTTGCGCGAAGTCGAGATGCGCGAAGGCAATAAATTTATCGCGGTGCATCCCGCGGACAGTTATTCGGTTTCCTACTCGATCAACTTTCCGCATCCGCTGATTGGCAAAGAAACTTTGCAAGTGGAGCTGGCGAACGGAAGCTACGTGCGTAAGATTGCCGCCGCCCGCACCTTCGGTTCGCGCGAAGACGAAAAAGCGATGCGCAACATGGGACTGATTCGCGGCGCAACGCGCGAGAATTGCATCGTGCTGACTCGCGACGGAGTGGAAAATGGTCCGCTGCGTTTCCCGGACGAGTTCGTGCGGCACAAAGTTCTGGAT
>Ga0302319_10006948_pt1 | contig 22330 bp, 28 predicted proteins | sample Bog_T0_2_FD_203319 | JGI IMG/M metagenome (GOLD analysis project Ga0302319, IMG submission 203319) | Peat permafrost microbial communities from Stordalen Mire near Abisko, Sweden - Bog_T0_2 | ecosystem: Environmental > Terrestrial > Soil > Wetlands > Peat | place: Sweden: Abisko, Stordalen Mire... | reverse complement strand
GTCTTGCGCAGTACCACGAGGTCACGAAGGATCAGCGCGCCGAGGGCGGTACGACTCGCTTCGAACACCGAGCGGGTGGGCGAGGTCACAATCGTGTCGGTCGTCATACCTCTCGCAACTCCTTGCCGGTGAGATTGATGAAGACCGTCTCGAGACTCGGCTCGGCGACCGCGAGGTCGATGATCTCGATGTTGATACCCTCGGCGACATTCACTACTCGCGGCACCAGGCGGTCGGCCCCTTCGACCTGGAGGGTCACCACGTTGTCGACGACCCGCGTCGCCATTACACCGCTGAGTTCGTCGCCGAGCGCTCGCGCGAGCCGCTCGCCGTCGCGCGCAACTTTGACGGTGACAATCGTGTCAGCCCCGGTGCTCTTTTTCAGATTGGCGGGCGTGTCGAGGGCGAGCACCTTGCCGTGGTCCATGATCGCCACTCGTGTGCACAGTTGGTCGGCCTCTTCCATGTAGTGCGTCGTTAGGACCACCGTTTGACCGGAGTGGTTGAGCTCTTGGAGCATCTCCCAGAGCGCCAAGCGGCTTTGGGGGTCGAGTCCCGCGGTGGGCTCATCTAAGAACAGCACCGCGGGGTTATGGAAGATCGCGCGGGCGACCATGAGACGCTGAGCCATACCACCGGAGAGTGCGTAGACCGACGCCTTCGCCCACTTCGAGAGCGAGAATCGCTCCAAAAGCTCATCGGAGCGGCGTCGCGACTCCTTCGCGCTGATGCCGAAGAGCCGACCATGGAAGTAGAGGTTCTCCCAGACGGTCAGTTGCCGGTCCAACGTGTTCTGCTGGGAGACGATGCCCGAGACTTGTTTGACGAGCGCGGGGTGTTTTCGTACGTCAATACCGGCGACGAAGGCGTTGCCGGATGTCGGTACCACGCGCGTCGTCAAGATGCCGGCGGTGGTGGTCTTGCCCGCGCCGTTGGGGCCGAGCAGACCGAAGATCTCGCCGTGGAGGACGTCGAGATTGAGTTGGTCGACGGCGGGGGCGTCCATGCCCGGGTATGACTTCGTCAGGTTCTCGGTGTGAATGACCTCGTCGTCGGTAAGCGTCATCGATCTTTCCGTGGGTGGATTGCCAGGCCAACCTTATTGCGCGATCGCGCCAATAGGTCACCGAAACGCCAGTACACGAGTCGCGGTTGACGTCGGTTCCTCGGCCCGGGACGACGTCATGACATATCTATAGGGTGTTCTCCAGTGACGCGAGGCAATCCGCTCGAGATGAAGCACACCCTCAAGACCGAGTGGACCCTCGGCGTGGTGGGTGGCGTCATCGCGGTGACGGCCCTCGGCCTCGGCCGGGCCTTCGGGAAGATCGAGCACTCCTCGCTCAATCAGAAGTTGATCAGTTGGGCCGCGGCGGTAGTACTGCTGATTGCGGGCGCCTTCGCCATCGTGCACCTCTCGAGGGCCACGGGGCGCTTCGTCACGCGTCAGTCCAACATCGGGGCCGGGGCGACCATTCGCCTCATCGCGAGCGGTGCGGGCTCGCTCATCTTGATCTTCCTGCTCCTGACGGTGCTGGACGTCTCGCTCGACCATCTCCTCATCGGCGCGGGGGTGGCCGGCATCATCCTCGGCGTCGCCGCGCAGCAGAGTCTGGGCAATATCTTTGCCGCGTTAGTGCTGCTGCTCGCGCGCCCCTTCGTCGTCGGCGACAACATTCGCATTCGCTCTGGGGTCACTGGCATCATCGATGTCAAAGTGCTCGGCATCGGCCTCACGTACGTGACGGTCCTCACGGAGGATGGCTACCTCAAGGTCCCCAACTCCGTCCTGCTTGGTGCGGGTATCGGACAGTTCATTCCCGGCGTGACACCGCCGGCTACGCCGCCGGTAGCCCCTGCCCCGCCACCACGGAGTGGCAGTTCGGCGCCGACGCCATCGGCAGCAGAACCGAACCCTGAGTCGACCGCACCGAACACCACTCTCTCGGGGTCGGACGAATCATCAATGTAGGGTGCTGTCGCACGTTTAACGCGAGGGAATCTTCGGTGAACGAAGAGCGTTCTTCAATAGCGCGACGTTCTCCAGGGGAAATGGCTTGACGTTGATATCGCAGTCATATAGGATGACTCCTAAATCGTAGTCAGCTCGATTGACTGCGATATCAGCGTCAGGAGCATCGGATGGCTTACCAGGGAAAGATCTCTAGTGCCGAATCACTGGGACGCGTTCTGCAACAAGCCCGTCTCCTCGCGGGGTTGAGTCAGCGCGAGCTCGCCCGACGGTTAGGAACGACCCAGAAGTACATCTGGGAACTCGAAGCGGGGAAACCTTCAATCATGATGGATCGACTCTTTGCGGCGATGCGAGAGACGGGGATGGAGTTGACCGCCACCGTGACACCACGAGGCAGCGATGGCTGACCTGATCGTTGAACTCTACGGAATTCGCGTCGGAACCCTCATTGGATCCTGGCGCACGTTTGATCTTCGAATTGACCCCGCCTTCGTCGATCGGTTCGGAATCGACAGCCCCATCATCTCCGTCGCGATCCCGCTTACTGCCGTGCCAGTGAGGGCGCGCAGAGAACGTCGTCAAAACTTTTTCAACGCGATGCTCCCCGAAGGCAGAATGCTCTCTCGCCTCGCTCAGGAAGCGGGCGTTGAGGCCTACGACGTCATAGGTTTGCTGCGGCGCTTCGGTCGGGACGTCGCGGGAGCAATACAGATATGGGACCACGACGTTCCCGGAGAACCGCGACGTCCTTCGCTGGTGCCGACCTCGAATGCGGATGTCGCCGAGTTACTTAAACATGTCCGGGAGAACCCTCTGGGAAATAAGTCTCCGGGTGGGAAGACCTCGCTACCCGGAGTACAGGACAAGATCGTGCTCGCCCGCACCGCAGAAGGTTGGAATCGTGTCGCCGATGGCTGGCCATCGACTCATATCCTCAAGCCGATTTCGCAGGACCATCCGACGATGATCTACGACGAGGAGTACGGCGCCCGCTTTGCCCGGGTCGTCGGTCTTTCGAGCTTCTCGACGTCGATGGAAGAGTTCGACGAAGTGACTGCCGTGGTCATCGAGCGCTACGACCGATCCCCGGACGCACCCGACGGCAGAATTCACCAGGAGGATTTCAGTCAGGTGCTCGGCGCGGCCGGTAGCGCTAAATATCAGAAGTACGGCGGAAAGGTGAGCCTCCTGCGCGTCGCGCAGGTGCTGCGGACTCTGAGCGACCAGGACTCACTCGAGCGGCTTTTTAAGCTCGTTGTGCTGTCAGTCGCGGTGGGGAACCTCGATCTCCACGCCAAAAACCTCTCTCTCTTGCACTTCATCGATGGGTCGATCACCCTCGCCCCCGCGTACGACGTTGTACCTCAGGCTCATCAAGACAACGACGGCGAGGTCGCGCTCGCGATCGGTGGCGAGTATCACCACGCGGCCATCACTCGCGACCATTTGGTGACCGAGGGGCTCGGGTGGGGACTCGCAACGGCTGCGGTCATCGCCGACGAGACTCTCGACACGGTCATCGAATTTGCGAGGGCCGAATCACCACATCAAGGTGCGCACCCGGACCTCCCGACCAACATCGAACGAGCCGCGTCGAACCTCCTGAGGGGGAAACCCGTCGGGAAGTGAGCACACCTGAAGCTCCGACGAGTATCCAACCCTCGGCGGTCAAGCTACGCCACGTTCGATGCACTCTTCGATTCAGCGTCAGTTCAACTTCCAACTTCGCGATGCGGTTATCAAATCGTCGAGATCTGAAGACCGTTGGGATGTGGAGAGCCCGCTCGGGGCTCGGGAACGATCGTGCGAGGCGCGCAATGACTCGAAGACGGGCGAGACAGGTGACACTCGAGGCGTACGCCGAACAGTGGCTCGCTCATCGTCACGACCTGGCGGTCCGAACGAGAGAACTCTACGAGTACCTCCTCAGCAGTCACATCTACCCCAGCCTGGGTAGTTCTCCTCTCCGGAGTCTCACGCCCTCCATGGTCCGAGGATGGCACGCCGAGTTAGCGCAGCGACACCCCAGTACCGCAGCGAAGGCGTACCGTCTGCTCTCGACGATGATGCGAACGGCGGTGACCGACGGCGTCGTGACAAGTTCTCCCTGCCGTGTGCGTGGTGCCGGTGTTGAGCACTCGTCCGAGCGCCCGGTGGCGACGGCGAGAGAGGTCGATGCTCTGGCTGAGGCGATGCCGGAAGATTTACGACTCGCCGTCCTCCTCGCGACGTGGTGTCAACTACGCCGCGGCGAGATCCTCGGTCTTCGGCGATGTGACGTCGACGAAGTTCACTCGATTATCAGAGTTGAGCAGAGCCGGACCATCGCCCGCGACGGAAGTTCAATCATCAAGCCTCCAAAAACCCGGGCCGGCCGAAGGTCGCTCGCAGTACCCGAGTCAGTCATGAACGTCGTTCTCTGGCATCTCGACCGATATACGGCAATGGCGTCAGAGTCGCTCCTCTTCAGTGCCCGCAACGGGCAGCCGCTCTCGGTGGGCGTGCTCCAACGAGCCTGGAACAACGCTCGAATGAGCGTGGGGCGTGCGGACTTGCACCTTCACGACCTGCGCCACACCGGCCTCACCTTCGCCGCCGCCACAGGTGCGACGACCGCAGAACTCATGCGTCGGGCGGGCCACGCTTCGACCGACGCCGCCCTGCGGTACCAACACGCCACCCAGGGGCGAGACCGCGTCTTGGCTACAGCGTTGGAAGAGTTGATGAAACCGAGTGGCTGACGTCGGGGCACGGCTGTCGGCCACAATTGATGGCTAGATTCCAATGAAGCCTGGAGAGGAATTGAAGCCGGAGTCTCGCGCTCATCACGAGATCCGTCAACAAGAATTGATTGACGCTCCCTATGGCGCATACGACAAATGCCCGCTTGACGTACCGGATGAATGGGGAAGTCTGGCGGCACTTCATACAGGCGAAACCGGTTGGTGACCCCGACGGGTCGCTTTGCCAGATGATATTGCCCTGCGAATTAATGCGTAGCAACTCGTAGCATTCGACGCTACATTTCAGAAATGACGAGAACAATCCCGCAAAGAGAATTACGAAACGACAACGCGCGTGTAATTGACGCGGTGGTCTCCGGAGAGCGCTTTGTCATTACTCGCAACGGTCTCGCCGTCGCCGAACTGGTGCCAGTCCAGACCAATCGTCCGAGCTTTGTGCGAAAGAGCGAACTACTCGCCATCGCGATGAGAGGGGCCCACATTGATTGCGACCAGTTTCGCGCCGATCTCAACCGCGTTATTGACCAAGGGCTCTAGTGTCTTCGGGTCTCCTTGACACGTCCGTCATCATTGACTGGGACAGTCGCGAAGTAGCTGATGCGCTGCCCGATGAATCGACGATTAGCTCGATCACCTTGGCCGAATTAACTGCAGGTCCGCGACTCGCATCAACCGGTGTGGAAAGCGCTCGTCGTCAATCTCGACTCCAAGAGGTTGAGGCCATGTTCAATCCAATACCGTTCGACGTCTACGCCGCACGCAGTTATGGCGCAATTGTCACCGCGGTGACGGATGTTGGGCACTCTCACCGTCTTCGAATCGCTGACTTACTTATCGCCGCTACGGCGCACGCCAATGGCCTCACGCTGTACACGCGCAATCCCGACGACTTTGTCGGCCTCGAGGATGTAATTGACATCATCAGCATCTGACGAATCTGGCCACACAAGCCAACTGATCCTTACCATTTGACGCCCTACAATCACTAGACTCACTGCGTCTTATAGGAAATTGCGGGCGTAGTTCAGCGGCAGAACATCAGCTTCCCAAGCTGAGAACGCGAGTTCGATTCTCGTCGCCCGCTCCAATTACTTTCATTGAAAGAGCAATGGTTTCAAGCGCTTTCTGTTAACCATGGTTGAGCACTGTGTCCCTATTACTTGCCCACGCTGCATTCTTCTTGCCCATACATTGCCCAAGCATCAGTGGGTACGTCGACCTAGTCTCGAGTTCACTAGTCGCATTCTCGTCTTATCAGCAACCGAGGGCATAGTTGATGGCCGTACAGACTCTACGCATGACTTCGTCGTCAACACGACCGAGTGGCCCCGTGAGAGAGTTCTGCAGAACGGTGTGGAGGCCGTCGCAATTGATGACCGAAGGTTGGTTGATGCCCGCGTCGTCGTGGTCGAAGTCGACTTCGGCCGCTAGGCCCCGTATCGATGTGGAAATCTCGGCGACGGTTGCGAGTGCCCTTACGTCGATTACTTCCGATCGAGTGAGCAACAAAACCGGTCGGTGCTTCTGGCCGACCTCAGCCAGCCAAATCTCGCCTCGCCTCACGGCTGACCCCACGCTTCGACTTCTGTCCAGAAGGCGTCAACGCTCTCGGGATGTTTCGCGTACGCCTCGCGGTCGGCCCTCTCAAGGGCAGCTCGAACGGCCTCGGTTACCCCTTGCCGGGCCGCAGCCGAGATGTTCACACCGAGTTCGCGAGCGCGCTGGGCGAGATCTTCATCCATCGTGAATGTCGTCCGTGCAGATGCCATACAAATATGCTATCAGATCGTGATATCATCTTTGATGCGTTGGAGCGACTTCAAATCGAGCAACACTCGATAGACCGACATTTCGTGCCACTTCTCACCGTCGCAGCACTGTCGCAACCGCGACCGTGGCAGCACATGACGCCCCTAGGACACGACGTCACCACGGGAGCGGACCGTCTTCGTTCGAAAACGTACCCGTCGGACCGTCGGCGCCAATCAGCGCCAGCCGAACGGGTTCATGGGCGGCCTGTTCGACGGTGCGCGTGCCCCGGAAGTAGTTGAGGTCTGTCGATGTGAAGCCCGGGCACGCGGCGTTGACCTTGATGCCAGCCGTTTCGAGCTCGGCGGCAAAGGCAACCGTGACGGCATTGGCCGCCGCCTTCGAGGCGGAGTAGGTGCCGAACATCGAGCGGTGCGGGTTCGTGCGGTCCGAATTCAGCGTGAGTGATCCGCCGGAGCTGGCAATATTGACGATGCGTGCCGCCGGCGATTCACGAAGGAGGGGCAGCATCGCTTGCGTGACGGCGATGACACCGAACACATTCGTCTCGAAGACCGCGTGCACCTCGACGAGCGACGCGACGCTGAGACGGCCAGCCTCCACGACCTCCTCAAGCGACCTGCCCGGCGTATCCGCGTGCGAGATGCCCGCGTTGTTCACGAGCACGTCGAGACGGCCAAACTCATTGCGGATGCGCTCCGCCGCGGCAGCGATGGAGGCCGGATCGGTGACGTCGAGCTGGACGGCGCGAGCGTCGTCTCCGACGCTCTTTGCCGCAGTCTCCCCAGCTTCGAAGTCGCGCGACCCGACAAGCACGGTGAGGCCGTGCGCCGACAGATCCTTCGCAATCTGAAGACCAATTCCTTTGTTGGCTCCGGTGACCAGAGCGACAGGCTTGTCCTGCATAGTGAACTCCTTCGTGGTTTTGTAGACGGATAGGTTGTCCACTTCACATTAGTGGAGATCGGATAGGCTGTCCACTTAGAACCACCAATGACCCCTGACCAACTTCCTTCACCCTCGAGGCGGGCCGACGCCGAGCGTAATCGCGCGATGATTCTCGAGGCCGCGCGCTCCGCGTTCGCCGATCCGCAGACTGAGGTGTCGATGGCGGAGATCTCACGGCGCGCCGGTGTCGGTATGGCGACTCTTTACCGCAACTTCCCTGGCCGACGCGAACTCCTCGAGGCTCTGTACATCGACGAAGTCGATGCTGTGTGCGATGCCGCGAAGACCGTGGAGGCAGAGACGCCCGGAGCTGCGTTTGAAGCGTGGCTTCATCGCTTCTTCTTCTTCATCACGAGCAAACATCCGGTTGGCATCGAATTGCTCAAGCATTCAGGGGGAACCGCCCCCGTCATGGGAGAGAGTCGCGGCCGCGTCACGGTGGCCGGTCGACCGCTTCTCCACGCCGCGCAGCGCACCCATGAGGTTCGAAAGGATCTCACGCTCGAGCAGATCCTCGACTTGGTCGTTGGCATCGCCTCAATTCACGGCGAGTCCGACTACCTCGAACCAATCCTGCAGGCAGCACTCGACGGTCTTCGCTCCCCCAAGGGATAGAGAGCCCGTGTTGGGAGTCGGAGAAACCTGCTCTACCGCGTCATCTCGACGGTCATGTTCGCGAGAAGTGCCGATTGAGAGTTGAAGTTTCTTCGCTGGACAGGCCGACCGTTGAGGGGCTCCGGCGTAAATGACTATCCGGAGAAACTCAGAACATATGAATGTCCAACAATTGTCCAAATTCGAGCATTTCTCGCCTAGCGTGTGCACATGTCCACGGCGACGAAAAAGGGGACCGAGTGGGCCAAGGGTGCCATTGCGCTCGCCGTCGCTGGGTACGGCATCGTGATCAAGTATCTCCGGAATAAGCACAAATCAGACGCAAAGAATGCTGCACCGAGAGCGAGCGCGCACCTTCGTCAATATGCCGCGACCCTTGGGGACGACCCAGAGTTCAAAACCTGGGCATCGAATACACGCGAGGCCGCAGCGAAGGGTCTTGCCCCAGACCAAAGAGTCGAGAAAGAAGAGCTGCTTCAGTTAAAAGCACTTCGGAAGTCTTCATAGGCCGTTGAGTAACCCTTCGGGGTCGTGGCATTTTTCGAAGCCACACCTCTCCACCGCTGTCGACGATTGGTACGACCGTGAGCATCCCTCACAGGAGAAGATGGATGCGTTTTATGACTGGTGTCTCGCAACAGTTGACGTTGGCCCGGTGCACGGCGACACCATTTCGATTCTTGACGATGACACCTTTGTCACCTACGTCCCAATTGCCGACGTCATCGTGACCTACCTTGCGGTCCTCCAAGACCGGAGCGTTTTCATTCGTTCGATCGAAGGGTTGGCGCAGTGACGAGCGCGAGCAGCACAAGAATGGCTGACACAAAAGCGTTCGGAGTGCCCATGAAGTGCCCAAATCAATCAACTACCCATATCGACGCTCAGGAAATTCGTTTTGACCAGCAAGTATTGAGATCGTGGCAACTCCGACTCGTTAGGTTCCCAAGCTGAGAACGCGAGTTCGGGTGCCTTCCGAGAACTCTTGTGCTCTGCGCGTCACTGAGTAGGAGGCGCACGAAGTAGCGAGCGCTGAGCGCACTCCGCGACAACGTTCATGGAACAGTGTTCGATCTGCAGGGACGCCGAGAACAGCGACGCAGGAGCCGGATCACCCAGCGAGGCATCCAATTCACGCAGCGAACCCTCACGATTCACTACACAGTGACAAGTTGTCGTGGTTTGCAAATCCCGGTCCTAAGGTCGATTGGGATGGCATCAAATCGACCCAAGCGCACCGACACCGACGAAAAGGTGGCCGAACTCCTCCGTACGGCGAAGAACTCACTGGGGCTCAGCCTCACGTTCCTGACACGCCTCGACGGTGAAACGCAGCACCTGGAGGTCGTCGAGTCGTCAATCCCGTTCTTTCACGACGGACAGACCCAACCGCAAGCGACCTCGCTCTGCCAGGCAATCCTGGACGGCAAGTTGCCGAGCGTCATCCCCAACGTGGCGAAGCTCCCCGAAGCGAAGCGGCTACCCGCAGCGCGCTTCCCGCGGATTCGCAGTTACATTTCCGTTCCGGTCTCTCTCAGCGACGGCACGCTGTACGGGACGTTCTGTGCGGCGGGGTTCACCGCCGACAACGATCTGACCAAGCGCGACCGGGCGCTCATGGAGGTCCTCGCAAGCGCCGCCGCGACGATCATCGAACCGGGCATTCAAGAGCGTCGGCGAGAAGCTGCCATCTTGTCTCGGCTCCAGCCAATTCGCGACGCGGGCGGACCACGAATTGTTCTGCAACCCATCGTGGCGCTCGCCGATGGCGCTCGGGTCGGTGCGGAAGCGCTCAGCCGGTTTCCGGCCGAATGGGGACAAGCTCCCGATGAAGTGTTTGCGGACGCCGCGTCAATTGGTATTGGTCTCGAATTGGAGATGCTCGCCGTTCGTCACGCTGTTGACGCCTTCGTCGGCGTCTCGGGATATCTGTCCATCAACTTTTCGGCGCAAACACTGCTCGACGATCGATGCCAGGAGCTTCTCAACAGTTTTCCGTTGGAGCGCATCGTCCTCGAACTCTCGGAACACGATCCCGTGCTGGACTATCGCGTTCTGCTGGACGCGCTTGCTCCGCTGCGAAGAAGCGGCCTCCGGCTCGCCATCGACGACGTCGGCGCCGGCTTTGCGTCGTTGCGTCACATCTTGTTGACGTCACCGGACGTCATCAAACTCGACCGGAGCATTGTTGCTGGTATCGCCGCCGACCCCATCTTGCGCCGGCTCGTGCGTTCACTTACCGAGTTCGGTCACGGCGCGGGCGCGGCCGTGGTCGCCGAAGGCGTCGAAACCAGAGACGACGCCCTCGCGCTTCGAGACGTCGGAGTCGACTACGGCCAGGGCTGGCACTTCGCACGACCGGGCTCCGCCGACCAACTCGACGACCACTACCAAATCGACGAAGTACTGGTGTAGCCCCGAAGCACGACGGCGTGACACGAAGAATGCGACGGGGGGCCGCATTCGCACCTCGTCGAACCCGCCGTTGCCCACCTCTAACTGTGGGTGATTGTCTGCGTCCCTACACTCCTTCATATGAGCTTCAGCTTTCGAAACGACAAGGAAGTAACCAGGGAAAACACCGCCGACGAGATGACAGTGCTACTGCGGCCGGGCAACGTCGTGTTCAACACCGACGACCCCGCGAGGCTCAGCGAGTTCTGGGCCGCACTGACTGGGTACGAGCCACGCCCCCTCGTTGGAACGTACGTGGGACTGCGTGACCCGTCCGGTCGAGGTCCGCACTTAACGTTTCAACAATGCGGTGTCAATGAGCTCGCTCCCGGTCGCTGCCACGTCAACTTCTACGCGGACGACCCGGACGACGTCGCCGAACGGGCCCTGCAACTCGGCGGCGACCTCGTGCGACGGGTCAGCGAAGGCGACACCCGCTGGGTAGTACTTACCGATCCCGACGGCAACGAGTTCTGCGTCGTTCTTTCGGGCAGCCCAGACCGGGTCCCCTAGACGCTCATTGGCGATCAATGCTCGCGTTGGAATCGACGCTTCCAGTCTCCTCGTTAACGTCGAACACTGCATATGGCCACCTTTCACTCGCTTCCCCGACACCGTTTTCATCAAGGGGAATCGTAAGCAGAACGGTGAGGAAGTCGATCCCAAGTGCACTTTCGCCCGCAGAGTCATCAACTCGCTTGACGGCTTGCTTTTCACACGCGCTGGCGTTGGCGTGGCCTAAGCAACCGGTGCCGGGTCCACCCTTTAGCCCCAGCGGGTCCTCCGCATTCAACGGACGATCGTTCGTGAACACGTACGGCTGATCCGTCTGCGCCACTTCGTGGTCAATCGAGAGGAACTCGTCCGTTGTTGGGTCGTAGTACCGGTTGATTATGGATTCAACTCTGCGATGCTGCGAACGACACCGTACAAGCGACCTCGACCAGGCATCTTTATGCACGACACCCCGAAAAACCCGACGAGAGCGAAACGAAGCGCTCGTGCCGCATTCACATCGTTGGTGGCAGCGACGTCCGTTGACAATTGCGCCAATCAAGCGGATGTCGTGCGGTAACTGTGGGTTGCGACGCGAGCGCCCATCGTCAAAGTCTGACACGCGGACCGAGCGATCTATGTCACGCCAACGAATCTTTCACGGCATTTACCCAACCGACACCAACGCTCAGCTCAAGGCTTAGTCAACGGGTTCAATGGCCGCGGTGATGACGTCATCATTCGGATCGTCGAGGTCACGTTCGACAATCGCGTTGAAGCGGGTCTCGTTGAGTCGCAGCATCGCCGTGTTGCGACGATTGACGAGCGACACCGTTGGGCCGCCGATACCCCGATCAGCCATGTCCAGCATGGCGGCGGTCTTCAACATCGTGGCAATCCCTTGGCGTCTGTAGTTAATTCGCACCCCGAGCGCCGCGACGTAGGGACGAATGGCCGGATCGTGTGAACCAACGGGCTGGGCTTGGTACACAATGACCCCGACGATCCCGTCGTCAGGGTGCTCCGCGACCGCGATCCACGCTTCATCACTCGGGTCGACTGCGATGTCGTCAGGCGCGTGGCGAATTACTCGTTGGGGGTCCCGGGTGAACTTCTGACCCGGCGTCGTGCAACGAAACGTTCGAATCTGGTCGTAGTCACGCGGCTGGTATGCGCGGACTGTGACGGCCCCGCCGAGGGCGGACCAGTCCAACTACTTGGTGAGTCGAAGACGCGAAGGAACCTTTACGATGGGCGTGCGCGCAGCCATATCGTCGATGAGCGCCCTACGGGCGTCAGAAAAGGGCACTACGAGCGACTTCTTCGTCTTCTTGTCGGGCATACTCTTCATTAGTTTCTCCGTCACCACTATAAAGGCTCTCCGGCATTCCGCATGATCGGGTGATCCGCTCGGGCCGCTCAGAGCGCCAGCGCGGCGCGAGGCTGTTCGGCCGGGAGACAACGAGCGTGCACTTCGTGAAGCTTCGCCATGGAGACTCGGGTGTAGGTCATGGTGGTCTCCAACTTCTGGTGGCCGAGCATCTCGGCGATGTGGCGTACGTGAGCGCCCGCGTCCAGCATCAGGGTCGCCGCGGTGTGGCGAAAGAGATGACAACTTCCCTTCTTCATTGGCGCACCCGCGCTCACGTAGGCCCTCACCATCTTCGAGAGAACGTCGAGCGCGAGTTCGCCACCGCTCACACTGAGGAACAACGCGGGGTGGTGCCGGTCGCCTTCGAGCTGCGGTCGGATCTCGTCGAGGTAGCGGGTGACCCACCCGCACGCTCTCGCGCCAATCGGCACGAAGCGGTCGCGTGCTCCCTTCCCCTGACGGACAAACACGGTGTGACGGGCGTGGTCGATGTCGGCGACGCGCAGCCACGACGCCAGTCGTGGGCTTGATCTCTCGTAATCGAGAACGGGCTCTGCCGGTCCGGCCGCAGCAAACTTCACCGTCTGGGTGTCAATTTGTAATCGCATGGTGCGCCTTAGTGAGGAGCGAAATTTTCGCCCTCTACTAAGTAAGGGCCACACATTTTTGGCAAAACCGAACAAAAACTTTTTGCGACGTCTCCAATTCTCTTTAGACCACGAAGATTTCAGCGATTGAGATGATCACTCAGTCAGCCCAGTGGGCCGACTCGGCGCTACGCGCCAGTCGGCCAGGGCACGGGGACCTAGGGCACCCGGGTGGTTGAATAGGCAAATCAGTCAGACTCTTCTTTACATTGAACAAGACAACGCTGAGCTACTAGCGATCCGGATTACGGAAGTAAAAGTGCCCCTCTTCGGCGATAGTCGTCAAGCCCAATTTTTGCATAGAGGATAGAACCCGCTCTGGACTGAAAGTCCAAAATACGACACCGCGTTCAGAGCCTCGAGTGCGAATACGAATCCCCGAACCAAACGAATTACCGACCATCTGTACAGAAGAGACGTCTGCGAAGCTCGCGGTGAGTATTGGGACCAGCTTGCGGAAAAGTCTGACGCTTGAACTCAGGCGTAACGAATCGGCAAACAGCTCTAATCGCACCAAGGGGACCGTGAAGTTGTACACGCCGTATCTCACTCCGCCAATGAATGAGGCCAGCGGCTTCCGATCGTGATTTTCAATTACCTTCTGCCTCTGCATCGGCATGCCCTTCCGAATCAATCCCTGAGCCTACGAAAATGACGCTACCGGCTCAAGACCGCACGCCAAAACCTGGAACTCCCATCAGTCTCGATTCGCTCACCACTGTTTCACAATTGTCCATGATTCACCGCCCTGAAACTGGAGCGGCAAAGGTCCTCCAATGTTCAGAGAAAACGTTCCTACAACAATGGTCTTGTTGTTCGACGAAGTACCGATAGCACCCTCTCCACCAACTGAGAGCCCTTCTCCCACTGAACCGCTCCCGTAGCTGAAGTTGCGGCCCAACTGTTGCGCTGTCTTAGCGTTGCTTATCAGAAAGCCAATTCCTGCCGACGCATTTGGGCTTCCACCTCCGCCCCCACCCGTAAGGCTGGTGAAGACCTTCCCGTTTCCTGTTGCGCCGATGCAGGCTGAACCTGAACCGGCGATGCCGAAGCCGGCGCTCCCGTTGACGCAGACGCCGAGAGTCTTGTGAAGCGTTTTGGCGGCGCCGGCGAGATCGCCGGATTGCAAATCAGACGCGACGGTAACAATCTTGACCACGACCTTACCGATGCTCTTCAAGGCAGACAATAAGCTCAGTCCCAGCGGATCTTCGGCATTCAAAGGATCGTCATTCGTGAACACGTAAGGCTGATCAGTATCGGCAACATCCGGATCGATCGAGAGGAACTCATCGGTCGTCGGGTCGTAGTACCGGTTGATTACGGAAGTCACCGCACGGGGTCGAGAACACTCGTAGTCGGTGTCGATGACCAGGGAGATCGGAGTACGATCGGCCAAAACTTTCTCGAACGCAAAAATTCTTCAGGGCCATTGTTTTCAACGTTCTGGTATCCGTGGAGCCTGACCGGGCCCCACCGACCGGCTCGCGTAGATGACGACAGAATCTGTGTAGATTCATGTACACTTTCTCTATGACCCGCACACCCACCTACACCCTCTCGGTCAGTGACGCCACCAAACGCGGTATTGCCGGACTTGCTCGCGACGCCGAGACCGGTTCGTCGATTACCGTCGAACGCAACCACCGTCCAGTGGCGGCGATTATCGGAGTGAGCGAACTCCATCGCTACCAAGAAGCCGAACGGGACTTACGCGATCTTGCGGTCGTTCTGATCCGCACCGCTACCGACAACGGCAAACGAACGTCACTCGACGACGTCTTGTCTAAGTTCGGCTTCGATCGAGCCACTCTCGAACGCGAAGTCGATGAGGACTTGGCCGCTGGTCGAGAGTGACGCCGTCCAAGGGGACGCAAAGAAACGGGCCGCCGCCTCGGAGAACTGGTCGTCACCCCCGCGCGCATCACACGGAAATTCGCTTCACTGACGCCGCTATTGAGGACCTGTTCGCACTCCAAAAGAAGAATCGCCCGGCCCTCAAGTGGGCGATGAAGAAGTTTCTACTCATCGAGCGCAACCCCGAAGCCGGTGCCCCTCTCGGCGGCGGACTACACGGTTATCGCAAGTTGACCGTGGGCGATCGGGACTGGCGCATTGTGTGGCGGGTGACCTTTGACGAGACCGAACACCTCATCGTCGATGTTGGTGAGATTTGGGCCGTGGGTGCTCGAAAAGACAGCGAGGTCTACGACGAGATGCGCCGAAGGGTGGCGGCACTGCCTGAAGGTCCTCAGACCAAGACCTTCGAAGAGGTCTTGACCATGCTCGAAGCTAGTCTTACGAAAAAGCGACGTCCCGCGGCCTCGTCACCTACCGACGACGCCCTCGCGCCCACGTGGTTGGTCGACGATCTGGTCAACCTCGCGGGCTACGCACGAAGCGATGTCGAAGTACTCACCGAGCGCCAGGCCATGGCCGCGTGGGTAGCGTATCGTTCGCGCTGACGGTCCGCTTGCATTCGAGAACGTCAAGACCAACTCTTCACCGGCGACCGGTTCCTCTCGGTTGCTCGGCCGGGTGACAGCGCGCGTGCACCTCTTGAAGCTTCACCATCGAGACTCGGGTGTAGGTCATGGTCGTCTCCAACTTCTGGTGACCGAGCATCTCGGCGATGTGGCGCACGTCGGCTCCGGCGTCGAGCATCAGGGTTGCGGCGGTGTGACGAAAGAGGTGACAGCTCCCCTTCTTTGCGGGCACCGCTGCCTGGATATAGGCACTCACCAGACGCGACATCACGTCCGGGGCGATGCCCCCACCGGTGACGCTGAGAAAGAGCGCAGGATGTGCGCGTCCCCGTTCGAGTTCAGGCCGCACCTCATCGAGGTAGCGCTGCACCCAGTGACAAGCCCGCTCACCAATCGGCACGAAGCGATCACGCGAGCCCTTACCCTGTCGCACGAAGACCGTGCGACGGGCGTGGTCCACGTCAGCGACTCGCAGATGCAACAACTCCGCGCGACGAATCGCCGTCGAATAGAAGACCTCCAGTATCGCGCGATCGCGAAGACCCAGCGACGTCGTCGTGTCGGGCCCGGCGAGAATCGCTTCAACTTCTTCGATACTCAATACCGCTTCGGGCACCCGGTGCTCGACCTTGGGCAGCGCCACCGAGATCGACAGGTCGTAAGGGAGTTCGCCGGTGCGCGCGAGCCAGGCGAAAAGTCCCTTCACCGGGATCAAACGCTGCGCCTGGGTGCGAAACGAGAGGGGCAAACCGTTGGCCTTCTTCTGGTGGTAGAGGTGACGCTGGTAGGAGTCGAGCACGCTCGGACTGATGCTTTCAACGTCGAATACTTCGCGTTCGTCGAGGAAGCAGAGGAATGAGGCGAGGTAGTAACGCCGGGCGCGAAGCGTCCCTTTGGAGTAACCGTGGACCTCGAACCACGTCAGGTAGTCCGCGACCGCGTCGGTCGTCTTCATGATTCACTCTCCGAGAAGGGCGTACGATCCGCCATCTCGGTGTACGGGAGCTCCGGGTACGAATAAGGGGGCCCTTGGACCTGCAAAGAGGGGACCAACCCCGCCAACTTGTCCATTTTACCTAATGGTGAGGCATCAAAAATTGGCGAAACCGGTTCGCCAACTTGCCCAACTCCACCAACTTCCGATACGGGAACGTGGAGAGTTGACGCGAGGTCGGCGACTAACCGGTAGCTGCGACAACGACCGCGCCCACCGCCACTCACGACAAGGTATTCCAACTCCACCAGTCGATTGGTGGCGTCACGAACTTGGCTGATCGACCAGCCCAGTCGTTCGCGTAACTGACGTCTCGTGACCTCCGCCTCATAGATGTCTCCCTCGAACGAAAGTGCTCGCTCCGCGGCGAAGGCCCGCACCTCAGCGAGTAGACGGCGTGCCTGGGGCGCCAGACCTTCTAGATCACGCACCAGGACCTCGCCGCAGAGTTCGCTCGCGTAGGCCACCTCCTCGGGTGTCGCTTCTATATAGGACATCGCAGCACCGTCGAGGACCACCGCGCGACGCTCCCGCTGGTACTGGTGGAGCGTCGCGAGAGCCGCGATCATCGAGAGGAACTTCACGTGGTCGCGACGGTGGCGCGCCGCCGAACTCGGAAACGAGATCGGACCGTCGGGGATGATGACGACCACCGGTTCGAGCAGTCGTTGAACGTTGTGATGACGACGACGTATGGCGGCCCGCTCACTCGACGAGTGAAGTCCCGCGAGCGACGCGGCGGTCCGCTGTGCACGGATGATGGCGCTCGTCTGAGAAGCGTCCTCATCAACGCCGAGCACCACGAGACGGTTTTCCAGCTCGGGATCGAGCGTGGTCGAGGTGGTGGTCATCATGAGCGACAGCGGACCGGCGGTCTCGTAGTTCTTCGTGCGCGGCAGTCCCCCTTCGTCGTTGCCCGTCGACGCAATCGAGAGACGGCCTTCGCTCACGAGCAGTTTGAGTGCGTACGCGGCGCGCGATGAGCCGTGTTCTTCGGCCACAAAGAGCACCTTGTGACGCAGCCCCGTGGCTCCCAGATAGTAGAGCGCCTGGGACGTGATCGACGATAACGACACCAGATCCTCGAGCGGCACGAGAGCGGTCACCGCTTCGACGAGGGTGGATTTGCCTCCTGCAGAAGACGACTGCACCAGTACCCCAAAGGGACGTTCGCACTTGCGCGACAGCGCGGCGAGGTAGCAGACCATCAGATTGGTTCGTTCCCCCACGACGCCGAGACGACTGAGGTCATCGGCCAGACGCTCCAGTAAGTCGGGAGTGGTCAACCACACCAGCGCTTCATCTCGTTCGTCGGGGCTCATCTCATAGAGCGGTGCCTCGTCACGTCGCGGTTTGTCACGGGCGACTTCCGCTTCGTGAAGCACGTGCCCCATCTCGGCGACGAGCGCTTCACGCTCCACGTGGAGTTCACTCGACGTGGCGTCGAGGAAGTTCGAGCGCGCTCGTGCGCCGTAAAGGTCGAGCGTGTCGAGATGAAATCGACCACTCGCCTCATCATGCACCGAGAGCGCGACGCTGAGCCGGTCACCGTCGACGTTGCCGCGCGCCCGGGCCCCGCGCAGTCGCCACCGACGAGTGCCAATCTGGAGATAGGTCTCGTCGCGGTCGGGGTTTGACGTGACAACGACCGGCGTGCCCTCACTCGGCTCCACGACGTCGCTCGGAGTCGGAGTCTCGGGCCGAACGTCCAACGCACCGGACATCGGCTCAGGTTGCCTTGACGGCGGTGACGAAGTTTCTACTGATCGCAGCTCGCCAAGCAGAGAGAGCAGCGCGACGCCCGCGTCCGACGCGGTGTTCAAGGTTTGCGCAAGGTCGAGATCATTGGCCAAGTGCGTCACGCTCGCACCGTGGGCGCGAAGACGATCGACGAGATCATCGCTACCTCGGCCGAGCACCACGATTTCATCTCCGCGCGCAGCGATCTGCTTCACGTCCTTCGCGGCGTACCCCTTGGGGCGAGCGGGTGCGAGCAGCGTGATCGCGCCAAGTGAGGGGCCAACAGTCTCGTCCGAGGACGCGGCACCAATAACCGCCAGAGCGTCGGGGATCGACGTCGTGACGACACACCGAACAGGACTTGTCTCATTACGTGAAGGTGCGAAGGCCTTCGTGAAGACTCCACCGGGCAGTCCACTCGCCCAGTGCACCTGAGTGGGATCATCGAGCCGACGCGCAAACAGCGCCACGATCCGCTCCTCTTGTCGCACGGGGACGACGACGCACCCACGAAAGGCCTCGTGACCACTCGCGCGCAGCACGCCCCATGCGACGAGGCGTTCGCGAAGCAGTCGGCCCGCCTTCACCTCCCTGCTCGGGATACGCAGGCCGAGCGTGCGGTCGGAAAGTCCAACGCCGAACTCAACGGCCTGATCAAGTCTGAGGCCCAACGCGTGTGCGACCTCGTCGCGCCGCGGGTCGCGGACGAACGAGTCATGCCAGTGCGCGCTGACCGCGTCAAGCAACTGTTCGTCGAAGTCAACGTCGAGCAGTGACGACGCCGAGGATTCGAAAATCGAGGATGGGTTCACGATCGGTGTCTCAATTTCTTTTGTTTTATAATCATAGTATCTTAGTACCGTGATGTCACACGAAGTAACGTGGCGTTGTGGGATTCCCTGAAGAACTGGCCAAACTACGTCGAGAGCGGGGACTCACCCAGAAGGCCCTCGCAGAACGATCTGGCGTGCAGGTCCCGATGCTCAGTAACTACGAGTCGGGGCTGTCGGAGCCGACACTCGGGGTGATTCGTAAATTATCCATCGCTCTTTCGGTAAGCGCAGATGCGCTCGTCTTTGGCGGAGAGGAGCGCGTCGCACCCGACGAATCCCTTCGTCTGGCTTTTGAGGCCACCTCGATCCTGGACGCCGACGAACAAGAGGCCGTTCGCATAATGCTGGAAGGTTTCCTCGCCCGACACCAGAACTTGCGCGGTGGGGATGGCCCTCGCACGCGCAAGAAGCCGCTTCGTTAGAGCGAGATTCACGCCGCTGCCGGCCGCGAAGCGCGGCACGTTGAACAGCGCCGTCCCGTTCTCGTCCAACTTCGGTGCTCGAGTCTCGTAATCGAGAACGGGCTCTGCCGGTCCGGCCGCAGCAAACTTCACGGTCTGGGTGTCAATTGGTAATCGCATGGTGCTCCTTAGTGAGGAGCGAAATTTTCGCCCTCTACTAAGTAAGGGCCACACATTTTTGGAAAAACCGAACAAGAACTTTTTGCGACGTCTCCAATTCTGTTTAGAACACGAAGATTTCAGCGATTGAGATGATCACTCAGTCAGCCCAGTGGGCCGACTTGGCGCTACGCGCCCGTCGGCCAAGGGCACGGGTACCTAGGGCACCCGGGTGGTTGAAAAGGCAAATCGGTCAAACTCTTCTTTACATTGAACAAGCAGCAACAAACGCTGGTTTAGTGATCAATGCGTCGCAGACGAATAGTGCACACACTAATCAAACTCCGGTCGCAACCAAATCGAGTTCAAGTGCATATCTTGAATTCCCAAGACCGTGTCGGTAGCTATTCTCACCTGCACCTGATCTGGTGGAGGGTCATCTGGGGAAATGCAAAGCCAACCCGTTGTAGAGTCATAGACGGTGCACCACTCACCAACTCCAGCGACACTCATTCCTACTCCCCGTTGGAGTTCGCTCGCTTTGATTATACGAATCACGCCCGGCGAAGCAAAGGGACTTTTCAATCGACCTTCGGTCCATCGCGATCGCGGATGGAGTCCCCAGGCATACAGAAGCTCCCCCGTTTCAACACCAACTTCTACTTGAAGTGTGCCTACCATCAAACTGGCCTGTCCTGCGTCTCCACTGCGTTCAAGCGCGTCAACTGGAGAGTAGATATCAAATCGAAAGGAGTATTGAGACTCGTCGTAAACGAGATGGCCATCCAGTTCATTCCCTCGCTCGTGAATCAACTCGATCCGAATCACCCCCCACTTTTGAACTGGAAGTGTAGAACGGTCTCATTAGTAGCGTCTATGACGAGTTCCCAAGTCCCGGAAGTTCCATTCATCGCGCCCGGCACATCCCAACGCAGTGCCCCCGGAACGCCACCAGGATCAGCAATTGGTTCTCCCGCATCGACGATATTTTGGATCGTTAGTGGCGAATTCATGTACGGCCTCGCCAGCGTCCCGGACTTCGCGTACTCCGTAGCATGCTGTTCATTAGTACCAGAAAGCTTAAGTTTGGAAACGTCAATTTCCTGGTTAATTTGTGCCTTAGACTTTTCGTCTCCACTCAGTGCGTCGGGGGATTCGGCACTGCTAGTTGCCAGTCCGCCCTCCACCACCGAAACGCTGGATGTACCGGTCCCTTCACTCGCACTTCCAGCGGTATCACCCCCCAAGTCTCCCCAGTTGATCAAGCTTCCAGCGTTGACCACGTCAAACGAACCTTCGGGACTGCCCACATTTATGTCCGACAGCCCCAGCGGGTCTTCCGCATTGAGCGGATTATCATTCGTGAACACGTACGGCTGGTCCGTCTCCGCGAAGTCCGGGTCGATGCTTAGGAATTCGTCACTTGTCGGGTCGTAGTACCGGTTAATCGTGGAAGTTGCGACGCAGGCATCGCACAGCTCTTAGTTGGCGGTGATGACCAGGTATTACGAAATATGAACGTTGGTCAATAGTTCGAGAGGCAAAACGAGGAGTACGTATTGACTTAACTAGCTTCACGGTAATGGAGTCGTCGCTCCCGCCGCTTCGGTGCGGTCAAAGGAACGTCGACCAGCGAAGTTCCCGGCTACTCAATGATAATGAAAGGAATTCAATGCGGGAATGTGAAAGAGGCAAGCCCTATTGCGACTGACCATTTAGCGACGACAGACAAAGATTCACGTCACCTCTCGGAATGGCCAATCGAACTACCTCGTCCTCGCGACGACATTCAATTACCCGAAAACTTCGATAAACGCGGTCGTCTCTCGATACCGCACGAACACTTGTACTCCATTGGCCTGATGCGAGAGTAAAACTTTGCCATTTTCGTAATGAGCCGTGCCAAACCACTTCGCTCGAGGAAACCTCAAGGTAGCCGGGCTTCCAATGCCGACGTTTCTCGTCGGACCTGGGTTGGACGTAGCACCTAACTTGACGTCGCTCACCATTCGACATGGCCAACAAGTCTTCAGAACCCAACTCCGATTGCGACCTGCGTCCGATATTCCTAAGTACGTCGATTGTCGTTCGAGTTCCACTCGCTCGCTTTGGTTTTCTAGGCACGAATCGCTCTACCTGATCGCGCTCCGCAGATATTCCGGGAGGTATATGAGAGCACGCGACCAAGTTAGTTCTGCTGCGTGGGCTCCATTACCCAAACCTCCGAAGACAGCCTCCTCCGGCGCACCGACAAATAGTGCGTCGATACCGGCTCCCTCAGCGGCGTTCGTAAAGTAGCCGCTAACCGAGTGCTTGCCGGAATCGAGAGCGTAATCTGCTGCGCCCTCCGCCGCTCCAGTTGTCACACCGACGGCTATCGCTCCTCCAGAAAGTTCAATGCCACCAACGGTAAATGCCGCTGCACCGCATATTCCAGCGGTTGCCACGACACACGCTGCACCCCCGACAATGGCCGTTGTGATTATCGCGGCCTTGAGCAGATCTTTGCCGATATCAAGACCCCGACATCCGTTTGCATCCGGGTGCCCATCGCACTTCGCCGCCACTTGCTCGCGGTACTTCGTTTCCGCGGCGATACCAGCTGAACCTTGTAGTCCCAACGGATCTTCCGTATTCAGCGGGTCGTCATTCGTGAACTCGTACGGCTGATCCGTCTGCGCCACCTCGGGATCGATC
>Ga0302319_10006946_pt1 | contig 22344 bp, 19 predicted proteins | sample Bog_T0_2_FD_203319 | JGI IMG/M metagenome (GOLD analysis project Ga0302319, IMG submission 203319) | Peat permafrost microbial communities from Stordalen Mire near Abisko, Sweden - Bog_T0_2 | ecosystem: Environmental > Terrestrial > Soil > Wetlands > Peat | place: Sweden: Abisko, Stordalen Mire... | reverse complement strand
AGACCTGATTCACTAAGAACATCCCTCGGGGGCTAAAGCCCAGCGTTTATTTTCAGCCACTTGCGGCACGGCTGAAGCCGTGCCCTTTCAAAACTTCGGCCATTTGGTAGTTTTTCCGCAGCCTGTGAAGCCCGTGCCCTTCCACATGCGCGTAAATATGCTCCACCTTCTCCACAAGGTATGCGCCGGGAAGAAGCTCAACCGTCTCGCCCACCCCATGCCCCGGCAGCAGAACCACATCTCCCTGCCTGGGCAGTGAGTGCAGCGTATCCAGTGGCACCAGGTTGATGCATGCCCCGTCCCCGCTCACAAATTCCAGGCAGTTCAAGCTGAGCGGCGCACCCTCCCGCGCCTGCCGCACCTCCTGCCGAGCCTTCAGCGCCTGGTAGTAAGTGGCGACCGTAATGGGCAGCGCAATAGCAACCCCGACAATGTTACTGTAGTGAGAAAGCAACTCGGCTGTGTTCATGGTGTGGTTTCCCTTGGGAAGAATAACTACACCATCATCCCACGCAAATGCGTCCCTGAGGGCAATGCCCAGTTCCGTCTCACAAAAAGAGAAAGGGCGGCCCCCATCCAACCGGAAGCCGCCCAATTCCCTGGTCCCTTTGTCTCTAGTACCTGTAGTTCTCCGCCTTGTACGGCCCCTCCACCGGTACGCCGAGGTACTCGGCCTGCTTCGCCGAAAGCGTAGTCAGCTTGACCCCGATCTTCTCCAGGTGCAGCCGCGCTACTTCTTCGTCAAGGAGCTTGGGCAACACATAGACGCCGATCTTGTAGCTGTCCTTCTTCGCCCAAAGATCAAGCTGGGCCAGCGTCTGGTTCGCAAAGCTGTTGGACATGACAAAGCTCGGATGCCCGGTAGCGCAGCCCAGATTGACCAACCGTCCCTCGGCCAGCATAAAAATTTCATGCCCGTCGGGGAAGATGTATTTGTCCACCTGTGGCTTGATGTTCACCTTGGTTACACCCGGCTCATTATTCAGCGGGTCCACTTGAATTTCGTTATCGAAGTGTCCAATGTTGCAGACAATCGCCTGGTTCTTCATCTTCTTCATGTGGTCCAGCGTGATGATGTCCACGTTCCCCGTTGTGGTCACGTAGATATCGCCGCGTCCCAGCGTGTCTTCAACGGTGGTCACTTCGTAACCTTCCATAGCCGCCTGCAGCGCATTGATTGGGTCAACCTCGGTGATAATGCACCGAGCGCCCATGCCCCTCATCGATTGCGCGCAGCCCTTGCCCACGTCGCCATACCCGCAGATCACAGCTACCTTGCCCGCTACCATCACGTCCGTTGCGCGCTTGATTCCGTCCGCCAGAGACTCGCGGCAGCCGTAAAGGTTGTCGAACTTGCTCTTGGTCACCGAGTCGTTCACGTTGATTGCCGGAACCAGCAACGTGCCCTGCTCCAGCATCTTGTAAAGGCGATGCACGCCCGTCGTCGTCTCTTCTGAAACTCCGCGCCACTCCGCCGCCACCTTGTGCCAGTGCTGCGGATCTTCGGCAAAAACCTTCTTCAGCAGGTCCTTGATTACCTGCTCTTCGTGATTGCCGCTCGGCGTGTTCACCCAGCCATCCCCATTTTCCAGCTCATAGCCCTTGTGAATCAGCAGCGTCACATCGCCGCCGTCGTCCACCACCAGTTCCGGCCCCTTGCCGCCCTTGTGTGCCAACGCCTGGTAGGTGCACCACCAGTACTCCTCCAGGGACTCGCCCTTCCACGCAAACACCGGCACGCCCGACGCCGCGATCGCTGCCGCCGCGTGGTCCTGTGTCGAAAAGATGTTGCAACTCGCCCAGCGAACTTCCGCGCCCAGGCTCACCAGCGTCTCAATCAAGACCGCCGTCTGAATCGTCATGTGCAGCGAGCCGGTAATGCGAACGCCCGCCAGCGGCTTCCCTGCCGCATACTTGTTGCGAATCGAGACCAGGCCCGGCATCTCGTGCTCGGCCACGTCCAGTTCCTTCCGGCCCCAGTCGGCCAGCGACATATCGGCTACTTTATAAGCCAGTTCCGTAACTTCGAGGGTTGAGGTTGCCATGCATATCTCCTTTTAAGTCTTGCCATTGAACTTTGTGGTTTGATTGATTCGGGCTTCGGTGAAGGGTACGGGCTTCAGAGGCTGCGGGAAAAGTCGGGTTTTGAGTCAAGATTCACAAAGAACATCCCTCGGGGGCTAAAGCCCAGCGTTTATTTTCAGCCACTTGCGGCACGGCTGAAGCCGTGCCCTTTCAAAACTTCGGCCATTTGGTAGTTTTTCCGCAGCCTGTTCAGCCCGTACATAAGTCGAAAAAATGATTTGGGCCTTGGCCTCCAGGGAATACCAGATCGAAATCCATCACATCGTCAAATCGTGATATGTTGATATGTAACAGAATCGCACCTCTCCGTCAAGGCAAATTCATGCCCTCCATCCTGAAAATTCTCCGCGTCGTCGCCGACACCAGCCGCCTCCGCATCCTGCTGCTGCTCAGCGGAGAAGAGCTTTCCGTCGCCGAACTCCAGGAAATCCTGAGCATGGGCCAGAGCACCATCTCCACACATCTCTCGCAGCTAAAACAAGTTGGCCTGGTAGAAGACCGCCGCACCGGCAAAAGCAGCCTCTACAAAATCGCCACGGAATGCAGCGAGGAGCCACCCGATTTGAAAGAGCGCGACTTGAGTCCTGCCGATAGCGATCCAAATACGGCTTGGCCTTTGGGCCCTGAGGGACGTTCTCCATCTTCCGCGCAATCGGCCGCCAGTTTCCTCCAGAATCTGCTTGCGCAAGCCGCCCATGAAATCCCCGAAGCCACCTCCGACCAAGAGGCTATGCGCCGCGTCCTGCGCAAGCGGCAAGACAAGATGCGCAGCTTCTTTGACTCCGTAGCCGGCCGCCTGGGCAAGGACTACGTTCCCGGCAAATCCTGGAAGTCCGTCGCCGAAGCCCTTCTGCGGCTCATGCCTCCCATGGTCATTGCCGACCTCGGCGCCGGCGAAGGAGCCTTCGCACAGTTGCTCGCCCAGCGCGCCAAAAAGGTCATCGCCGTTGACTCCAGCGCCCGCATGATTGAGGTCGGCCGCGACCAGGCCCTTCGCTACGGCGTTGAAAACATTGAATACCGCCTCGGCGACATGGAAGAACTTCCCATCCAGAGTGCTTCCGTCGACCTTGTCTTCTTCTCCCAGTCGCTGCACCACGCTCTGCACCCCGAGCGCGCCGTGATCGAAGCCGCGAGAATCCTCGTTCCCGGCGGCCGGGTCGTCATCCTCGACCTGGTCAAACATCGCTTTGAAGAAGCGAGAGAACTCTACGCCGACGAGTGGCTCGGCTTCAGCGAGACCGAGCTGGAATCGATGCTCGAGAAAGCCCAATTCAAAGAAATCCAAACATCAGTCGTCCACAAAGAACCTGAGACCCCACAGTTCCAAACCCTGCTGGCAGTGGCCCACAAGTTCACCTTTTAGAGGCCACGACATAGCCGCTTCCTGTCAACGGTTTTATCCCGCCGGCTGGCGAGGCTTCATTGGCGGATGTGCGCGCCTTCTACTTGCAGCAGTTGCCTCTTGCGCTCCACGCCCCAGCGATAGCCGGTGAGCGAACCGCTTGCGCCGACCACGCGATGGCACGGCACCAAAAGCGCCACCCGGTTTGTTGCGCAGGCGCGAGCCACAGCGCGCGTTGATTTGGGCTCGCCCATCTGGCGTGCAAGCTGGCTGTAGCTGCGCGTCTCGCCGCGCGGAATTGCTCGCAGCGCCTGCCACACGCGAAGCTGGAACACAGTTCCACGCAGGTCAAGGGATTCGTGACTCGCTCGGCTTTGGGTCAGGTCAGAGCCGTCCCGAACGGCGGCAAGAGCCTCGTCCACCAGCCGCGACAGGGTCGGATCGCTGCGTAGCGTCGCGAGTGGGAACTCATCCCGCAAGCCTGCTTCGGCTTCTGCCGAATCGGAACCAAGTGCCAGCCAGCACAATCCTCGCTCCGTGGCAGCCACAATCATCCAGCCGAAGGGTGTCGGGGCGGTCGCCCAGCCAATCCGCTCCCCTTGGCCCCCCTTGGCGAACCGCGCCGGCGTCATTCCAAGGGTTGAGCCCTCGTAGGCGCGGCTCGATGAGCCAAAACCCGCTTGGTAAATTGCGTCGGTCACAGATGCGCCCAGTTTGAGCTGGCTGCGCAACTGCCCTGCCCGGAGTGCACGCTGATATTGCAGCGGGCTCACGCCAACCTCTTTCTTGAATAGCCGCTGGACAGTGAATGGACTGAGCCCGACGACCCGCGCCAGTTCCCCCAGAGGCACCGCGCGGTCGAGATTCTCCTCAATGTGCGCGCGAATCCTGTCCAACGGGCTGACGTTTCCAGCCGTGGGTTTGCACCGCTTGCAGGGACGAAAGCCGGCGGCCTGTGCCGCTCCACTAGAAGGGAAAAAGCGAACATTCAGACGCAATGGGCGACGGCTTGAGCAAGTCGGACGGCAAAAGACGCCGGTGGTAGTGACCGCGTAAAAGAACCGCGCTGCGGGGTCGCGGGCGACGAGTTGCCACCACGCGGTTTCGTGGTCAAGGCTGAGCGCTGGAAGGGCGATGAGGTTATCGGCGATTTGGGGATTGCTGTTCATGAATGTATCGTCGCCCAGGTCTGTCCCGCGCCGCACTCCGGATCTTGCTTGCAATTCAGATTCTCTTCCAACTCCATTGGCAGCGGGTAAAGCGAAACTTAGTCCGGCCTGGCCTGCTCAGGCTTGCTGGGCATCAAGACGGCCTCCGCGCGCTGGAGGTCGTCTTCTGTATCCACGCCGATGGTGTCGCTCGGTGCTTCCGCAACATAGAGTGCCATTCCGTTTTCGAGCAGGCGCAACTGTTCAAGGCGCTCGGTAATCTCCAAAGGCGAGGGCGGAAGGCGAGCGAACCGCTCCAGCGCGGCCTTGCGGTAGGCGTAGATGCCCAGGTGCTTGCGATAGGCGATGAAGCCCGCGTTGTCGCGGTCGTAGGGGATGGCGGCGCGAGAGAAGTAGAGGGCCCGTCCGTCGAGAGCGGCCACCACCTTGACCGCGTTGGGATTGGCGATGTCTTCAGCGGCGCAGCGGACGGCGAGAGTGGCTACATCCACCTCGGCCCGGTGAAAGAGGCTGAGCAGCGGAGGGAAAAAGTCGGGCGTGAGCGTTGGCTCGTCTCCCTGGATGTTGACGTAGACGTCGGCGTCAATCTGGCGAGCCACTTCATGGACGCGGTCCGATCCGCTGGCGCAGGCGGGCGAGGTCATCAGGAATGGAATACCGCGCTCCCGGCAAACCGCGGCTACTTCTTCTGAATCGGTAGCGACTACGACTGGGTCCATGAGCGAGCTGGCACGGGCTGCGCGCCATACCCACTCGACCATGGGGCGGCCGGCGATCTCTCTGAGGACCTTTCGAGGTAGCCTTGTGGAGCCAAGTCGCGCCGGAATGACGCCGGCGATCCGTAACGTACTCATGCAGGCGAGTCTACAGCACAGGGCGCCAGCGGCTCATCGGGAAGCCTGGGCGATTCCCGGCCCGGGAAGTGGTATGGTTCAGGTTTGACCTGCAAACCACGCACCCGTATCATCAGTAGAGCGATTTCCGCCCGGAGATCGCTTTGCCGGCCCCGGCGTTTCAGGTTTTCTTCGGCGGAGTAGCTCAGATGGTTAGAGCGACGGATTCATAACCCGTAGGTCGACGGTTCGATCCCGTCCTCCGCCACCAAACACATCCAAGATTCGTAAGTCCTTTTTACGGGGTTTTACGGGGTTTTTTCCGCGTAACCCTTTTATGTTTAAAGGATTGCAGAAAAAGGTGGGGAGGGGTGGGGGCTATGTAGCGTTTTTTGGGGGTGCGGAACGGTTGCATTCCTGACAAATTGAGGCTGGGGGCGCTGCGAGGCTCGGAGATTTGGATGGTATGGCGGTCATGATTTAATTGTGCGCGTTTCGGGGTTAATGGACTGCAAAGTTTGGGAATTTATTTTTGGGGTTGGTAGGGGACGACTTCCAGAGCGGAGTGGGGACCCCGAACCGGGGACACCCGTCAGGGGAATAGGTGTTGGAATGAACCTCTTTTTCCCCCTTGGTAGCCTTGATAGCTAACACTGTAAGTTATCAGCCCTGTCAAGACTAACGCTGTTAGCTATCGACGCCTGCGAGGATTACACGCGAACAGGGTTTGCAGGGGACGATTGAGATTGTGAACCAAGAAGGGGCAGGGGGACGGGGGATGGGGTATGGGCACGGATTCTGGGGGTTCGACGGAATTATCGACATGGTTCCATGTGTGCGCGTTTCGGGGTTAATTGCATGCAGAGTTTGGGGATTTTCTTGGGGGCGGTCACACCACCGCGAGCTTCAACTGAATCTCCATCAACGCAGCACGGATGTTGCCGTTCGCTTCCTTGATGACGCGGGCGAAGTTTGGCGTCTCCGCAGTGGGCGCTTCGGCTTTCCAAACTCGCTCCAGCAGATTGGCTGCGGCCTTTGAGTTCCCGTAGGTTGAGAATTCGAGTTGCAGGCACCTCGACCGGAAGCCCGCATCCAGCCTAGTAGTCGGCACAGCGGTGAACACCCAGATGACATTGTCGAGCGATTCCGGCCCATCGATCTTGGAACGGAGGTCGGTTTGCTGGTTCTTGTTGAGCAGGTCCGCCTGGTCAACCAGCACAAGGTGAATTCGGAAACCGATCTTAGGCTTACTGAGGCAGCTAATCCAAAGCTTGGCCACGTTGTCGCGGGTGCATTCATTTGCGGGGAGGAGATGAACCTGCGCTGGGATTTCGCCGGCGAGGGCGAGCGCCATGGCCGTCTTGCCGGAGCCAGTTCTGCCTTCAAGAAGGAGCGCTTGGCCAAAAGGGTTGGCGGCGATTTTTTGCAGTACGAGCTTTGGTTTGGTGAGCCCGATGAAGTCCGCGATCTTCTGGGGGCGGTACTTCTCGCAGAGAGATAAGGATTCGGTGCCCACAGCGCTCTCCTCTTGTATTTGTTGCGTGCTCGCAATTGTACCTTGCGATGAAGGGGTGAGTGCAGGTCTGGAGACCCGCACGACAGCCGGTCTAGAGACACGACGCTACCTTTGGCTAGACCTGGTCGATGCTTAGCCTGGACAGTTCGGCGACGAGTTGGACGGTTTCGAGGGAGACGGTGACGACCTTGCCGATGAGGCGAACGATGTATTGGGGGTCGTCGGGGCGGTTGGGGTCGTTGACAATGCCGGAGCGGGCGTCGGTTGAGACTCGATATTGATCGATTACCCATTCGAGGGCACTGCGGTCGCCGAGGCGGTACCCATAGACATCTGAAGGAATGCCGGAGAGGGTGAGGAAGTCGTTGTATTTGAGCTGGGATTTGTCTTTGGAGAGGGACATTTTGACGACTTTCCAGTCCAATTTGCCTGTTTCGGTACGTAAAAGGGGGTATTCTGGCTGGCTTTCGTAGTCGATGTGGAGGGTCATAAGGGCCGCGCCGATTTCGGCGTAGCGGTGGAAGCTGGGGGCCATGGGGATGCGGGGGAGTTCGCGCTTGAGGTTGGCGGCGTAGCGGGTGCGGTACTCGGGGTGGTGGAGCAGCGCGTAGGTGTAGTGGAAGATTTCCCATTTGGTGATGGAGTCGTCGGCGTAGTGCTGGCGGAATCGGCGTGGCCCAGCACACACTCACGGTTTTCTCGAATCGCGCCGGGACTGCGGAGCTTATTTCTTTTTCCTTGGCAGGTGCAGAAGTTCCGCCAAAATTCGATGCTTCTCACCGACTTCGAGCCACTCAAGACAAATGGCGAGATCATCCGTCCAGACATCATTCGGGGTAGCTGCAACCGGTTGAAAGACCTCTATCCGAGAGGAATTATTTTGGCGCGGCAACAACCAAGAGCCTAATGTGTATCGGAAGCTCCTCCAATCGCCTGAGGATGGGTGCATATTCACGGCCAGAATATCGAACTCCCCGAAGTTATAAGGTCGTGTTTCTTCAGTAATGGAAGTTGTAATCGCGATCTTTGTATCTGTGCCAGGAAATGCCTTCTTGACAGTCTTTTTTCCGCTACGAGTCTTCTGAACTTCAACAACATAGAGTAAGCCGTCTTTGTAATGTCTGGGGTAGTAAAGCTTCGGCGTGCCCTTCTCCAGGCGTTGCAGCTTAACCTGAATACGCGCAGACCGGTCCTTTTTTCTTAAGAGCGCGTCATAGGGATGGTCCCCATTGATGGCAATAGGATTCCATCCTGAAGCTGCGACACCGGGGATAACATCATCGACAAAAACTGCTTCAGCGATGATGCCGCGAATTCCGCGCTTCGTGAGGTCGGAGGATCTCTTGATCGCACTCAGGATAGTGTCAGCATCAACACCCCATTCGCTTTCGAGGGGGTGAGGAACGAAGTTCCTCAAAAGAGACTTCACGGACCTGCATTCATCGTCAGAGCACTCGTTAATGAGCTTTCGGATCGTTTCGAGCGAGTCGTTCATTCGCGGGTCGTCCTGGCTGTTCAGGAACGAAGGTCTCGATTTCGGTTCGGTTCAGAAGAACTTTACCGGCGATCCTGAATACCTGCAGCCGTCCTTTCTTGATGAGTCGTGAGATTGCCTGCCGGGAAACACCACGAATGCGTGCCGCCTCCGCTTGGGAAATCCAATCGTGCCCGTTTTGGAAAATGGTTGACAAAGTAAACCTATTTCAGCTACCTTTCTCCGTAGCGGGGCAGTACTATGACATCAGCCGTGTCGTCCAAACCTCAAATCGTCGACGTGAACGCTAAGCCCCTTTTAGCCGCTGAATCGTGCTTTGCTGAAGATATTCCATTGGATCATCCGGCGCGCTTGATCGAGAGACAACCCTACTTTGCGTCTCGACGCGGAGCTGCGTACCTTGGCGACTCTATGGATACGTTACGGGAACTCCCATCCGGCAGCATCAACCTCGTTGTGACGTCGCCACCGTATGCTTTGCACTTCAAGAAAGCATACGGCAATGAGCATAAGGACCGCTACGTAGAGTGGTTTCTTCCATTTGCAAATGAGATTCGGCGCGTTCTTACAGACGATGGCAGCTTCGTCTTGAACATCGGCGGGAGTTATAACCAGGGCACCCCCACGCGCTCCATCTATCACTTCAAGCTGATGATTGCGCTCGTTGAAGAGATCGGGTTCCATCTGGCGCAGGAATGCTTTTGGTACAACCCCGCAAAGATGCCGGTTCCGGCTGAATGGGTAACAGTTCGACGTATTCGCGTTCGGGATTCAGTCGAATATGTGTGGTGGTTTTCGAAGACGCCGTACCCCAAGGCATCAAACCTCAATGTTCTGAAGGAATACAGCGAGGACATGATCCGGTTGAACCGAAACGGGGTACGCGGGACAGTGAGGCCGTCAGGGCATGTGATCCGTGATTCCTTCGATAAAATCGATGCTGGCGGGTCGATCCCGCCGAATGTGACCGAGGCTGCTTTTGATGTTCCCGAGAGCATGATGAAGATGGGGAACAATGCTGCTAATGATGCCTACACGAAGCGGTGCAAGGCAGAAGGCATCAAAATTCATCCAGCTCGCTTTCCCGCCCTCCTGCCCAAATTCTTCATCAAATTGCTGACTGACCCAGACGATCTAGTCCTCGATCCTTTCGCAGGCTCACTCACTGCGGGGGCGGTTGCCGAGGGACTTGAACGCAGGTGGCTCGCTGGGGAAGCCGTGGAAGAATACCTTAAGGCTGGCGCCTTCCGTTTTGAAGGGCTAATGCGCAATCCTTCGTTGTTCTAAGTTGCGATCACCGATGGCGCACTCTCCCAATGCGCATCTATATATCTGTAGACGCGGTCTCTTCCGCTGTAATGCGGTGCGGGGGTAGCCTTCGGCGAACTTCTTGTTCATCTCCGCATTGAGGTCGTCTTTTTCGTCTTTAGCCTCCCAGTAGCCGCGCGGGAGGTTGAAGGCGTCGAGGAGGGCGGCGTCGATTTTGAGGGGATTGCGACCGGGGCGGGGGATGGGGTATTCGGCGATGAGGGTCCAGTCGAACGGACGGGCGCATTTTTCAAGCAGGGATTCGAAGGCGCGGCGGATGTTGCCCTCGTTGTCGAACTTGCCGCTGCCGAATTTCTGGAGCGTGGCGTAGTAGTCCTTGACGGGAGCGTGTGTAGCCTTCAGCTTGAAGTTGGGCATTGGGTTGCTCATAGGGTCACATCTACTTTAGCGCGGCTGTGGGTTTTGGGGTGGAGTGGCTGGGTGATGTATCTGGGTGGGTACGAGACTGGGAGTGTTGTTGGTGTGGCGGAGGGGCTGACAGGCTGCGGAAGGATTCAGGGTTTGATGGAATTCTGTGGGAAACATCCCTCAGCGGCTGAAGCCGACGCTCATTTCAAAGCGTTTATGGCACGATTGAAATCGTGCCCTTTCAAAATAGCGCTATGAAGCGCTTTTGAAAGTACGCGATGCGACGCTTGCGCTATGATTGCGTCTATAGAGTGAGCGGCCTGTTTCCCCTTAGGGCTGCACTGGTGGTGTGCGTGTCTCGATTGTTCAAGCGTTTGGTCTTCGTTCTTTCGGTGGCGATTTTTGCCGCACTTGGCCTGGGCTTCGGCCTGGGCGAGTTTGGATTGTTTGGCGTGCATGCGGGCGGCGATCAGGATGGCGCGTATCGGCAGATGCGGGTGTATGCCGAGGTGCTGAAAAAGATTCAGACGGACTATGTGACCGAGCCGAACATCACGGACGTAACGACAGGCGCGCTGCATGGGCTGCTGGAGTCTCTCGATCCGGATTCGAGCTATTTGACGGCGACCGAGTACAAGATCTACAAAGACCGGCCGACGACGGGCGTGGCGCAGGTGGGGATCAACATCTCAAAGCGTTATGGATACGCGACGGTGATCAGCGTGGCGCCGGGATCTCCGGCGGACCACGAGCACATTACCGATGGAGACGTGATTGAGACGATCGGCGATGCGTCGACGCGGGAGATGTCTTTGGCGGTGATCCGGCTGATGCTGGACGGAAAGCCGGGGACGGCGGTGAATCTGTCGGTGGTTCGCCCGCGCAAGGCGGACCCGGACAAGCTGGTGCTGACGAGGACCATTCTGGCGACTGCGCCGATGGCGGAGCAGGAGTATGAGAACTCGACGATTTTGTATCTGAAGCCGGGCGTTCTGACGGCGGCGCGGGTGGATGAGATTGCGGCCAAGATCAAGGCCGGCAAGGGGCGCAAGGTGCTGCTGGATCTGCGCGACTCGTATGGCGACGATGCGTCGCAGGGGATTCGGCTGGCGAACTTCTTCCTGAAGCAGGGAACGCTGGCGACGCTTTCGGGACAGAAGTTTCCCACGCAGACGTTTGCGGCTGACCCGGCGAAGTGGCTGACGGATGCGCCTGTTTCAGTGCTGGTGAACCGCGGGACGTATGGCGCGGCGGAGCTTGCGGCGGGGGCGATTCTGGATGCGAAGCGGGGCGACGTGGTGGGCGAACGGACGTTTGGCGAGGGATCGGTGCAGAAGACGATCGAGTTGCCGGACGGCGCGGCGCTGCTGCTGACGGTGGCCAAATACCAGAGTCCGGACGGGAAGAAGATTGAGGACGAAGCGGTGACGCCGAACGTGGCGGTTGCCGAGCCGATGCCGGACGACGACGTGGAGACGGCCGCTCCCAAGGGCGACGATGCGCTGACCAAGGCGCTGAGTTTACTGAAGGCGAAGAGCGCGTAAGACTCGGATTCAGGCAGTTGAGAAGGGCACAGATTTCTGGAATCTGTGCCCTTCTTGCTTTGTCGCGATCGAGCGATTATTCCTGACTGCTGACGAGCGAAAACATGGCTCCGAGCGGGTCCTGGCCCTGGATGACCCAGCCGCCGCCGGGGACCTGCATGGGGCCATTGAGGACTTTGCCGCCGCCGGCTTCCACGCGCTGGACAGCAGCCTTGATGGCGTCAACACAGAAGTAAAAGTTCCAGCAGGAAACGGGGACATGGGGGCCTTTGAGCATCATGCCTCCGTCGCCCATTTGCTTGTGGTCGCCTTCGTCGAAGAGGCGGTAAGTGCCCATGGGGCCCATGTCCATGTCGCTGAGCTTGGTCCAGCCAAAGAGCTTGTTGTAGAAGTCGAATGCGCCATCGAGGTCAGTGGTGTATAGCTCGTGCCAGCCGATGGTTCCGGCGGCGGGCGGCTGGGGGCGCACAGGCGAAGGCATGGCGGGGTTCGCGGTGAAAACGACAATGGCTGCGTCCTGCGGATCGGACAGGACGGCGAAGCGCAACATTCCGGGAACGTCGGTGGCGGGGCGCCAGAGCTTTCCGCCGGCTTCGACGATCTTTTCGATGTGGGCATCGACGTCATCGACCGAGATGTAGCCGACCCAGGCGGTGTGTGCGGGGATGGTGAGCATGCCGGCGATTCCGACATCGCCGAGATTGAAGACGGTATATGCGGGTCCGTCTCCGGGCATTTCCTGGGTGGTCCAGCCGACTACGTCGGAGTAGAACTTGGCTGCGGCCTGGGTATCGCTGGTCATGAGCTCGTACCAGGCGAATTTCCCTTTGGGTGTGAACATGGCGGGGATTCTCCTTTTTGGATGGGAGGACGAGGGGCGTCCAAGAGATTTTTAGTTGATATCAACTCTGCTGGAGGTGTCAATCGAGAAGTGGTTCATTTTTCAGTGGATCGGCGACCGCTCGGGCCGGGCTGGTTTCTGGCAGGAAACGACCTCAATCCGTCCCAACAGGACGGAGGGGCTGGACGCGATAGGCACCCCGGTTTCACCCGGGGCTACTATCAACCTCTCTGTCTGGGAGAGGAATCGGCCGGAAACCTGGGACGCTTGCAACTGCTTTTTTCAGCCATAAGGATTCCGCTGATTCTTCTAGCGGGATCTGGGGCTCTCTGCTTTTTCTGAGAAGCATCCGCGGATCTCTCCACTGGGGTCGGGATGACAATGCCCTTTTTGAGTGAGTTAAGTCCTAAGAATTTAGTTGACAGCGCGGCGAATTCGGAATATTGTCCTAATTCATTAGGAGATAGATCGATGGGAGAACGGGAAACGGAGACGCTGACCAAGCTGGAGTTGCAGATCATGCAGGTGATCTGGCGGGAGGGGGCGAGTACGGTGAGCGCGGTGCAGGAGGGGCTGGAGCAGCAGTTGGCCTATACCACGGTGCAGACGATGCTGAACATTCTGGAGCGCAAGGGGAAGCTGAAGCGGAAGCTGCGCGGGCGGGCGTTTGAGTATCGGGCGACGGTGAGCGAAGACAAGGCAACGGGGCACGCGGTGCGGGACCTGGTGGACCGGATGTTTGGCGGATCGAGCGAAGAGCTGGTGATGAGCCTGATCAAGAGCCGGCAGATTGACGCCAAGAAGATTGCGGAGCTGACCAAGCGTCTGGAAGAGGAAAGGGGCGGGCAATGAGGGAGCTGATTTTTGGAGGCGGGCTGGAGGCGTGGGTGCTGGGCTATCTGCTGAATTCTCTGTGGCAGATTCCGCTGGTGTTTGTGGGGGCATGGGCAGCGGCGCGGGTGGCGCGGGAGGTTGGTTCGGAGTGGGAGCACCGGGTTTGGGTGGGAGCGCTGGGGTTGGAAGTGGTGTTGCCGGCTTGCCATCTGCATGTGGGCGAGCTGTTGCGGCAAACGTGGGGGTTGGCGCTCTTATTCTGGCGCGGAAGCGAATATGACGGGCAGGTGCGGGTGGTGCTGGGCGGCGGAATTGCATCAGACCTGGCGCTGCCCTGGCTGGCGGTGGACGCATTGGCTGTGGGGTGGGTCGCCTATTTGTGCGTGCTGGTCTACTTGTCCGGACGGATGGGTTGGGGTGTGTGGGTGACGGAGGGGCTGCGGCGGAACGCGGTTCCAGCGGCGGTAAGCGAAGAAACGGGGGGCAGGATCGCACGGTTTCAGCGGCTGCTGGGCGTGGCCGGGGACGGCGTGGAGGTGGTGAGTTCGCGGGGCATTTCAGGGCCGGCGACAGTGGGGGTTTGGCGGCACACGTTGATTTTGCCACCGGGGTTTCTGGATGAGTTGAGCGAGGGTGATCTGGACGCGTTGCTGGCGCACGAGTTTGCGCACATGCGGCGGTTGGATTTCGCCAAGAACCTGCTTTACGGATTGGCTTCGCTGCCGGCGGCGTACCATCCGGCGCTGTGGCTGACACGCAAGCGGCTGGCCGAGACGCGGGAGCTGGTTTGCGACAAGATGGCCGCGAAGGCGGTGGGTGGACGAGAGAGTTATGCACGATCACTGCTGCGGCTGGCGCGGATGCTGACGGATCGGGACGCGCCGCGGATTCTTCACGCCATCGGGATTCTCGATGCCAACATTTTTGAGAGGAGAGTTATGCATTTGACACAGAAGAGCGGAGAAGTTTCGGGCGCGCGGCGGATGGGGATTGCTGCGGCTTGCGTGGTGATGGGACTGGCGACTTGTACGACGGCGATGGCCCTTCGGACAGATGTGAACCAGCCTGCGTCGAAGGGGACGAACCCGGCGATGATTCATGTGAAGTCGGAGAGCCTGGTGGCGGTGAAGAGGATGGTGCCGGTGTATCCGGTGGATGCGAAGAAGGCGAAGATCCAGGGGGCGGTGATTCTGGACGCGGTGATTGGCAAGGATGGGGCTATTGAGCACCTGAAGGTGGTGAGCGGGCCGGCGGAGTTGCAGCAATCGGCGATGGATGCGGTTGGGAAGTGGGCGTATCAGCCGTATCTGCTGAATGGGGACCCGGTAGAGGTGAATACCACGATCAAGGTGACGTATACGCTGGCGAAGTAACCACCTGCGGTGGGGCAGACGCGGCCTTGGCGCCCTTGGTCGATTGGATGGTGGAGGGTGTTGGCTTTGGCCTTGCGCCGGAGAACAGGCGCTCGGGTGCAGGGGGAAGATGGGCGTGGCTTTCGGGCTGCGCCCGGTTTGTTTTGAAGCGGGGAGTTGATATTTGCGTTTTCCCACTCATTCGCCGGGAAAAAGGCGAAGGAATGGGGCACGGGCGGCTGCGGACGCTCCAGTTGTTCTTTCCCGGAATTGCACTCGATGGTTCGCTGGCGTTTTCCGCACGTCGCGCCTGGACGTTACGATGCTAGCCTTAGGCTGAGGTGTTCTCTCACTATTTCGTGGAGGGATGCCTGCGAGGGCTCGATTCAGTTGGCAATTTATCCCCCACAGCGCGTGGAACCACAGCCACTTATGCGGCCGCGACGGCTGCAGACGCCGCAGGTTCCAGAACAAAGGCGGCGCAAGCTTGCGGGCAGGTTCACCCTGGCGGCTCTGCTGACGCTGGCAGTGATTACGGGTTCGCTGGCGGGGCTGACGCTGGTTTACTCAGTAGATTTGCCGCAGATCAACGATCTGGAACACTACCGGCCTTCGACGACTACGGAGCTTTTCGACGTGAAGGGGCGGGTGATTGGCTCGTTTGCTCTGGAGCGGCGCGAGGTGGTGGATTACAACGGGTTTGCGCCGATTTTGCGTTCGGCGGTGATTTCAATCGAGGACAAGAGCTTCGAGTCTCACTGGGGCATCAACGTATTTCGCGTGGCGGGGGCGGCTTGGCACGACATCCGCAGCCATGGGCGTGCGCAGGGTGCGTCGACGCTGACGATGCAACTTGCGCGGAACCTGTTTCTGTCGTCGGAGCGGACTTCGTCGCGCAAGATTCAGGAAGCCTACCTTGCGATCCAGATTGAGCGGGCGTTTACCAAGGAGCAGATTTTCACGCTTTATGGGAACCAGATTTACCTGGGCAGCGGAATGTATGGGTTTGAAGCGGCGTCCGAGTACTTTTTCAGCAAGCACGCCAGGGATCTGAACCTGACCGAGGCGGCGCTGCTGGCGGGGTTGCCGAAGGGGCCGGTGGCGTTTTCGCCGGTGCTCTATCCGGAGAAGGCGCTGCGCCGGCGGAACCTGGTGCTGACAGAGATGGAAGACGACAAGGTGATTTCGCACCAGCAGGCGGAGCAGGCGCGGAATGCGCCGCTCGGACTGCATATTTCTCAGCCGGAGGGCTCGGTGGCTCCATGGTTTCAGGAGGAAGTGCGACGGGAGCTGGAAAGGAAGTTTGGGACCGAGCAGGTGCACGAGGCCGGGCTGAAGGTGCAGACGACGCTGGATTTGGACCTGCAGCAGGTTGCCAACCACGCGGTGCAGGATGGGCTGGCTGTGTATGAGCGGCGCAGGCAGTGGATTGGCAAGCTGGAAAACGTGGCGGACGGGGGCACAAGCCTGGAGGACTACAAGCATCCGGATTGGGCGGTGAAGGTGAATCCGGGCGACTATGTGCACGCGATGGTGACCAACGATATGCCGCTGGAGATTCATGCGCGGGTGGGCGACAAGCGGATTGTGCTGCTGCCGGACGACTGGAAGTGGACCGGGGAGAAGTACGGCTCCGACCTGGTGAAGCCGGGGGATATTATCTACGTTCACTTGTCAGACGCGATGGAGGGCAAGGAGCGGCGGGCGACGCTGGAACAGGACTCGGGCGCCGAGGGCGCGCTGATGGCGATGGATAACACGACCGGGGACGTGCTGGCGATGGTCGGCGGGCGGGACTACGCGCTGAGCCAGTTTAACCGGGCCACGCAGGCGGAGCGGCAAACGGGTTCGAGCTTCAAGCCGTATGTGTATTCGGCGGCGATGGAAGATGGGGCCAAGCCGGACGACATGATTGTGGACGGGCCGGTGAGCTTTGGCAGCTATACGCCGCACAACTACGAGAACGACTATCGCGGGGCGATGACGCTGACGAGCGCGTTTGCGGATTCGCGGAACATTCCGGCGCTGAAGCTGGCGGCGCGGGTGGGGATTCACAAGGTGATCGATATGGCGCACAGGTTTGGGGTGACGTCGAATATTCCGGCGTATCTGCCGATTGCGATTGGTGCGGTGGAGATAACGCTCGAGGAGCAGATGGCGTCTTACTCGGTGTTTCCGAACGATGGGATACGGGTTGCGCCGAGGCTGATCCGGAAGGTTTCAAACGCGGACGGGATCACGCTGTGGGAAGACGCGCCGGTGGTGAAGGAAGTGATTGACCAGCACACGGCGCGGAACATGATGGTGCTGCTGCGAGCGGTGACCAGTTATGGCACGGGGGCGGCGGCGGGGCAACTGAAGCATCCGTTTGGGGGCAAGACGGGGACAACGAGCGACTATACGGACGCGTGGTTTCTGGGATTCTCTCCGAGTGTGACCTGCGGGGTTTGGGTGGGGTTTGACAGCCGGCAGTCGTTGGGCGAGAAAGAGACGGGCGCCAAGGCGGCGCTGCCGATCTGGCTCCCGTTTATGAAGGCGGCGATTGTGGGGAAGGACGACGAGAAATTCCTGTCGGATAGCGCGGACGACCAGCGGCTGGAGGCGGCTGCGGGACTGAAGGCGGGAACGCACGATGATGAGGCTGGGGATTCAGATGCGGCTAAGGCTCCGGTAAAGGCCGCAGCGCAGCCGGTGGTTCCGAAGGCGGCGGTGAAGCCGATTGTGCCGCAAGCGGCGCTAGCGAAGCCGATGGCGAAGGTGAAGCCGGTGGTGTTAGAGCGAAGGGCGCACACGCGGTAAGGGATGTTTTTGGATGGTATTGCCTCGGGGGCTAAAGCCCAGCGTTTATTTTCAGCCACTTGCGGCACCCTTCGACTTCGCTCAGGGCAGGCTATTGAAGCCGTGCCCTTTCAAAACTTCGGCCATTTGGTAGTTTTTCCGCAGCCTGTAAAGCCCAACATCGATTTGATTGGCTTTATTGGCCCGCGACCCACACTGCGTGTGGGTTTCCCGAGCCGTGCCCTTGTTACACAACCTCGAGAATCCCCTCCAGAGTGAGTTTTTCCGCAGCCAGTAAAGCCCGCCGACTCTTCTATTGAGTCCTGTCGGCACGACTGAAGTCGTGCCCTTTCAAAGCTTGCTTGAATCGAGTTTTTCATTGCATGAAAAATTCTGCCGCCGAAAGGTTCGTCCGTCAGGCGAGTTTGTAGGGGGCTCTGTAGGGGCGGGTGAGGAGCTTGGTGGCTTCGGGGTCGTTTTGGATCGTTTCCTGTTTGGGGTCCCAGTGGATTTTGCGGTTGGTGAGCATGGAAATCAGGCCCAGGTGGCCCGGGATCAACGAGTGGTGCGCGGTTTGGACTGGGGCGATGGTGGGCTTGCGGGACTTGACCGAGTCGAGGAAGTTGCGGCGATGCTCGGAGGACTCGTAAAGCTTGATTCTGCGCAGGTTTTCCGGGAGGGACTCAGGCTTGACCCAGTCGGGGTTTGAGGCGTCGAAGCCGGAGCGATCGACCCAGACCCAGCCATCGGAGCCGATCCACTTGGTTCCCATGTTGATGGCAGGCGAGCCACCGGAGATGGTGATTTTGACGTCGTTGGGGTAGCCGGTCACTTCTTTTTTGTAGAGGCACTCGATGTCGAACTTGCGGGCGACGTTCCAGACGGCGTTGGCGGGCGGGAAATCGCCGCGGCCTTCGACTTCGGAGGGTCCGGTGGAATCGAAGCCGAGGCCCCAGTGGGCGATGTCGCCGTGATGGCCGAGCCAATCGAGGAGCTGGCCGCCTCCGGTGTTGTAGTTCCAGCGCCAGTTCTGGTAGACGCGGGCGTCGATGTAGGGCTCCTGTTGCGAGGGGCCAAGCCAGCGGTCGAAGTCCAGCTCGGGTGGCGGGGCGGTGACGGCGAGATCCCAGGCGGCGGTGCCGGGCAGAACCTGGTCAGGGTTGGTGATCTTGTCGGGCAGCGAGGAGAGCCGGGCGAGGAACGCGGGGACGGTGTTGGGGAAGTCGTGGGGCGCGCCGGGCAGGCCGACTTCGACGTGTGTGACGTTGCCGATGAGGCCGTTGCGAACGATTTCCGCTGCTTTGTGGAAGCTGGGAAGGGAGCGCTGCCAGGAGCCGGTTTGCCACATGATGTTGTTCTTTTCCACGGCGCGGACGATGGCCTGCTGCTCGGCGATGGTGCGGGCCAGGGGCTTTTCGCCGTAGATGTCCTTTTTGCGGGCGGCGGCTTCCGTGGCGATGATTGCATGCCAATGGTCAGGGACGGCGATCATGATGGCGTCGATGTCATCGCGGGCGATCATTTCGCGGTAGTCGTGGTAGGGCTTGCAGTCGGTATTACCGTATTTGGCGTTGACGGTGTCGCAGGCGGCCTGGAGGTGAGCGGTGTGCAGGTCACAGGCGGCGACGACCTGGCAGTCGTCCATGGTGAGGAAGGACTTGGTGTTTGCGGGGCCCATCATGCCCCAGCCGATGACGCCGATGGTGATGCGGTTGGAGGGGGCCGTGCGCGCCCAGCCGGTGCGGGAGACGAGGGCTGCTGCGGCGGCGGCCTGAAGGAAGCGGCGACGGGATAGGGGCTGGTTCATGATGGACTCCAACGGATTGATTTCGGAAGGGATGATTTTTGAATTCCTGCTTTCCCGCCCTTGCGACAGGAGAAAGTCTCAAGAACGGGGCACGGAGCGTTTATGGTGCTAAAAGGATTTTGCGAGATGCGACCGGAATGGGCCGACGGTTTAACACCAGCCTTTATATCAGAAGCGAATCGCGGTTGTGCAATTGCGGACGGGCGATGGGGTTGGGGCTGGCGTAGAATCGAATGGCTGGGCCCAAAGAGGCATTTTGCACTCAGCGCGTCGCAGAGATTGCGCGCGAGGGGGTGCGGGATGGATTTTTCGAAACGGACTTGGCCGGCATGGGTTCCGCAACTGCTGTTTATTCGACGCGAGTGTCCGAAGTGCCATTCGCTGAAGTTCAAGCAGGCGGAGTTGCGGCCAATGGATGGGCTGCTGGAGATGTTTGCGCTGCGGCCGGTAAGGTGCTTGTTTTGCTGGCGGCGGTATTACTGGTTTGCGCTGCATAATGTGGTGGCAGAGTAGGGTGGATGCGGCTTGTTCCGCAATGACTCCGAGCGGGCCGTGATCAATGTCGATTATGAGATTTTGCATCATTCCGTCCCTACAGGACGGAGCAGAATCGGCAGATTGAGACCCCGGGTTTCACCCGGGGCTATTCTCACCTTCTCCCTCCGGGAGAGGCAGCCGTGAGACAGCGAGCTTCATCGAAAACGGGTCGGCTACGCCGGTGTGTGACTATAAAGAAACAACTCAGATCGGAGTCCTTGCGATCCCACTCATCGCGATAAGGCCGCGATGAATGTGGCACAGTTTCATTGATCGAGGGCCGGCTACTCCGGCAAACGGCTGTTACAAAGCTCATAAAAAAGGCGGAAATAGCGTTTGGCCTTGGCTACGTCTTTCATGATCTGGGCTTTCAGGGCTTCGGGGCTGGGCCACTGAATTTCGCCGCGCAGGCGGAGCAGGAATTCGAGGTCGATGGGGGTCTGATCGTCCATTTCCAACGGCTCAAAATCTAAGATATGCGATTCGACGGCGAAGGATGCTCCCGCGAAGGTGGGTCGGTTGCCGACGTTGGTGACGGCCTGGAAACAGCGGCCGTTGATGGTGAGTCGCGTGACATAGACACCCAAGGCCGGGAGCAGTTCATCGTAGGGCGCCAGGTTGACGGTGGGAACCAGAAGGCGGGCGCCGATGCCGCGGTCGCGGACCTGGGTGCTGCGGATGGCGAAGGGGCGGCCAAGCATCCAGCGGGCGCGGCGAAGATCGCCGGCGGCGACCAGGGCGCGGATGGCGGAGCTTGAGACCTCAAGCCCATGGGTGTGAACCGGGGAATGTATGTGGACAGCGAAGCCGAAGCCGCCGCCGAACTGGCGCAGCTCGGCGATGCCGGCCTGGGCATGATGCCCGAAGTGAAAGTTGCCGCCTTCGTGCAGGCCGCGGACGCCGAGAACCTCGACGAGGATGCGAGTGACAAACTCCTCCGCCGTGAGGCTGGCGAGCGCTGCGTCGAATGGCAACACGACAATGGCGTCAATGCCGGTGGCGGCAAGCAGTGGGACACGGCGGGGCATGGGAGTGAGCAGTTTGGGCGCGCGGGCGGGGCGGAGGAACCGCTCCGGGTGGGGGTTGAAAGTGATGGCGACGGAGCGGAGGCCGAGGGCGCGCGCTTCAGCGACGACGGAAGAGAGGATTTCCTGGTGGCCGAGGTGGACGCCGTCGAAGTTGCCGATGGCGGCGATGGAGGGGCCGAAGTTGGCGGGGATTTCTGCGAGGGAGTAGTAGACGGGGATGGTGGGGTGGGTCATAGAGGTGTGACCCCGGTGAGAGGGCTGGTTTGGATTCTCGATTTCCCACCCATTTCGCGACGAGGGCGCGAAATGGATGGGGCACGGAGAGTGTTGCTGAGGTAAAAATCGCTCATAGGGTGACCGGAATGGTGAGTCCGTCGTAGGCCAGGGCGATGCCGGCCGGTAGAAGCTGGTTGGTGGCCTCGTGGCCTAACTCGTGGGCGACATGGGTGAGCCAGGTCTGCTTTGCGCCAGTGCGGCGAGACCAGCCGACCGCTTGATGGACGGTGGCGTGGTTGGGGTGGGGTTTGTGGCGCAGGGCAGAGAGAACGAGATGATCCAGGTCCTGGAGCAGGGCGAAGCTGGACTCGGGGATATCGCTGACGTCGGTGAGGTAGGCGGCTCGGCCAAAGCGGTAGCCGATGATCGGCATCTCCCCGTGAAACAGGGGGACGGGGGTGAAATCGACGCCATGCAGGGGATTGTGGTCGAGCACCGGCTGAAGGCGGACGCGGGCGCGATGGGCGTAGGTGGCGGAGGGGGAAAAGGTGTAATCGAAGACGTGTTCGAGGACGGCGCGGGTCTCGGGGGTGGTGTAGAGGGGGATGGGGCCGGACAGGCGCGCCGCGATGAAGCTCAAGGGGCGGAGATCGTCGAGGCCGAGGATGTGGTCGGCGTGGGAGTGGGTGTAGAAAACGGCGTCGACGCGGGTGATCTTGCTGCGAAGGGCCTGTTCGCGGAAGTCGGGACCGGTGTCGATCACGACGGTGCGCTGGCGGGTTTCGGCGTCGGTCCAGCGCACCAGCGCGGAGGGACGCAGGCGACGGTCATGCGGGTCGGGCGAAGTGCAGACGGGACAGTCGCAGGCCAGGGTGGGAACGCCCATCGAGGTGCCAGTGCCGAGGAATGTGAGGGTGCCTTGCATGGACGTTCAGTGACTCGTTGAGGGAGAGTTTGGAGGAGGTAAAGAGTTGAAGAAGCAGTTCTTCAACTCCTATCGCTGCCCTTCGTTTGCTCCTTATGAACAAAACCCAAAGCGCAACCGCAGATCCTTCGACTCACCACCCCCAGGCTGAATTGCGCCTGGGGCCCCTTTCGCTCAGGATGACAGTTCATTTATTTTGTAACTCGCTACAGCGAGTCGGCTGCTCCTTATGAACAAGGCCGAAAAGCAAATGCAGATCCTTCGACTCACCACCCCCCACCTCCACCCCAGCGACGAAGACCTGTCGCCGGGGACCCCGGAAATGAAGTGCGCTTGGGGCCCCTTTCGCTCAGGATGACAGT
>Ga0302319_10006945_pt1 | contig 22346 bp, 14 predicted proteins | sample Bog_T0_2_FD_203319 | JGI IMG/M metagenome (GOLD analysis project Ga0302319, IMG submission 203319) | Peat permafrost microbial communities from Stordalen Mire near Abisko, Sweden - Bog_T0_2 | ecosystem: Environmental > Terrestrial > Soil > Wetlands > Peat | place: Sweden: Abisko, Stordalen Mire... | reverse complement strand
CGAAGATAAAGATGCGGTCTGCGCGCTCGATCTGTAAGGCGGGGTGGAGTGAGTGAGTGACCACCACATGAACGTACAGAAAGCGATCGCCAATGAAACATCGACGAATGATCGCGCAGTCATCGGGCGGAACCTCGCCGTTCAAATACTGGCCGTTAGTAATCACGCCACCGTCTTCAAAACACATGGCATTGGTCAAGGCGCTATTCAGCCCGTAGGTTCCGATGTTGATGTTACACAGCACCGGAGTACCGTCGATAGTAACCTCAATGGCGCCGAGCGCAGGCGGAAATTCGCGATTATGCGGCATCAGGCTGAAAATCGCTCTTCTTCCTGCCTTTGCGCCTCCGCTAAGAGAAACCGCGATCACATTTTCACGGCGTGCGGCTACAATCACATCGCCCACATCGCGGGCATACAGTGGCCTGTTCGGGTAAGGCGCGGGCGGCACATTGGCCTCGGGGGCATATAGTAGGTCGAACATGCCCAGCATAACGTCACCCGCCGCTTTTCGCTCGCGGTCGACAAACGCTTGATAGATATTTTCGATGCCTGGCGTAGGATGGAATCGGAATAGGAACGCTGTGACATAACGATGCTCGCGAGTTCGAAGCCCACGCTGCAACTCCTGACTGTTGGGCACATCGAAAGCCGCCAAAAGCGCTGAACCCAGATTGTCTAAAAACGGGCTGGAAGAAAGCTCCGGGCGCTGTCCGCCGAACACGTGCGCAGCTGCCAAATAGCGGACCAGATGAAACGGAAAATAAGTGGCCCATGCCGCCTTGCCACTTGCCGGGAATAGCTTCAGGCTGTCACAGAAAAGCCCATGAAAAAGCGGTAGCGCACGGCGCGCGATCGGGAGTTCGTCATAGAAAGCCATGCAAGCAATGGCCACTCCATTCCAGGTACCCAACGAATGCGGCTCAATCGTCTGATAGCCCATGTAGGCGCGCTGCAGCAGGGTGAAATCGTACATCTTGCCAAGGTATTCTTCCACTTTGGCAAGAATGGGTGCCCGGTCAGAAGGGGTCAAGATGGGCTGCAAATAATCCCAACCGAGCGCAGAGAAGTAGAGCGCGTTGCCAATGACACGATCGTTGTCCCCACCCATCAACAGCGGGTCTGGGCGGCCGCTCCAGGTGGGCGCGTGAGCAATCTCCATAATTCTTGCCTTAGCACGCTGTCCAATCTGCGCATCGCCCGTCAAGGCATAAACAAGGCAGGCCAGTTCCAAAGGCCCCTGGCTGTTATCTGTCAAAAAAACGAGTTCTTCGGTTTTCAGTTGCTCGCAAAGCTTTTGGAACTCAGGCCGCTTGGTCCAACGAGACGCCACCTTTTTGGCCGATGCGCCATCCGTGAAAATTCGCGGATGGCCTTTTAAGGCGGGCTCCAGCGGCACCGGCCGACGGTCGTCCTGGTGCATTTCAAGGTAAGTGATTCGGCCCCAATCCATGCGCTCGCGATCTCGCTCGATGATTTCAAGCTTGATCTCGTTCTCGCCCTCTTTCGCCTCAAATCCGAAATCGGCAAATAGACTCCCATTGGCGATTCGCTCCGGACCTGGCATATCGAACCACAAGCCGCCCAGCAACTTGCTGTTTACATAGGTTCGAATCATAGGCATCGCCATGACGTTTCGGATGTGGTCCAGATCCCACGGTCCGACAGCGACCCGCTTTCCATCTGGCACGCGAATCATCTCCATCATCGCGGTTGACATGTCGAAGCCATGCGGTTTAGTTTCAAAGCTTCCGCGATACCAACCAGCGGGCAGCACCAAACGAATGTTGAGCGTCCCCCGATCGCATTGAATATCCGACACCTGGCCCGTTATGTCAATGAACTCGACGGCATCGGGCTTACTAAATTTATTGGTAATGGGCTTTAGATAAGCGATGAGATCTTGATTTTTCATATGCCTTTCGGACATCATCTGTCCGTTTGCGCCTGCCGGGTCAAACTAGGCCCCTGCCAACTATTGTGACGAAGTGAAAATGGCTCCAGACGGGACCGAGTCCGTCTGGAGCCAAGACATCATTTGTTTGCGTTCGCTAGAAGTTATACTTCAGCGCGAATTGTATGTTGCGTGCGCCTTGCGAACTGTTGATCAAGCCGAGTGTCGGTCCGATATTGGTGTTGGGCGAGTTTAGGATTACGTGGTTGAACGTGTTCAGGAACTCAGTCCGGAATTCCAAGTTTTGTTGGTCATGCACAGGGAATGACTTGGAAATACCTAGGTCCACATTCTGTTCGCCAGGTCCATACACTGAGCTTACGCTGCAAGAGCCGAACCCTGTGGCAGGCTGGGAATAGGGAGCCGCTGAGAACCATTGATAGCCGGGTGCCCCTGTAGCCTGCACCTTACCGAGAACGTCCGCCGGCGCATTACAGTTCGGTCTTGGGCCAAAGGAATTCGTACCCGAATTATCATTGGAGCCCAGAGTTAACGGGAAGCCTCCGCGGAAGCTAGGTATCACGCTGACCCGCCAGTCACCCACCACGGCGTTCGCCATCTTACCTAGATTGTTAGCGTACGTACGTCCTCGGCCAACCGGCAAATCATAAATGAAGTAACCGGTCAAGTTGTTCTTGACGTTGTAATAGCAGCTGCCGTAATCCGCTTTTACGTTGTAAACATTCTGATACCACGCATCCTGGCTCGACGATTGCTGCCCTGATCCCGATTCGCCGAAGAATCCTGTGGCGTCGGTAAGACAGTGCGACCAGGTGTAGCTGAGTTGGTAAGACATTCCGTGGTTTAAACGTCCATTGAGCGAGACTTGCAGGGCATTGTAGTTGGAGTTTGCATCGGTATAAGTTGCCAACGGCAATGCACCGAGGGTAGTTATAAGGTTTTGGTGCTGAGTGAAGTATTCTGATGGCGCCAAGGTGCCATTCGGCTCCAAATAAAGTTGTTCTAAATTCTTCGGCGCCGCTAAGTGATGAGCAGACTGGCCTACATAGCCAGCTTGTAGTGTCACACTGCTTGTCAACTGGCGCTGGACAAACAGGCTCCACTGATTCGATAGCGCCGGCATCACGTTCTTATCCCAAGAGAGGAGCAGCCCGCCATAACACGCGGGGGAGGCACTTTCCAAACCGGTGAGAGTACAGGGATTCGTTGTTGAGATTGCTGTGAAGCCCTGATCCAAAGTTGTGGTCGGTAGAGGGAGCGCAGTGTAGGTAGCTATCGATTCTTTGGAATAGGGGGGATTTTGCGGCAGGCGCAGGCCTTGGCCGGTCCCTTCCATAAATGAAGAAAGTGAGTATCCCGCCCGAATGACAGTCTTCTCAAAGGGCGAGTAGGCAATACCCACTCTTGGCTGGTAGTTGCCAATGCCGCTGTAGTTGTTATAAAGGGCTCGGCTGTTGCCGTTCTGCCCAGGCAGTTCCAGGTTTCCCGTATTCGGATCGAAGTTCACTTCGCGGTCGTGCACTTCATACCAGGGTGTGTGGTCTTCGTAGCGAAGCCCTAAATTCAAGGTTAGTCTGGAGCTGATCTTCCAATCATCCTGGAAGAAGACGCCAAAAATATTCCCGCGTTGTCCCCATATGGGACCGGGTGCGCCGACCTGCACCTGATCCGGCAACCCGAGCAGAAAGTCCGATTCAGCGCGTCCTGAGTACTGGCCGTTGAATTGGAAGTTTCCGGCAAAGCCCGAGTTCCCCGAGAAGAGGCCATTCATGCGCAGACGCCATCCCTGAAATCCAAAACGAATGTTTTGCTTGCCGTGGGTCCAGGTCAGCACATCTTGGTATTGAATAACAGTATCGCCATAAACAGTGGCAGAATCTTTGTTGCCAAAAGCGGCTTGACTCCCGCCGGGGCCGGTCACGTTGCTGTTGTTATTGAACGACATTGCTGGCAGAATGCTGGAGGGCAGACCTGGTATTCCAAACTGGCTCACATTAACGTTGTTTGTGTAGGTGCCGCTGTTGATTTTGATGTAGCCCGCTCCGATGCGAGCGTCGTTCAGCAGGGTTGGAGTAAGCGTACTGGTGTAATCGACAACCGAATTCCACGCCTCTGCATTCGAGTAGTTGTTGTAAGCCAGCGCATACGAATTCGTGGTTGGGTTGACTGTTTGACTTTCCGAGAACCGGGCAAACACGTGGTTTTTATCGTTGACTGCCCAGTCCACTCGACCGTCTCCTTGATCGATGTTTGTATAGGTGTTGGAAAAGTCTATTTGGTTGGCGCTCAGTTTGTTGTTGAGAGGAGCAGGATAGGCTGTAGAGTTGGCAATCTTAAAGGCTGCCGCACTTAGCAGATTCGTCGGAATGATGTTGCCTGCAAATGGCACGCCCGTGAATGGGTTCTTAATTTTTACACCTGGCAGCAACTCAGAGAAATCACCGGTGCGCTCTTTAGCGGTAAGCACGGTGTACGAAGACCCGGAGACCGGCGTATCGAAACGCTCTCCCTGATAGTCGGCGAAGAAGAAGACTTTATTCCTAATGACAGGACCACCTACTGCGCCGCCAAACTGGTTCCAGCGAAGCTTAGCGCGCGGAATGCCCGCCAGCGCGTTTGACCACTGGTTGGCATTTAGAACGTCATTGCGGAAAAACTCAAACACAGAGCCATGAAACGCGTTCGTGCCCGCCTTTGTAGACACGCTAATGATGCCGCCCATGTAGTTGCCAAAATCGGCCGGCGCATTTTGCGAAATGAGGTTGAACTCCTGAATGGCATCAGGCTGCGGCGCAAAGGCGATGAAGTTGTCCGACATCTGGTTGTTATCCATACCGTCGAGAATGTAATCGTTCGCGGTGAACCGGTTACCATTAATCATTGGCCGTTCATTTTGGCCGGTCGTCTGACCACTGCTAAAACTGCCGGATCCCGAAGGATTAGGCGTCACGGCGCCTGGCGTCAACAAAGTCAACTGTAGATAGTTGCGCGAAGCCAGCGGAAGATTCACGTTCGCGCGCGCGTCAATAACAGTACTGACCTGCGTGGATTCAACCTGCAGAAGGGGCGCCTCGCTGGTTACCTGAACCGTCTCGCTGGTAGAACCCAGAACCAGTTGTACGTTCACGGCCGAAACCTGGTTTAACTGCAATTCTATGGGTGCTTCAACAGCCGTGCGGAAGCCTGCCATTGTCACGCGTACTTCGTACTTACCGACGGGTAGCCGCGTCAGGTTATAAAATCCTTCGGAGTTGGTTTTGGCGTTAAAGACCGTACCCCGATCAAGGTCTTTTGCACTGATGTCAGCGTTCGCCACAACCCCGCCAGAAGGGTCGCTCACAACACCGTTAATCGTTGCCGTTACCTCCTGCGCGTGTGCCCGCAATAACGGCCAACACAGTACAAGAATGAGAATACTAATTATCCGAAGGCGTGGTTGATTGCTCACCAGAGCCCATCTGTTTGTCCTCATGTTTTGCTTGGACCTCCCTCTCAGTCGTTTGTCAAACTCTGTTCACTATAAGCGATAACTATATCAACCAAAGTTCCACAATACGAAACCATGGTTTGTATTTTGGAACCAATTTACGCGATGTTCATCCGCCCTGTCAAGCCTTTCGTGATGTGATAACAATCGAGGGGTCGCCAAAGTGGCCGCGCTTCATCGCGAAGCACGCTAGAAAACTTACCAGCCGACTTGTTCCGTGGTACTGGTCTTAGCAGCGGCGGTGCTTTTCACGTAACCCGGTGAACGCTACTCTTAGTCGATGCAACTCAGCCTCAGCCATCTCGGTTATCTACCCGGCAGTCCCAAGACACTCACTCTCTCAGCCGCACCAGAAACTAAGATGCCCGACGTCGTGCCCTTTTATTTGCGTCAAAACTGTTTCCGCATGGCGCGCGATGTAGCACCAGAAGAAGGCTTCTCCGCACGCTTTCCGTCGCCCTATGATCTGCTGCGCGGCCAGTTGAAAGTAAGTTCCGGCGTGCATCCTTTTTACCAAGGCGAGTTGATAAAAAACGACACCCGCTGGGGGGCTTTCTGGCAAGCCGACTTCAGTTCTTTCACAACGCCGGGCAGTTATCAGATCGAAACCGAGTATCAAATATCCGTTCCTTTCGCGATTACCGAACATGTCTACGACCGCATCATTCTTGGCTATCTCACGTTTCTCAGAGCCCAGCGTTGCGGCCAGACGATATTCGGAGTACATGCTGCTTGTCACCTCGACGATGGCGTTTTAGACAGCGATCACTCGCCTCACCATGCGGTCGGTGGGTGGCACGACGCCGGCGATTTTAGAAAGTGGCTCGCGTTTACGCTATTTCACGTCGAAGCGTTATCTATGCTTTACGAGCGGTCTGGCGAACGTTTAAGTGCAGGCAATTACGAACCCGCTCGAATCTTGGAAGAAATCACCTGGGGCAATCGCTTTTTTCATCGAATGATCAGTAATGACGGGCAGGTTTACGAAGATCTGGGCGGCGGTCAGGCACCGTCAGCGAGCCATCTCACTTACGAAAGCCATTGGTGGTTCGAAAATCATCCCGGCTGTTACGCCGATGCCAGCGATAACCGGTGGACCGACAACCTGGCTAACTCGGGCGATGAACGGCTGATCCGCACCACTTACAATCCTTTCGTGCAATGGTCGTTCGTACAGGTTCAGGCGCGGGCCTCGACGTTGCTACCGGCCGACGAAGCGCAGGCTTGTCTGTCGGTCGCGCGCAAGGCTGCCAGTTTCGCGCGGCAGCAAGGTCACGACCATCGCACCCTTTTCCTGACCGCGGAATTACGCGCGAATCTAGAACTGCTGGCAACTGCGGACGGTGCTGTCGATCTCAAATCGATTTACGCCAACGCACTGACCCTGATGAGCCGCCAGGAGCCCGTATCATCCTTGGGCCTTTACGGCTATTTTCTGGAAGCGGACCGCGCCGATGCGTATCGCTCGATCGCTTTTTCCGCCGACCCGGCGTTTGCACTATTCCGGATTTGGGAACTACGCGATCTCCTGAACGACGGGGCGCTAGCTGAGAAGGCCAGACAAGCAGTGCAAGATTACATCAACGGCTACCTGCTAGCTGACTCAACAAGTAACCCTTTCTCGCTCACCCCTTATGGCGTTTACTTGCAGCCTCCGCACCCCGACCGTCAAACGTTCCGCGACATTGGCTCCGGGCGCCGCGTGCGCACCTTTATACATCCGTTCAATGATCAAGGCATTGTGCACGGTACCAGTTCGGTGCTGGTGAGCCACGCCCATTTATTGGCGCGAGCTTCCGTGTTGTTTGATCAACCCACATGGCGAAACGCCGCCGAACGTCTGCTGCATTGGTGCCTCGGCCACAACCCGCTGAATCGTTCGCTGATCACCGGTATCGGTTACCGCCAACCGATCGGTTATTCGTTCCGCATCCCACAACTTCCGGAAGCTATGCTCGTCGGCTTCATCGGTCGCCCGGACGATTCGCCCTACCTTGAAGAATCAACCGCGATCGAATGGAACACGCTTGAATATTGGAGTATGCCGTACATTCATGCCGCTATGACAGCTTGCTGGTTGGGAGCGCCAGAGGCGTGAGTTGCCTATATTGCTTAACAGACCGAAAGGCGAGAGACACGCTGATTCCGTTATTCAAAAATCGATTCCGCCTATCGAAACTACACTGCCAGCGATGATCCCGCGTGGGCCAGAATATCAATTCGACACTCGCCGAGAAAAGAGAATAAGAAGTGAAGCTGACGTTCTCGCAGCTGCTTGAAAATATGGAGCGGGAGACGGGAATCGGACCCGCAACCAACAGCTTGGAAGGCTGTGACTCTACCATTGAGTTACTCCCGCGTTCAACCGAGCTTTTTGTATTTTAGCAGCAGCCATGGGCTAATGTATAGAATGCGCGCTGGGATCGCGCGCTTACTTTGCCTGAAATGACAACCAATCCATCCGAGATCGCCACAGACTCGGAATTTCGCAGTCCATTGCGGCAGTACGTGCAGGCGGCAATTCTGGCTCTGCTTTTCGCATGGCTGGCTTATACGGCGTACCAGACGGTCCACTACATTGGCGCCTACTACATGCCGCTGCCGCAAGGCGACTATTGGCGCGTTCCGCAGCATCTAAAGGCTTACCAAACATTCCAGTTGGATGTGTTCTGGAAGCAGCACAATGAGCATCGCATTATTTTTCCAGAAATTGTTTTCGCCCTCGACATGCTGCGGGAACATGGCCGGATGGTTTTGCCTACGGTGTGCAGCATTCTTTGCTACCTTCTGACCTGGGGTATTCTCTGTTTTGTCGTAATAAGCGACCGCGAGGCACCGTTTTTCGACCGCTGGTCTGGAGTTTTGGTGGCGGGGGTGATCTCGTTCTATCACGGCTCAGCGTTCTCCCTCGCGCAACCATTCTTGTTGGAATGGCCCATGATGCAGTTCGGCGTTGTGCTCGCCCTCTTTTTTTTGAAAAAGACCGCGGATAGCAGCCGATTACTGTATCTCGTTCTAACGATAGCGGCGGCGGTAGTGGCTACCTATTCTTCAGCGAACGCGCTGTTGCTCTGGCCCCTGTTGCTAGCGATTGGCTGGCTGCAGCGGCTGTCACGGCGCTTCATGATCGTGCTCGCAATCTCGTCAGTTGCATTCGTCGGGCTGTATTTTGTCAATTACCAATTTCTCGGAAATACCAATCTGCTTCTCTTGGTCCAAAATCCCGGCTTCTTCATTGGCTTTGTGGCCATGTATTTATGTTCGCCGTTCAGTAATCTGATTTCCCCCACTTTCGGCATTACCGTGGGCCTCCTGAATCTGGGCATGGTCGTTCTGGCAGCAGTTCAAGCGCGGAAACTGCGCTTGTTAGGAACCACAACAGCGGTTGTGCTGTTTGGCTTTTACGCCTTCACGCTGTTGACGGCTTTGATTACAGCGGCCGGGCGCATGGATCTCAACGACAAAACATTCCTGTCGCCACGGGCCGTACGTTACATTACGGTTCCGATGCTCAATTGGGCCGCCGTGGTGCTGCTCGGCTACTGGATAAGTGCGCGGGCACAATGGAGAATTTTAACCGCGCGTGGCATGACGCTGGCTTATACGCTCCTGCTGTTAATTGGCATGTACAAGTTGCGAAGTTGGCGCGAAACAAACGAAGCCTCGTTTAAGGACTCGCAGTTGGCGGCGATGAGCATCGATGTGGGTTTAACCGACCCAGAGTTGATCTCCAGAATTTTTCCGTCGCCCGCGTTTCTGGAAATATTCATGCCTGCCATGAAGACGCAACATCTAGCGCTTTTCGACAAGCGTCACGACGAGTGGCTGGGCACCGATATGCAGACACGCTTTTTCAAAGTCCTGGACGCCAAAATGCCTGGCGAAATTTCGTACGTGAGGCCAGTGGAAAAAGGACTGGAAGTGGTGGGCTGGGCTAATTCGTCTGATGTGCGCGACCCATATCCGCGCATTCTGTTGGCGAATGAGCGTGGGCAAGTGGTGGGTTGGGGAAGGCGGCCCGGAGCTGGATTCCCTTCCGACTGGCTGACACTTAATACGCCCGAGCACGAGAGTTGGGTCGCCTATGCCAATTTGGCGATACCGAGCAAAACGATCGGTGTCTATGCCGTAACGCGACGCGGATTGATGGCGATTGGCTCAGTGCAAACGGTGCCCCCCATTCAAGGTGCGGCGAAATCCGAAGTGGGCGTCGCGATCAAGGATGTTGCGTGGCAAATGGATAAAACTTGGGGATTGGACGGCATGCCCGTGGCCACCGTTTGGGGATGGCTACCGAAGACCACACCCGTATACAGTTCCTGGCAACAGCGCGACGAAAATACCGGTCGGCTTACGGCAGAAGCGGCAATGCCTGCCAACGGCTGCATCAGCATGGGCGTTTTACATGGGCCGATCGCGGATGGCTTATCAGCACAATTTGTAGACGCAGACACAGGAGCCGTCCTGGGCGACGTTCCATTTCGCGATCACGACTACCTATGGTCTTTGTGGAAGATCAAGCCAGGGGCCAACGTGAAACGCGTGAAATTTGTGGCAACCGATAACGGAAAAGGTTGGGGCGAGTGGATGGCGGTAAGCGGACCAATGGAATGCAACTAAGCGTAGCGCCGGCGCACTTTGTAACCAAGCCAGATCAATAGGACGACGACGGCCGCGATACCCGTGGCGACCAGTGTGTAGTGGTGGATCTGCGCGGAGGTGTGTTCCCAGCCATCGCCAAACGCATAGCCTAGGCTAAGGAAGCAGGCAACCCAAACAGCCGCGCCGGAGTAAGCGTAGGCCGCAAAGCGGCGCACTTTGAGATGAGACATGCCTGCTACGAGCGCCGTGTAATGACGCACTCCGAGAATGAAATATCCTACACTCAATAGCCATGGTCCGAAGCGGCCGAACCAGCGCGTTACGTCATCTACATGCTTTGAGGTGATTCCTACATATTTCCCGTAGCGAAGAATGACGTCGCGGCCAAATCTGCGGCCCAGAAAATAGCTTAGGCTGATCCCGCACATACTGCCGGCCCAGCCACAGAAGAACGCCGGAACTGCCAGCAAATGGCCTTTGTAGATGAGGTAGCCACAGAAAACCAGCAGTGTTTCATCCGGGATAGGCAAGCCGACGATGCCCAGCATAAGAAGGAAGAAGAGACCGGGATAGCCGTGTTGCGCGAGCCAAGCCAGGATAGATTGCATGCGGCAGGTAGTCGAAGGATAACAGGATTGCGCTACGATTCGGGTATGGCGAAGTCTAACAGTCTCACCTTTGAAGTGAAATGCCCATGTTGCGAGGCGACGCTGCAGATCGATCCCGAGCTACAAATCGTCCTGCATCATCAGGCGGTGGAAAAGAAGCCGCCTATTGAAGATTTGCAGACGGCGGTGCAGAATTTGAAGGGCGAAGCGGCCCGGCGTAACGACATTTTTGAAAAGAGCTTTGCCTCTCATTTGAATTCAGATAAGGTGCGGGAGAAGAAGTTTGACGAGCTACTGAAACAGGCAAAGGAAGACAAGACGGGTGCGCGGCCGAAGCGCCCGTTTGATTTGGATTAGCCGCAGACACTTCACGAACCGAGTTGCTTGCGGAAATCGCCGCGGGCGAGGCGCTTTACAAAATCGATATCGCCTTCTAGAAAATCGATACCAGGCAAAGTAGTTAAATCCACCCAGGAAATCTGCTCGAAAACCTTTGCTTCCGGCTCACCCTGGTATTGCTTCACCACAAAAAACAGTAAGTGAACACGACTACCGCTTGGATAGTCGTGTTCATAGCGTGCCAGTTCGTCGCCGATTTCGGCTTCGATTTGCAACTCTTCCCGCAGCTCACGAATGAGCGCTTGGCGCGGAGATTCGCCCTGCTCGACTTTGCCGCCAGGGAACTCCCACTTGAATGGGTGGCGATCTCCCTTGCGGCGCTGGCCCAGCAGCACTTGGCCGTTTTTGATGATGATCGCCGCTGATACCAGGAGCGGCGGACGAGTCTTGGCCATCGGCTAAGCGGTGGCGCCGCCGTTAGCAACGAGTTGCCGAAGAACATAAGGCAGAATGCCGCCGTTGCGATAGTATTCCGCTTCTTGCGGTGTATCAATGCGCGCGCGAACCGTAAATTCGCGGCGGCCTCCATCGAGCCCGGTCAAAATCACTTTGACAGTAGGCGCTGTACCCGACACGGCTGCGGGTATACCCGAAATATCAAAGCTCTCTTCACCGGTGATGCCCAAGGTCTCGCGGCTTTGGCCTTCCATGAATTGCAACGGAAGCACGCCCATTTGCACGAGGTTGGAACGGTGAATCCGTTCGAAACTCTCGGCGATCACAGCGCGCACACCCAGAAGCAGTGTTCCCTTGGCAGCCCAATCACGCGACGAACCCGTACCGTATTCTTTGCCGGCAATGATAATGAGGCCGACGTCTTCAGCCTGATAAACCTGTGCGGCATCGTAAATCGACATTTGATCGCCGCCAGGCATATGGCGTGTAACGCCACCCTCCACGCCGGGCACCATCAGATTCTTCAACCGGATGTTAGCGAAGGTTCCGCGCACCATCACTTCATGGTTACCGCGGCGCGCGCCGTAGCTATTGAAATCGCCAGGCTTCACGCCTAAGCTCTGCAGATATTTTCCAGCTGGGCCATCTTTGGCTATTGAACCAGCCGGTGAAATGTGATCGGTGGTAACGGAATCACCCAATACGGCCAAAGCGCGCAGGCCGTGCATGTCCTGAGCGAAGGTGGCGGGGTCAACCATCTTGTCGAAATAGGGCGGCCGTTTGATGTAGGTGGAATCGTCGGTCCACTCGTAATTGCCGCCGGTTGGGATTTTGATGGAACTCCAGTTGGCATCGCCAGTGAAGACTTCGGCGTATTCTTTGCGGAACGACTCGACCTTCACGGAAGACTTCACTGCGGCTTCGATTTCTTCGTTCGACGGCCAGATGTCCTTCAGAAAAACATCCTTGCCGTCTTTGCCTTGGCCGAGTGGCTCCTTCGTGAGGTCGATATCAACTGTCCCGGCGATCGCGTAAGCCACTACCAACGGCGGCGAAGCCAGATAGTTCGAACGCACCAGCGGATTAACACGGCCTTCAAAATTCCGGTTGCCGCTGAGCACGGCTGCGACATTGAGCTTATTATCCGTCACGACCGCGGCGACGTTGTCCGGCAGCGGACCGCTATTACCTATGCAAGTGGTGCAGCCGTAGCCAACCAAGTTAAATTTCAGCTTGTCAAGAAACGGTGTGAGGCCAGCGTTGTTAAGGTAATCGAGAACCACTTTCGAACCGGGCGCGAGCGAGGGTTTAACCCACGGTTTCACGGTGAGGCCTTTTTCCACGGCTTTCTTCGCGACCAGACCCGCAGCAACCATGACCGATGGATTTGATGTATTGGTGCAACTGGTAATGGCAGCGATGACAACGGCGCCGTCGCTCATCTTCTCGTAGTGGCTGTTCACGTCAAGGTTGCCGCTCTTAGGAGCAGCGCCAAGCGATGTGAGGAAGTTCTGCTTTACGTCGGGGAGATTGATGCGATCTTGCGGACGCTTGGGACCCGCCATGGACGGCACGACAGTGCCGAGATCAAGCGACAATGTGTCGTTGTAAATCGGATCGGGCGAATCGGCCGTCAAGAACATACCTTGCGCCTTCGCGTACGCCTCCACAAGGTTCACCAGTTCAGGGCTGCGATTGGTAAGGCGCAGGTAATCAAGCGTCACCGCATCCACCGGAAAGAATCCAATGGTGGCGCCATATTCGGGAGCCATGTTGCTGATAGTGGCGCGATCCGCCAGCGAAAGAGCACCCATGCCGGGGCCGAAGAATTCGACAAACTTACCAACAACACCTTTCTTGCGGAGCATCTGAGTGGCCGTGAGTACAAGGTCAGTCGCAGTGGCGCCTTCCGGCATCTTGCCGCTCAACTTGAAGCCCACCACTTGCGGCAGCAGCATGGAAATAGGCTGGCCCAACATGCAAGCTTCGGCTTCGATACCGCCGACACCCCAACCTACGACTCCCACGCCGTTGATCATCGTGGTGTGCGAGTCGGTGCCCATCAAGCTATCGGGATACGCATGCAGTTTGCCTTCCACCGTTTGACTGAAAACGACGCTGGCCAGATATTCCAAATTGACTTGATGAACAATGCCGGTATCGGGCGGAACCACGCGGAAATTATTGAAGGCTTTCTGACCCCAACGCAAGAACGCATACCGTTCCTGATTACGGCTAAATTCGAGAATCGCGTTTTCCTGAAAAGCTTGTGGCGTGCCGAATGCATCCACTTGAACCGAGTGATCAATCACCAGATCCGCGGGGATGAGCGGATTCGCGAGTTCCGGCTTACCGCCGAGCTTCTTAAGAGCATCGCGCATGGCCGCTAGATCCACCACGCAAGGCACGCCAGTGAAATCTTGCAGCAGGATTCGCGCGGGCCGGAAATTAATTTCCTGGGGTGCCACAGACGTATCCCACTTAGCTAGGTATTCAATATCGCTGGCTTTTACAGTGCGGTCGTCTTCTGAGCGAAGGAGATTCTCTAGAAGCACGCGAATGGAATAGGGCAGGCGCGAAATTTTGGCGCCGGGGATCGCCTTTTCTACGCTATCGAGTCTGAAAATTTGGTAATCGGTATTGTTGACACGCAGCACCGACGCTGCACCATACGAATTCTTACTTGCCATCTGCTTTTAGTTTATTCCCCTCACATGTAATCGGGCTGTTGAATGCCGAGCACAGCTTGCGTTTTGAGCAATTGATCGCGAACGTATGCGGTGAGCCAAAGCAGCAAGGTGCGGCGGTCTGCGTCTTTTTCATTCATTACGTTGTGTTCGTGATAGAAGTTGTTGAAGCTCTGCGCCAGCTGGAACGCGTATTTGGCGACGTGCGCCGGTTCGCCGGCGGAAATAGCTCGTTCGACCATAGCCCCGGCCTTCGAGGCGAGCAAAGCCAACTGCCAGAGGTCTTCGGATACGTTAAGCAAACGGGCGAAGATCTCAACGTTGAGTGCCCTATCGAAGACCGGAATGTCCACTACTTTCTTGAGAATGGCGCCCGCGCGGACGATAGCGTATTGCACGTAGGGTCCGGTTTCACCTTCGAAACTGAGGGCTTCGTGAAAATCGAAAGCGATCACGGAATTTCGCGTGAACTTCAACATGAAATAACGCAGCGCGCCAACGGCAATCATTTCGGCCGTACGCTGACGGTCTGCGGCGTTGGCTTCGGGATGGCGAGATGCGACCTCCGCTAAGGCTGTTTCGATGAGTTTGTCGAGAAGATCGTCAGCTTTCACGCCCAAGCCTTTGCGCCCGGAGACCTCGACATAAGATTTCTTTTTGTCTTCGTCAGACAGTTGAATGCCCATCTCCACGCAAGTGCGCGGCGTGAGCGCTACCATTTCGTAGGAAAAGTGAATGGAGGCGTCCGCCTGCTTTTGAAAATCGAGCGCGCGCAGGCCAGCGACCACAACGTCTTGTAGATAAGATTGCCGAGAATCAATCACGTTGAAAACTTCGGTAGCGTGGCCGAAGCTGGGCGTGGGCTGGGTTGCGGGCTCGGTGGTGGGTTGGTCTGTCGTGACCCAGACTTGATGGCCGTCTGGATACTTGGTCCAGGGTTTGTAGTAAAAGTCCTTGCCAAGAAGGCCGAATTTCCAAAGCTGATAGGCGATGTCCTTGCCAACGTACGTAACGGTGCCGTTTGAGCGCACGATGACCTTGCTATCGTCGCCATCTTCCGCTTCGTCTGCCGAAGCCGCAGCAGTTTCACGGAACGCATATGACGGCATGACCCAACAGCCTTTATTCTTTCCTTGCTCCTCAAAATAGATGGCTTTTCGTTCTTTCAAGGTTTCGAAAGCATTTGCCCAGAACTTGAGGTGAAGGATTTCGCTTTCGCGCGGCAAGACATCATATTCAATATCTAGGCGCAGCATGGTTTTCAAGTGCGCGTTCACGATGGCATCCGCGATGATATGGCCAAGTTCAGCCAGATCGCCTTCTCCTGCTTCTATAGCGTGCAGCGTGTCCGCACGCCACAGTTTGGCTTCGGGGTGTTCGCCATAGTAGGAAGACGTGCGCGCGTAAAGATCCCAACAGAGGTAGTCGAAACGCGTGTTGGGGTCGGCGATGAGGGCGCGGACATCAGCGGGCGTCTTCTTTTCCAGGTAATGAAAGCCCACAACGACGTCGGCCACCTGCACACCGGTGTTGTCGATATAGTTCTGAACCTCAACCTTGCGTCCCCTGTGACGCAACATACGGACGAACGTATCGCCTAAGATGGCATTGCGCAGGTGGCCGATGTGAGCGGCCTTGTTGGGGTTGATATTGGTGTGTTCCACCACGATCTTTTCAGCAGTGGGCGCTAACGGCGCTTCCCCGCCCTGCGTTAATAGACTGGCAGCGTACTGCCCGCGGTCGAGCCGAACATTAATATATCCGTTGCCCGCAATTTCCAGCGATTTCACGCCAGGGATGCCACCGATTCCGCTGGCTAGCTCTTCGGCAATCTGCTTTGGCGGACGCTTCAATTGGCGCGCGAGTTGGAACGCCACCGGAATGGCCAGTTCACCAAAAGAACTCTGCTTCGGTTGTTCAAGCGTGACCTTAGTCTTTAGGTCGAACTTTTCGGCGAGCTGCCGCTCGGTGGCAGCGATTAGTTTATTTTCAATCTCCTCAAACACTGTTCTTTAGTATGGCGGATCATACAATGGAGTGTGCCTAAAGTTACGTTTATGCCGGAAAATAAGACAGTTGAATTCGAATCCGGCAAACTCCCATATAGCGATCACGGCAAGCCGGAATCGCTTCTTGATATTGCTCTTAACCTCGGTGTTCATCTGGAACATGCGTGCGGCGGAAGCTGTGCGTGCACCACGTGCCATGTTGTTGTGAAGGAAGGCGAAAAGAATCTTTCAGAAGCGGAAGACGATGAGCTCGATCGATTGGAAATGGCGGCTGGATTGACTTTGCGGTCACGCTTGGGTTGCCAAGCGGTGGTCAAAGGTGATGTGACGGTGGAGATTCCGGGTTGGAACCGGAATTACATTAGCGAGGGTGGAAAATCCACATTGTAAAAATGCGAAGGGCTCCCCGGTGACAATTGGAGAGCCCTCCGTTAAGACGCCTTAGGGCGCTAAAACAAAGGCAATGGCTGCGGATGCGTCGTACTGGCTCTGCCGGCTCCAGCCGTTATTAGCGGTTGCCGCAACATACAGATATTCTGCAAAAGCAGCGATACCTCCAGCGGCGGCGCAAGTACCCAACAACGCTGTATAAAGTTCGGTTATGGGCGAAACTGTGCTGCTCACTGGACCGCTAATTGTGGGAGGCGTCAAAGTATTCACACCTTTCACCAACTGGAAAGTGTAGTTGGCGAAACCGTTGGGATGGCTGGCGGTGTAATACATGTAAACATTGTTGTCGGGCGCAGGCGGAGTGTATTTCAGCAAGCCGCAATTCGGGTCGGCGCCATGGCTGTGCAGCGTGGGTACGGCCAGCGTGCCAATGCACATGTTGTTGTCGATCCGCAGCGTAATGGTCTCACTCGTGGTGACCGGCGAAAGCGCCGACGGCACAAATTCAACTACCAAATGATGAATGCCGTTCGTCAGGCTCGTCGAATCCACAAGGCCGCCCAGCGTTGGATTCATCCACAGAAAAAGATCACTGGTCGGATGCACCGGGTAACTGGGCAGACCTCCGATCGTTACGGGAGCAGTGGTGGTGGCTACATATTGGAATCCGTTCCATTTCTCATCCGTATATGAATCTGTGCGATAGACGCCATCAATTTTCACCCGGTAATACGCCAGACTCAATGAGTTGGCCTGCTGAAAATTGATCATGATGGGTAGCGTCCCACCAAACGGCGTGTTGCTGACTTGGTAGAAGTAGGTCGGATCAACCGTGGTGTTTGCGAGTCCGCTAACAGCGTTTATTTTGTCGAACGGAATGAAGCCGATACCCATGAGCAGTTGTGCCGTGGAGAAGGCGAGCAGATCGAAGCTCTGCACCACACCGTCGCAGCAGATCAACAGGCGGCTGGCGTTTTGCATGGCCACGCAGGATGGACGCGAGGCCACTCCGCTGACCACCACCACGTGCGTGAAACTAGTGGCGTTAATGGCAGTGATACGGTTGGCGGGGTCACGCTCGGCCACCAGCAGTGTTGTCTTTGCGGCGTCGGCCCAAGTTAAATAGAACGGCGCGGTGAGGCCTGTGACCATGGTCTGCCGAATGCCCGTGCTCAAATTGATGCGGCTTACACGGCCCGAATCAGGGCCGGTGGTTTGCTCGGTCACGTACGCATACTGGAGGTCGGCACTGAGCGCGACACCGACGGCGAATGTGAGCGTAGCAATGGAAGTTTTAACACCCGTGGAAAGAGTAATGCGATAAAGATTCCCAGTGGCGCCATATTCCACCGTGTAGGCGGCGTTGTGCGCTTCGTCTAAGGCGAGTTGCTGCGGTGCGGTTAGGCCGCTCGCTATTACCGTCGCGGCGGAACGGTTGGGGCTGGCGAGCGCCACTTTGACCAGATCTCCCGAGCGCTCAGTCACGTAGGCATGCAACCCGTCGCTGCTGAGCTTCACGTCTTCTGGATTGGTGTATCCGGTGCCCAGGACTGAGTACGTGGCAGCAGGAGGTACGCCAAGTTTTAGGGAGGACAGCTTGCCTCCGTACTCGACAAAAATCAATTGACTGGTAGCGGCGCGATAGTCGCAACCGATGGCTCCGGCGAGTCCGCTCGACAAGGTAACAGGGGTAGTGGGCATGAGAGTCTCCGAATTCTTTTGAGCGTTCAAGATGAGCGCTCGGTGTCTAGTGAAAGAAGTCGAGAAGGCGTTACAAACTTAGAGATACTTTTCGAGATTGGCCTGACCTTCGTGTCGAGCCCAACCGAGCGGAGTGCCGTGGTAGACGGTATCTTCTATGTCGGTGCGCGCGCCACGCTCGACCAAGAGACGCACAACGGCTTCGTGACCGGCGCAGACGGCCTGATGAAGAGGCGTTGAGTGCGCGTGAAAACCGGGTGGGTTGTAGCGGTTTGGATCTTCGCCGGCATCGAGCAGTAGGCGAACAATATCGGCGTGACCGTGTGCCGCAGCCAGAGCCAAGGCGGCGTGGCGTTCGGCAGGGTCGGCGTCGGCAAGAAGATGAATGGCTTGCGGTAAACGCCCCAGACCAGCCGCAGCCGCCAATCGGTTTGTATTGGCGCCGCGACGAGCCAGCGTCTCAGCGGTACTGCTGTAACCGAAAGCCAACGCAGTCATGAGTGGCGATACCCAAGTGCCGCTGCCGACACCCTCGATGGCAGCGCCAAAATCAAGCAGCGTTTCAACAAGCGCGTCTTGCAGGCCAGCTTTCGCCGCATGGCCACTCGAGACAAGCATGGACATGGTGGTGAACTGGCCGCCATACATGTCGGCAAGGGCGTCCACTTCGGAGCCGGCGGTCAGCAGCGCCCGCGCGATTTCGACAGCATTATCGGGCGTTTTCTGCCGCTGGTCTTCGACGCCATTGGCAGCCGTGTAGTGAAGCAAAGTGGCGTGGTGCGGGAATTTAGAGCGAGATTGGACGAGCGTGGGTTCAGAGCGTAATAAAGCCCTAAGGGCCTCAAGGTCTCCTGTCACGACGGCGTCCACCGCTTCTTCAAATCGCGTGCTCACAAGCTAATCTTAAGTGATTTATGAAACGAATTCTTTGGCTCGGCGTGGTGGTAGTTTTACTATGCTCGGCAAAACGCGACACAATCACACGTCTGGACGGCAGCACGATTTCGCGCGAGGAAGCGTCGGCGTTCGCCAAAAGCACGCTGGCAAGCGCGCATGTCACTGGTGCCGAAATCGCCATCCTTGAGCACGGCGATCTCGTTTGGAGCGAAGCATTCGGATTGCGGCGGCGCGACCCGGATTTGCCCATGACGCCGGACACGAACACCTGGGCGGCCTCTATCACCAAAAGCGTTTTTTCCACCTACGTCATGGAATTAGTAGAGAAAGGTGAGTTCTCACTGGATACGCCGATTGCCAAACAACTGACCCAGCCGCTGGACAGCTATGAACCTTATCGCGAATCTGCCAGTGAGTTAGTAAAAGATCCAAGATGGGCCACGGTTACGCCGCGAATGCTTTTGGCGCACTCATCCGGGCTGTTGAACTTTGCCACCATCGAGCCTGATAAGAAGATGCGGCTGCACTTCAATCCGGGTACACAGTTTTCGTATTCAGGCGAGGGCATCAACATCGTCCAGTTTGCGATTGAACAACAGAAAAAGCGCCCATTGAACGAACTGATGCAAGACGCGATCTTCGGCCCGCTGGGAATGAAGCAGACCGGCATGATCTACCGGCAAGAATTTGCCGACAACGTGGCCGACCGTTTCGACGAAGCCGAAAAGTTTCGTTCGCAAACCAAGCGCGGGCCTACTCGTGCGGCGGGCTCGATGGCAACCAGCGTGAATGACCTAGCGCGCTTTACGGCGGCTCTATTGAACGGCCAACTATTGAAGCCAGCCTCAATGAAAGAAATGTTCACACCCTTCTTCAAGATCAACACGCTGCACGAGTTTCCGCAGAAGGCCGATGAACCCGAAGGTGATGAAGCGCAGCGCGTCGGACTGGCGTACGGAGTCGGTTGGGGTTTGTTAACGAAGACGCCATATGGTCCGGCATTTTTCAAAGAAGGGCACGGCGATGGCGCGCAAAACTACATCATTTGCTTTGAGAAGTCGAAAGCATGCATGATCATCTTGACTAATAGTGACAATGGCGAGCGAGCGTTCAAACCGCTCTTGGAAAAGCTGCTGGGCGACACCGTCACGCCGTGGGAATGGGAAGGCTATCCGCACTAGCGGGCGTTGTGCTAATACTACATAAGAGACCTATGAAAAATCTTCTCGCGATGTTCGTTTTATTGATGGGCGCGGCGCTGGTTGTTCCGTTTGGCGCGGCGAAAAACATGCAAGACAAAGCCGATGTAAATGGCAAATGGCACTTTGTGCTGGACACGCCGGGCGGCGACCGCGAACTTGACGCAGAATTTAAGGTGGACGGCGATCAAGTGAGCGGGAAGTGGGGCCCCTCCGACGTAAAAGGCACTTTCTCCGACGGCAAGCTCAACCTGGAATTCCCCTTCAACTCAGAAGAAGCGGGCGCAGGCACAATGAAGATCAAGGGCGTGCTCGCCGACGGAGCTCTGACCGGCGATTGGGCTTTCAGCGACTACGCAGGACAGTTCAAAGCAACCCGCCTGAAGCAATAGGCGTTTAGTCCACTCTGTAACGCAGCAACGCCTGCCCCAGTTGGATCTGATCTCCAGATTGCAATACTGTTCCGCGGGCGTTGCGGTGGACGGCCATGGCGAAACCGTTGCGAATGATATACGTACCGCAATTGCCTTCGCCTTTGTAAATTCGGTCGTTCACCAGGCGGGCTTCGCCGCTTTCCTGCGAGTACAAGACGTGCGCGTGCTCGCGCGAAACACTGCGGCCGGTATCGTCGTGCTCGCCAAATGCGATATCGTTCCTCCGCGCCAAACCCGAGCCTTCCCGATAAACTTCTGTGCCACGTCCGATATTCACGCGCGGCCCACCAATCGTAAGTTCGGCAGGTTTAGCATTTCCCGTTTCTACAGATAAGCGGGCCGGCGGATGAATGGCTTGGACATTCTGCGGGGCGACTCTATCCGTGATAAGCGTATCTACCGTGAGCCACTCTTTATTGGGTTCTGGTAGTTTGGGAGTCGTGGTGATCTCGACATAGAGATCGTCGGGGTAGCGGTAATTCGAACGCGACAAACCGTTCCGCAATTCTTCGGCAAAATACTTCAGCAGGAAATCGCCGTGAAAAACCGCCGCTTGTTCGTCTGGGACGCCAAGCAAATTGATGCGCACCAAGTTGTACGGAAAAACGTTGCGACCGCTGGCTTGGTGGCTCTTGGCCTTCACTGCGTCGAGCACGGCTAGGCGAATCTCCGCGAGCTCGGGCGCATCTTGCGCAATCTTTTGCGCGCCGAAGGGAGCTTCAAAAATCGCGCGCCCGAGCTTCTCAATGATGTTGGACACTGGCATCTCCATTTTCTGCAGGTTTCGTCGGAGTGAGTAAGTTCAGTTGGCCGGCAGCTTCTACGAGTTCGCGGGCGATCGGCGCGGCGAATTTGGCGCCATAGCCGCCGTGTTCTACGACGACGGCGAAGGCCAGCCGCTGATCAGCAGGCGCACTGTAAGGGGCATAGCCGGCGAACCAGGAATGCGGGTCGCCCTCATCGAGTTGCGCGGTACCGGTCTTGCCGGCTACTTCAAATTTCACGCCGGACATGGCTGTGCGCGCAGTTCCGTTAGTGACGACAGAGCGCATGGCCCGTTGTAAGAATGCGGCGGAATCAGCTTCGAGAATTGGGTGAGGCGCTGCGGTGCGCGAGTTGCTGGGGTCAGTGACCCAGCGGCCTTCCGGCATCTGACCGCCAGCCGCGATCGTGGCCGCCACGCGCGCCATTTTGAAGGGCGTGGAAACCACGGTTCCCTGCCCGTAGGAGGCGAACGGGAGAGACTCTTTCACCTTGGCTACGGTGCCGCTTTGAATGCCGAGCATATCGGAAGTATCATGCAACGCTTGCGCGCCGACAGCAAAAACACCAAGCTGCGCAAAATAGGCGTTACAGGAAACGGTGATGGCATTGGCCATGTTGAGCGTGCCGTGAGCATGGTCGCCCACGTCATCGCGAATCGGACGACGCCAACCAGGAATGATGGTGCCGACACGGCCGTCGCCTAAACCGCCGCACTTGTAAGTGTTGTCTGTCGCTTTTGGATTCAAGCGAAGGGCTGCAATGGCTGTAACCAGCTTGAACGTTGACCCTGGAGGATACTCGCCATAACGTGCGCGGTCGAGCAATTGGTCGGGCGTGGCAGGCCCGGTGAGAGGCGG
>Ga0302319_10006942_pt1 | contig 22360 bp, 15 predicted proteins | sample Bog_T0_2_FD_203319 | JGI IMG/M metagenome (GOLD analysis project Ga0302319, IMG submission 203319) | Peat permafrost microbial communities from Stordalen Mire near Abisko, Sweden - Bog_T0_2 | ecosystem: Environmental > Terrestrial > Soil > Wetlands > Peat | place: Sweden: Abisko, Stordalen Mire... | reverse complement strand
GCGCTTGCCGAGGTAGATGCAGGTGACCAGGGCGGAGACGCCAGAGGTGACATGGACAACGGTGCCGCCGGCAAAGTCGAGGCTGGGAATGTGGCCGCCGGTGGCGTTGAGCAGGCCGCCGACACCCCAGACCATGTGGGCCATGGGACTGTAAACGAGCAGGGACCACAGTGAAAGAAAGACGGCCATCGCGCTGAACTTCATGCGTTCGGCAAAGGCGCCGGTAATGAGGGCCGGGGTGATGATGGCGAACATGAGTTGGTAGATCATGTAGGTCTGTTCGGGAATGGTCGGAGCGTAGTCGGGGTTGGGGGTGAGGCCGACGCCGCGGAGGAAGAGATGCTCGAAGCCGCCAATGAAGCTGTTGCCGTGGCCGAAGGCGAGCGAATAACCGGCGATGGCCCAGATTACGGTGACCAGGGCCATCATGGCGAAGCTCTGCATCATGGTGGCGAGGATGTTCTTTTTGCGAACGAGGCCACCGTAGAAGAGCGCCAGGCCGGGTCCGGTCATCAACAGGACCAAGGCGGCGGAGACCAACATCCAGGCGTTATCGCCAGCGGACTGGGCATTTTGAACAGCCTGCTGCAGGGCAGCAATTTGAGCTTGAGTGGACGGGGCTGAGGCGGTCTGGGCGATTGCGCAGGCCGGAATTCCCAGAAAGACAGACAAGAGCAACAGCTTGCACGTACGACTACGCATTTTCTTTCTGCTCCGAACAGGCGTCCACAATTGGATTGCTTGGACGAGGAGGAGGTGTCAGATGTTGTTGGCCGATTGCCGAGATTGTGAGACTCGGCGCCAGGCCACAACTGAAACGCGATCGGCAAACGCCGACCTCAGGTTGAAAGCCAAAAGGAAGTCAATTGAGTGTAAACATGATTTTCGTAAAGCCAGGCGGATAACGCAAGTGAATTTGGAGAATATCCATGGATTCGTGATGGCTTTTATGATAAATGCAGATGAGCAAAACAAGGAAAGCAGTGTGGCCCTTGGGGTAAAGCGGAACTTGGCCGTGGTGGAAATGATGGGGCAGAGATCAAGCTCAAGTTGGGCGGGCGGCAATTGGCATGTTCGCGTCTTCTTCTTTCTGTTCGTGGTTGCGTCGCCAAGCGAGGCTCGATGCGATTGCAGATGGCGTTGTTGCTTTGGGAGCGCGAGTGTCTGAAATGAAGACAAAAGGGCAGGCTTGAGGGATTAGACTGTTTCAGATTGCGACACTCATCAGAGCGTGCCAACGGTTCAGGAGCAATTGATGAAGACGTTCAAATGTGACCATGCAATCTTGACGAGAGTGGAGGTATAGTAAAAGTATGGCGGCCACGGCAGAGCGGGACCATTATCTTTTCGGAGCACTTGAAAGCAGTGCGAAGAATCGCACCAAACTCACGGAAGTGAGTTACGGCTACGAAGAGCCGGAGGGTGTGTTTCTGACGTCGATGGATTTTGCCGTGAACTGGATACGGAAGAATTCAGTATGGCCGATGACGTTTGGCCTTGCTTGCTGCGCGATCGAGATGATGTCGATGGGTGCGTCGCGATTCGATCTGGCGCGATTTGGCGCCGAGGTGTTTCGTCCGTCCCCACGGCAGTCTGACCTGATGGTGGTTGCTGGGCGGGTTTCGCAGAAGATGGCGCCTGTAATTCGCCGGCTTTACGACCAGATGCCAGAGCCCAAATGGGTGATTTCGATGGGCGCCTGTGCGACCTCAGGCGGGGTATTCAACAACTACGCGTTGTTGCAGGGCGTTAACCAAGTGATTCCTGTCGACGTGTATGTGCCGGGATGTCCGCCACGCCCGGAGCAACTTTTGTATGCAATTACGCTTCTACAAGAAAAGATACAACGAGAGCCACGCAGCCTTCTGAAGACACTGAACGTTGGTTGAGAGGCTTGATCGGGGATAGAATTCCAGGCGAAGAGTTACCGAAGTAACCGCTCGAACCTGTAACACATGATGTACTGAAAGTTTGCACCCCATTGAAAAAAACCTGCTCAGCCGGAACGGTCCTATGGTACGTTTAGTTGTACTTAATGGACGCTTTACGGTCCGTTTGTTTTGCGGAGTCGAATCAGTCCGAGCAGAAATCTGCGCTCGCACACAGCAATACCTTTCTGTTCATTCAGCTTGATTGCGGAGGAGAAACGCATGTACGCTCGATTTTTTAAGTCTGTCAGCCTGGTTCTAGTGTTGGCAATTGCGGGTTTGGTGCCCGTTGCCGTTGCTGCCCAGGTGAACCCGGCTGCAAAGGGGGCCCCGGCGGGTGATCCAGCTTCACGTTGGGACATCTTTGTGGGTTACAGCTACTTTTCGCCCCATGACACGGTCTACCCCATTCAACTTTATGGTGGCACCGCGCCCTTCAACTTCAAGGCTGAATCAAGGGGACTAACGGAAAGCGTTACCTACTGGTTCAACCACAATGTCGGCGTGCAGGTGGAATCAGGCCAGCACGATCTCTTTACGGATACGGGATCGGCGCTCACAGGATCCAGCAATAGCGGTATTTTCACGTTGGAGCCAGGTTTGGTCTATCGCTTCCCACACGGACACATCACGCCATTCGTTCATGGATTGATCGGCGTAGCGGATGTGGACGGCCCGGATCACGAACCGTACACGTGGGGCCTCGGCGTCACAGCTGGCGGCGGCCTGGACTACTGCACAGCGGCTTTCAATCATCGTTTGTCGATTCGCCTGGTTCAGGCGGACTATGAGTATCTTCATGCCGACTCCGGTGTATCTCACTTCAGTTCGACCGGGGCATGGATCTGGGGCGACGACGAGTCTGTCAACGCGGTCAAGCTGAGCACAGGCGTGGTACTCGGCGGCTGCCAGGGTGGGCCTCCTCCTCCTCCAGTTGCTCTAGCTTGCACGGCGAGCCCGGTATCGATCTATCCTGGCGACCCGGTGACAGTGACAGCGACCACTGCTGAGCTTGATCCGAAGCTGAATACGATTTACACATGGTCTGGCCCCGGCGTGACCGGGACGGGGACTACGGCGTCGGTCGCAAATACAGGTTCGCTTGCGCCAGGCACTTATACGGTGAAGGGTGAAGTGAAGGAAGGCAAGCCCGGCAAGGAAGGCCTTAAGGTCGGCCAGGTTGCCGACTGCTCGGCTCTCTTCACGGTGAAGGCATTTGAGCCGCCAACCGTAAGCTGCACGGCGAACCCAATGAGCATTCACCCCGGCGACATGAGCACAGTCACCGCGATCGGCGTCAGCCCGCAGAATCGTCCGCTCACCTACAGCTACGCTGCTGTGGCGGGCACGATCAGCGGCACTGGCACCACGGCGTCCTTCAACTCAGCAGGCGCTCCAACCGGCGCTGTCGGCATAACTTGTAACGTGGCCGATGACAAGGGTGGCACCGCAAGCAGCGGCACCTCCGTGACGATCGTGCCCATCCCGGTTCCGCCGCTACCGCACGCAAGTTCACTCTGCTCGATCTCGTTCGACAAGGACACAAAGCGTCCGACTCGTGTGGACAACGAAGCGAAGGCTTGCCTGGATCAGGTGACCGCCGCTCTCAAGAACGATCCAACGGCAACTCTTGTGATTGTTGGCAATTCAACTGCTGCGGAGAAGACACCGAAGAAGGGTAAGCACGCGAAGACCCCTGAGGACTTTGCCGCAGAGCGCGCCGTCAACACGAAGGATTACCTCGTGAACGAAGAGCAGAGCGGCATCGACGCCTCTCGGATCATCATTCGCACAGGCACCGGGGATAGCAAGTCTGTGGAAGACTACCTGGTACCCGCGGGAGCAACCTTCGACAACGACGTACCTGGAACCACTACGGTGGATGTGAGCTCAGTGAAGACGCTGACTCGCAAACCCATCGGAGAGGTTGATACACCCAAGAAGATGCACAAGAAGGCTGCTGCAAAGCCTGCAGCCGGCAAGTAAGTCTTGTTGGCCTTGCAGGGACAGTGAACCAATTCGTCAAGCCTTTCAACAAGTTGAAAGGCTTGGCGGACGAACAGCAAAATGACTCCTCCTGTAATCCTTAGAGGCTGACCGGGAATCTGGTTGGCCTCTGTACTTTTATGAGCATGTTTTCTTTTATCGTTATTTTTCTCAAGCAATGGAGCTTCATTTACCCGATGAGCCGCACGCGGATTTGTCTCGGATTCCCAGCACGGCGCGGGGGGCTGGCGCTTGCTATCGCGGCCATTCTCATTTGTTTTTTCACACAGAGTTCGTTGTCGCAGGCGTCCTGGAGCGCGGTGGGGCCAGCCGATGGTGACGCGCGTGCGCTGGCACAGGTTCCCGGGCAGCCCGACCACCTCTATCTGGGCACGACCAACAGTTGGGTCTACGAATCCATCGATAAGGGAAACTCCTGGCACCGACTGGCAAAGCTGGGTATGACGGAAGACCTTGTTTTGGACAGCGTGCTTGTAGATTCGGCAAATGCCTCTGTCATTTACGCAGGTGGCTGGAAGGCTAACCAGCGTCCAGGCGGGTTGTTCGTGAGCCGAGACGGCGGCAAGCACTGGACCGGGGTAGAAGGTTTCCAGAGTCAGTCCATTTATTCGCTGGCACAATCTCCCTCGCAGGCAAACTTCATTTTTGCGGGTACGCTCGATGGGGTATACAGGAGTGCAGATTCAGGCGCGTCGTGGACGTTGATCAGCCCGCCGGGCAGCCATGAGATTCATGAAGTGGAGTCGCTGGCCGTTGACCCTGTGAATCCGGAGATTGTTTATGCGGGCACATGGCACTTGCCGTGGAAGACAATTGATGGTGGTAAACACTGGCACAACATCAAGAATGGCGTGATCGAAGATTCCGATGTGTTTTCAATGATCATCGATCCGGAGAAGCCGCGCATTGTGTATTTGAGCGCCTGCAGCGGGATCTATAAGAGCGAAAATGGCGGCGAGCTGTTCCACAAGATTCAGGGAATTCCGTCTTCGGCTCGACGCACGCGCGTGCTGATGCAGGACCCGGCCAATCACGAGGTTGTGTATGCCGGGACAACCGAGGGCCTCTACAAGACGGTGGACGCCGGCAAGACATTTCAACGGATGACCGGGCCGGACGTGGTGGTGAACGACGTATTCGTTGATCCTGGAGATTCGAACCACGTGCTGATGGCGATCGATCGCGGAGGCGTGCTCGCGAGCAAAGATGGCGGCGTGAGTTTTGCCGAGTCGAACGAGGGTTTCTCTGGGCGTCGGGTTGAGGCGCTGCTGGTGGACCGCAGCGATCCGCAACGACTGTATGCGGGAGTTGTGAATGACAAGACCTACGGCGGCGCGTTTGTATCCAACAATGGCGGCGTGAGCTGGGAACATATCGGCGAGGGGCTGGAGGGGCGCGATGTGTTTGCCCTGGCGCAGGCTAAGGACGGTTCCATAGTTGCCGGAACCAGTCATGGGATCTTTGTGTTGGATCAAGGCCATCACGCAGACGGACAGGAATCTTCAATGGCTCCTCAAGGAGGCAATCCAGAATCTCGGGGACCGCAGCCGCCTGAGACCGAGGGTGGCACAAGCGATAGTCCGGTTTGGCAGGCCCGGAACTCGATAGCGAATACGAGCATGAAGGCGGCAATCGAGACGCACCGCGGTGAACACGTTGACGTGGAAAAGCGGGTGGAAGACCCTGCGATTGATTTGGAGAGCCGCGTGACCGCGCTGGATGTTTCGGGAGAAGTCTGGGTGGCCTCTACCGGGTACGGCCTGCTGACAAGTCACGATCAGGGCGTCACCTGGCAGGGTGGCCCGGTGATGGGCTCGGGCGGGTACTTATCGGTGGTGGCGCACGAGGGGATGATGGCCGCGGCCCGATTGGATGGGGTGGTGCTCTCCGACGATTCCGGTTCGACCTGGAAACCGGTAGGGATTCCAACAATGCTCACCCGTATTCGTTGCGTGGCCTATTCGTCGGATGGCACGCTCTGGCTTGGGGCGCGCGAAGGCGTCTATTTTACGCACGACAAGGGCAAGACATGGCTCTGGGTGGACCATCTGCCTTTCACCGACGTCGATGACCTTTACTATGACGCAGCGATGGATAAGGTGTTGGTAAGTTCGCGAACGAGCGACCAGATCTTCGCGATTAACCCTAAATCGTTTACGTGGAAGTGGTGGCAGACCGGGTACCAGATCGGGCTTGTTCGGACGGCTGGAGGGCGTGTGGTGGCTGCTTCGCTCTATGACGGAGTGCTGGTTGAGCCGCAGGCTGTGGTTGCGCAGACCGGGCAAAAGTGAAACGACTCAGCCAGTAGCCACCAGTGGTATCCGCCGCAAATGGAGTCATCTTGAACCGGCTCCAAGTTGACATCGAAGTGCCTGAAACCATCAATCAGGGGATAAGCAGGCTGCGGGAAAAAGGCCGGTTTGCGGTGAGGGATTGCAAGGCCGGTCCCTCATGGGCTAAAGTCCAGCCTTTATTTTGCTGCGTTTGCGGCACGACTGAAGTCGTGCCCTGTTACAAAGCTATCGCCCATTCTTGACGGAGCGAGTTTTTCCGCAGCCTTTAAAGCGCTGCTCATTTGATGCTGTTTACGGCACGAATAAATTTGTTCAGTCGTGCCTTTTCAAAATATAAACGACGATCTGATTGGCGGACACCGCTAGCCGGGGCATACTACCCTGGAGGGCGCTGGTTGGCTGTTGAGGCCGGGAAGAACAAACCGCTGTATCATTGAAATATGCAGACCGAGACTGCGGATTCCCGCAGGCAGATCGCCTTTAAGAGTCACGCGTTTCAAAGTCATGACCCACGGCTTGAGCCGATTGCGGCCAAGGTACTGGCTGGCGAGCGGCTCAGTTTCGACGATGGGCTGACACTTTATGGGTCGTCGGACGTGCTGGCAGTGGGTTGGCTTGCCAACCATGTACGCGAGCGACTGCACGGCGACTTGACCTACTTCAACGTCAACAGGCACATCAATCCAACCAATGTTTGCGTGGCGGCTTGTAAGCTATGTGCGTTTGGGCGGAAGAAGGGCGACCCGGCCGGCTATACGATGGCGCTTGAAGAGGCGTTTGAGACTGCGGCTTCGGGCTACTCGGAGGCGGTCACGGAGTTCCACATTGTTGGCGGATTGCATCCTGATTTGCCGCTGCAATATTTCCTCGACCTGGTGCGCGGGCTGAAGAAGCGGTTTCCGAAGGTACACATCAAGGCGTTCACCATGGTGGAAGTGGCCTACCTGGCGCGACGCGCGAAGCTGAGCATTGAAGAGACGCTGGTGAAGTTTCGCGAGGCCGGCGTTGACTCGATGCCTGGGGGCGGAGCGGAGATTTTTGCCACACGGGTGCGATCGATTATCTGCGACCACAAGATTGACGGCGAGGAGTGGCTGACAACGGCGCGGCTCGCGCACAAGCTTGGATTCAGGACCAATGCGACCATGCTGTACGGGCACATTGAGAACGATGAAGATCGCGTGGACCATCTGCTGAAACTGCGCGCACTGCAAGACGAGACGGGCGGATTTCAGACATTTATTCCGCTGGCTTTTCATCCGGAAAACACACCGCTCGACCATCTGCCGGTGACTACAGGGCTGACGGACATTCGACAGATTGCGGTGAGCCGTTTGCTGCTGGACAACTTTGCGCACATCAAGGCATATTGGCAGATGCTTACGCCGAAGATTGCGCAGATAGCGTTGCAATTTGGCGCGGATGACCTGGATGGCACCGTGATCGAGGAGAAGATTTATCACGACGCCGGTGCGACCACGCCGCAAGGCATGACGCGCAAGCAACTTTGCCGGCTGATTACGGAGGCGGGGCGTGTACCGGTGGAGCGAGACACGCTTTATCATGCGGTGACGCGCACTGAAGACAGCTTTACGGTGGCTGTATGAGGGCGGTCGAAAGCGGAATGGGGTCGCAATGAGCGCATTTGGACCGGCAGCTATTCTGGGACTCTGTGTGGGTTTTATGTGGGGCACGGGATGCTCGCTGGCGATTATGTACTCGATCTATCTTGGCGGATACCGCAAGGCGGTTGAGGATTCTCTCCTTCCTGTGCGATCGAAGCGCTTCAGGGATACTCTCAAAAAGGTAGAGGCGCGCCGCACGCAAGAGGCGGCGGCGTCCGCGTCGAAGTGAGCATGGCCTGATGAAGACCAACGCATATATCGCTCTGCTTCGCGCAGTGAATGTTGGCGGCACTGGCAAGCTGCCCATGACTGAACTCAAGGCAATGTGCGAGGCCGCTGGTTGCTTATCTGCGCGGACCTATATCGCCAGCGGAAATGTCGCTTTTCAGTCCGCGAAAACTGAATCTCAAGTGAAGGCCGCGCTTGAAGCTGCGCTTGCGAAGTATGCGGGCAAGCCGGTTGGCGTGATGGTGCGCACCGCTGCGGAGATGAATGCAGTTCTCGCGGCCAATCCATTCGCGCAGATGCCGACCAACCGCACAGTTGCAATCTTCCTTGACGCTGCCCCGGCCGCCGACGCATTGAAAACTGTTTCGAACATGGGAAGCGAAGAACTGCGGATGGGGTTGCGCGAGATTTACGTCTATTATCCCGACGGCCAGGGCAAAACGAAGCTCAGGATTCCGGCGGCGAAGAATGGAACGGCGCGCAACATGAATACAGTGGCCAAGCTCGCGGAGATGGCCAGCAATATTTTGAGCACTGCCCAAATCAAGACCCATGAGTGAGTGGGGGTTACTGCCGCAAGACCGCGCCGGCCTTCATCACGAAACTTACATGTTCAACGGCGGTGATGTCGTCGATGGGGTTGCCGGGGACGGCGATGATGTCGGCAAAGTAGCCGGGCTTGAGTTGGCCAATCTGGGTTCCCCATCCAAGAAGTTTTGCGCCGTTGATAAGGTCGGCCTGCAGGACGGCGAGCGGCGTCAAGCCGTGGCGAACCATCAGCTCCAATTCGATGGCTTGTGTGCCATGCGGAAAAGGGCCAACGTCTGAGCCCACGGCGAAGGGGATGCCGGCGGCAATTTGCTTTTTGAATTCGCCGATCTTGTAGTCGAGGAGCGCGGTTTCGCGTGCGGCGATGGCTGGCGATGCGGCGTGTTGCGCGAAGTACTCGAAGATGGCGAAGGTGGGGACGGCGGGGATCTGTTTTTCGCGCATCAGGCGCATTGTCTCATCGCTGAGTTGGGTGGCGTGATCGATTGAAGCGACGCCGGCCTGCGCTGCGTAAAGTGTTCCCGGCTCGCCCATCGCGTGAACGGCGACGACGGTGCCGAGTCGATGGGCTTCTTCGATTGCCGCCGCCAGTTGGGCCTCAGTGTATTGGTACGGGGTGTGAAGGATGCCATCGATCATTGTGTCGGGGCCAGTCTCGTAGACCTTGGCGAAGTCGGAGCCCTCCTTATGCTGGGCGCGCATCACTTCTACGATTTGGTCGACGGAGTTTGCGTAGTCCGCATTCGAGAGTACGTGTTGGGCGGGGTTGAAGCCGAGTGCGTCTTCGTGGCCGCCCAAGATATCGATCGCATTGCCGCTTACGCGCAGGCGGGGGCCGAGGATGAGGCCTTGGTCGATGGCGTCGCGAATGGCGCTGTCCGCGGAGCCTGCGCCTTCAGTTCCCATGTCACGCTCGGCGGTAAAGCCAGCGAGCAGGTCGTCCTCAGCAGCTTTCGCGGCGAGAATGGTGCGCCAGGGAACGGATTCCTGGACGGTCTGCAGATCTTCTGCGCCGGGATGAAGGAAGAGATGAACGTGGGCATCGATGAGGCCGGGCAGGAGCGTTACGTTGCCGAGGTCGATGATCTTTGCGCCCTGGGGATGGTCCACCGACACGCCTACGGCGCGAATGCGGTCGCCCTCGACGAGGATCTCTCCGGGCTGTAGCAGGGTTCCAGCGTCTACCTGCAGCAGGCGGGCGGCATGAAGAACGATGGCTGGCGCGGGGCTTGCAGGCTGCTGCGCCCTTGCAACGATTGCTGCGAGGCAACAAGAAGCGCAGATCAAAAAGAGGCGAATACGCTCAAAATATTCCTGCATGGATACGACTATGCCGCATCCGCGGACGGTTGTCGATAGGCTCAAAATGCCGAGCCTTTCGCCAGAATGAAATGCATAGAGTTCAGGACAGCCTTGAAAACTGGCGCTCCGGCTATCATACGAATGAAACTGGAGACGGAAATGGGGACGAAACCATGGGTTTGAACAAGCGACAACGACGGAGTTGGAAAAGGATCAACCGCAGTATCCTATCGAACAATCAGCTTCTCACTGCTGTTGCGCTACTACTCATGATCGCTGGCGCCTCGGGTCAATCGCGTTCGACCAAGGCCGCGGCCCACGACCACCTTCGATTCACTCTCATTCTTTCGCGCCACGGGGTACGACCACCGCTCGTCGCCAACACGGCACTCAACCTCTATTCGTCTGATCCGTGGCCTGTGTGGGAGGTCCCGCCAGGCAATTTGACGCCGCACGGTGCGGTCGCCATCCAGAAGATGGGCGCCTACATGCGCCTCGAGTTTGCGCGCCAGGGCCTGCTGCCGGATTCAGGCTGCCCGTTGAACGATGAAATTTATCTTGAATCCGATACCGACGAGCGCAATATCGAAAGCACGCGCGCCACAATCGCAGGACTTGAACCCGATTGCGAACACCCTGCAATCCATGTCGGTGCTGCAGCAGGCGCAAGAGATCCACTTTACACTGCGATTCCATTGCTGTTTCCGCCTCCTTCGCAAGATGCGGTTGAGGCGGACGAGCGCGCAAGGCTCGGAAGCGATCCTGAGGCCTTCTATGCGCTGGCGGCTAACCCCGCACTCAATGTATTTGCCCGCATTCTAGCGCCCAATCCAGATCATCCCGCGGACCGGCCCATTCTCGACAATCCCAGGCCTCTTTCCGTCGCTTCGACGCCTATCGAAGACATTCTGCTGGAGTATGTCGACAACAAACCGATGTCAGAGGTCGGCTGGGGCCGAATCGACGAGTCAACCTTGCGCCACCTGATCCCGCTGCATACGAAGCAATTTACCGCGTCGACGCGTACGCCATTGACGGCTCGAACACAGGGCTCAAACCTGATGGCGCATATGCTTTGGACACTCGAACAGGCCGCGCAATCGGGCGAGAGCAAAGCTGTGCAAGGAGCCATTGGCCCGCCCGACGCACGGCTGGTCTATTTGAGCAGGCACGATTCAAATCTCAACTACATTGGCGGCTTGCTCAATGTACATTGGACCGCAGATGGCCGCACCGACGACACCCCTCCGGACTCTCAGATTGTCTTTGAGCTGTGGCAGAACTCGCAGACCAAGGGGTACTCCGTCCGCCTTCGATTTCGCGCGCAGAGCATCGATCAGTTGCGGTCGGGTGAAGACCTCAGCTTGGGCAATCCACCTGCCGAGGTCAATGTGACGCCTCCCGGCTGCCAGGCCAATCATCAGTGTCCCTTTTCAAGATTCGATCGCGCGGTGCATGGCTTGCTCGACCCCGCTTACGTCAAGACCGAACTCCCGGCCATGCGCGAGGTGGCGTCCTCACCGATCATTGTAATCAAGTAAAGCATCAATAGGCGGCGATTCCGGTGATGTGCTGGCCGAGGATGAGGGTGTGAATGTCATGGGTGCCCTCGTAGGTTTTTACGGATTCGAGATTCATGCTGTGGCGCATGATGGGGTAGTCTTCCGTGACGCCGTTTGCTCCGAGGATGTCGCGGGCCATGCGAGCGGTTTCAAGAGCCATCCAGACATTATTGCGCTTGGCCAGGGAGATATGCTCGTGGCCCGCGGTTCCCAGGTCTTTCAAGCGGCCGACGTGGAGCGAGAGTAACTGCGCCTTAGAGATTTCGGAGACCATCCAAACCAGCTTTTCCTGGATAAGCTGGTGGCTGGCGATGGGCTGCCCATGAAACTGCTTGCGGGCCTTTGCGTACTGCAGCGCGGTGTCATAGCAGGCCATCGCCGCGCCGATGGCGCCCCAACTGATGCCGTAGCGAGCCTGGTTGAGGCACATGAGCGGGCTCTTGAGGCCAGCGGTTCCGGGGAGAAGATTGGCGGCGGGGATGTGGACCCCCTGCAAAGTCAGGCCGCTGGTGACGGAGGCGCGGAGGGACCATTTGCCGTGAATATCGTGTGCTGAAAAGCCGGGGCGATCGGTCTCGACCAGAAAGCCGCGGACGGTGCTGGAGTTTGCGTCGGCTTCATCGGGAACTTTGGCCCAGATGACGGCGATGTCGGCGATGGAGCCGGAGGTGATCCACATTTTCTCGCCGCTGAGTATGTACTCATCGCCGGACTTGCGGGCGGTGGTGGTCATGCCTCCGGGGTTGGAACCGAAGCCGGGCTCGGTCAATCCGAAGCAGCCGAGTTTTTCGCCGCTGGCGAGCGCGGAGAGCCAGGTGCTTTTCTGCTCGTCGGAGCCGAAGGTGAAGATGGGGTACATAACAAGGGCGGACTGAACGCTGACAAAGCTCCGCAGGCCGGAGTCGCCACGTTCGAGCTCCTGCATGACGAGGCCGTATTCGACGTTGGACATTCCAGCGCAACCATAGCCCTCGAGGTTGGCACCGTAGAAGCCGAGCTTGCCCATGAGGGGAACAAGTTCGCGCGGGAAGCGCCCTTCGCGGAAGCAATCCTCGATGATGGGGATGACGTTGTCTTCGACGAAGTCGCGGGCAGTGCGCCGGACCAGGAGCTCGTCTTCAGAGAAGCTCGAGTCGAGGTGGAGGAAGTCGACGGGTTGGAATTTGAAGGACATTTGGTGCTTTAGCCTCTAGCTTTCAGCTCTCAGCTTCTAGCTTCCAGCTTTTGGAGCGATGTCAGATTGAAGTTCTTGTCCTCCCACCCATCCGGTAAAAACAAGAACGTCATACATGGGGCACACAGTTTTTCCTGATCTCTGTTCAGTGATCTTTGTTCCCATTTCCCTGCTCTTACTCCAGAAACTCGCGGACGAAGTTGTTGTCGGTATGGAGGAGTTCGTGGAGCGAGCCATCAAAGATCAGGCGGCCTTCTTCAAGCATCAGGAAAGTTGTGTCGGGGTTGGTGACTCCTTCGGGCAGGGGGACCATGTGGCCCTCGTCTTTATCGAAGCGATGAGTGCAGAGGGTGAAGGCGTCTTGAAGGCGGTGGGTGACGAGGAGCGATGGGGTGCGGTAGACATCGCGCTCTTTCATTACCAGTTCGATGATGGTGGTGGAGGTGACGGGGTCTAGGCCGCCGGTGGGCGAGTCGTAGAGGATGAGTTCAGGCTGGTGGATGAGGGCACGGGCGATGGCGACGCGCCGACGCATTCCACCGGATAGGCTCACGGGATAAAGATCAAAGGTCTGGTCCAACTCGACGAAGCGCAGGGCTTCATGGACGCGCGTGTCGATTTCGTCGTCGCGGACGCCTTCGGATATCAACTGATAGCCGACGTTGTCCCGGACGGTGAGCGAGTCAAAGAGCGCGCCTTCCTGAAAGACCATCCCCGAGCGTGTGCGCAGCGCGAAGAGTTGGCTCTCAGGCATGGTTGCGATCTCCTGGCCGAAGAGCTGAATGCTGCCCTGGTCGGGGCGAATCAGCCCGTTGACAAGCTTGAGGAGGACGCTTTTGCCAACGCCTGCAGGGCCGAGCAGGATGCGGGTTTCAGCCGGCGCCACTGAGAAGCTGACATCTTGAAGAACTGGCTTGCCATCGAAGGCGATGGAGACATTGCGAAATGCGACTACTGGCCGGGGGCCCAGGGGCGGAAGCTCCAGGGGCGGCGCCTGGTTTAGCCCCTGGGGGGACGGGCCGGGATCGGGCTGGTCGAAAGCGGCGGTCTCGCTCATAGTGGGGGCAAGAGTGTGAGAAGCACCTGGGTGACGAGGAAGTCGACAAAGATGATGAGCACCGATGCGGTGACGACCGCCTGAATGGTGGAGCGCCCAACGCCCTCGGTGCCACCTGAGGTTCTCATCCCGTAGAAGCATCCGATTGAAGCGATGATGAAGCCGGAGAAGAGCGGCTTGGCAAGGCCCTGAATGATGTCGGGGTAGCGGAGGTGTTCCCAGGCCTCGGAGAAATATTGCGTACCGTCCTGGTGGTTCATGAAGACGGTGACGGCGGCTCCGCCGAGGATGCCGAATGCGTCGGCGAGGATGGTGAGAAACAGGAGCATGGTGATGCAGGAGAAGAGGCGCGGCGTGACCAATTTGCGCATGGGGTCGACGCCAAGGGCGCGCATGGCGTCGATCTGCTCGGTGACGACCATCGAGCCTAGTTCGCTTGCCATTGAAGATGCGTTGCGGCCTGCGACCATGATGCCTGTGAGCACCGGACCCAACTCGCGGATCATGGTGATGCTGACAAAGCGTCCGGTGACGGCTGCAGCGCCAAATTCGGAGAGCGTGGCGGCCGATTGCAGGGCGAGCACGCCACCGGTGAAGAAGCCGGACATAATGACGATGGGCGCCGAGCCGAAGCCGATGATGTCCGATTGCACGAGAAATTCCGGCCAGTAGCGGGGCGCGCTGAAGAGATTCAAGACAGCGCGGTACGCGAACAGGGAGTATTCCTGCACGGTGAGCACGAGTTGCTTGGCGGTTCTATCGATCGAGTAAGTCGCCATAGGATTCGAGCGAAACCGGTTTCAGTTCATTCACTTGACTTTAGTGGAAAGTCGCCGTTTGCCCCACGCTAGCAGCGAAACTCTTTCGTTTGAGGTCCGCACTCCTATGGGTTTGAACTTGAGTTTTGCGGGTCCGGGGTTCAACGTCCATTTCACTCAAGTTGATTCAAACCGCGAGGTTGGTGCGACTTCCATTCAGTGTAGGTGATGCATGGTCAGAATAGCGCATCGGGGGACCTGTGTCTGGTGCGATGGTGGTGCGATCACCCGGTGGGCGGGAGCCAAGCAAGAATTACGTGGTGTTGTAGAGAAGATACATGGTACTGGCGGGATAAATTGAGCTAGTTTGCTTTGTTTTCAGAGATTTGTCGTCTGGTGCTTTGCGTGCATTGACCTTGGCTGGCACGGGGGCTCTGCGGGAACAAGCTGAAGACGGGAAAAACACAGTACAGGGGAGTGGATGATATGCGCTTTTTTGGTGTGCGGTTGATCCTTGCGCTGTTTGTGGGAATCACGTTGGTGTCCATCGGCTCGACGTATTTTGAAGTGTTGGCTCACAAGATCACGTTACGCCGCGAGTTAGAGCGCAGGACGGAGTGGCTTGGCAGGAGCCTGCAACTGGATTTGGAACCCGCGGTGGCTGGGGGCCAGATTGGGGAACTATCTGCCGAAGCGGGAAGGCTGCGCTCGCGAGATGAGGCTCTGGGGCTGGCCGTGTATGACCCGAACGGAGTGATGCTGGCCGTTTCAGGACCGAGCGACGTATTCAAGGAACTTCCGCAGGGTGTGCTGAACAAGGCCATTCAGAAGGGGGTGAGCGCGGCAACCTTCAGCCACGATTCCGATCGTGAGTGGCTTGAAGAGGCGGTTCCACTGAACTCCACGGGCAAGCTGACGGGCGTGCTGGTGATCCTGGAAGATGCGGGCTACATCCGCGCGGAGGGCGCGGCAGTGTGGCAGCGCAGCTTGTGGCGGATTGCGGCATTCATGGTGCTGATTGTGGGCGTGACGCTGCTGATGGTGAGGTGGTTTCTGATGGAGCCGATGACGCGCGTGGTGGAACGGCTGCGGCGCGTGCGCATGGGCCATGGCGATGAGGAAGCACATGCGAGCAGCGCGGAGTTGAATTTATTCCGGCCACTTACACACGAGGTGGAGACGATGGCGGAGAGCCTGGTGGAGGCGCGTGCGTCCGCGGCTACCGAGGCGCGACTTCGCGAAGAGGGCGAGCACCATTGGACAGCGGAGCGGTTGGCCGTGCATGTGCGTGACCGGCATGGTTCAAGCCGGATTTTTGTGGTGTCGAATCGTGAGCCATACATGCACATGCGGCAGGGCAGGGAGACGGTTTGCTTTGTCCCTCCTAGCGGGCTGGTGACAGCGATTGAGCCGGTGCTGCGGGCATGCGATGGCGTCTGGGTAGCGCACGGAAGTGGAACCAATGACGGATTGATGGTGGATGCGTTCGACCGGTTGCGCGTTCCGCCCGACGATCCACGCTACACCCTGCGCAGGGTCTGGTTGTCGAGCGAAGAGGAGAGCGGCTACTACGATGGCTTTGCCAACGAGGGCCTCTGGCCGCTGTGCCATATCGCGCATACCCGGCCGATCTTTCGGGCTTCAGATTGGAAGCAGTACCAGCGGGTGAACGAGAAGTTTGCGGCGGCGCTGCTCAAGGAGATGGAGGGCAGCGCCGAGCCTGTCGTCTTTGTGCAGGATTATCACTTCGCGTTGCTTCCCAGGCTTTTAAAGGCGGCGCGACCGGATGCGCGTGTGGCGATTTTCTGGCACATTCCGTGGCCGAATCCTGAGGCGTTTGGAATTTGCCCGTGGCAGGCGGAGCTGCTTGACGGGCTGTTGGGCGCCGACCTGATCGGGTTCCACATTCCGCTGCATTGCAATAATTTTCTTTCAACGGTAGACCGTGTGCTGGAGTCGCGCACCGACCGCGAACACATGACCTGCCGGCGCAACGGAGACACGACAACCGTTCGGCCCTACCCGGTTAGCGTGGCCCTCGATGGGAGCAAGACGAAACCGAGGAAGAACGGGGCTGGCAAGAACGCGAATGGGAGTAGCGGGATCGGATGGAGAACCACTCGCGACGAGCTGCTTGAGGAGTTTGGCGTCAAGAGCGATTGCCTGGTGCTCGGTGTGGACCGGCTGGATTACACCAAGGGCATTGTGGAGCGGCTGATGGCCATTGAGAAGCTGCTGGAAGAACATCCCTGGCAGCGGGAGCGCATGACGATGGTGCAGATTGCCGCGCCGAGCCGGACGCGGATTCCCAGTTATGTTGAGTTGCACGACCGTGTGGCGCAGACTGTGGAACGAATCAATCTGAGGTTTCAGACTGCACGTTGGAGGCCGATCGTGCTGATCGAGCGGCAGTGCAGCCATGAGGAGGTCGATCGCTGGTATCGCGTGGCAGACATCTGCCTGGTGACTTCGCTGCACGACGGGATGAACCTCGTTGCGAAGGAATATCTGGCAGCGCGGGACGATGAAGACGGAGTGTTGGTTCTGAGCAAGTTCACGGGGGCTGCAGTGGAATTGGGCGATGCGCTGCAGGTGAATCCATATGACATCGAGGGCGTTGCCGAGGCCATCCATAAGGGATTGGAAATGGACCGCGGTGAACGGCAGATGCGGATGCAGAGGATGCGGCGGCATGTGATGGAGCACAATGTCTACCGATGGGCGGCGAACATCCTGGGTGACCTGCGCGATTTGCGCATGGAGGTCTTGGAGGATGCAGCGGTGCTGCGCCCCGTGCCAGTGGTGGCGTCGATTGAAAGCGGGATTCGCCGGAAACGGGCCTGATTGAAAACAAGCGATGAAGCATCTGACACAGATGCGACTGAGCCGACGTGGCCAGCTGGGAGCGACGGCTTAAAATTCTCATCGTGATAGCAGAGTGCTCCCGGTGTTGCTCTAGAATGCTGGGAAGCGATGAATCCTGAATCGGCAGACAAGCTGGAGGAGTTTTTTTGCGGTTTTGCCGATGGGGCGAGGCCGCTGCTGCTGCTGGATTACGATGGGACGCTTGCGCCGTTTCGTTTAGATCGATTCAAGGCTCGGCCCTGGGCTGGAATACGGGAACTGCTGGGGCTGATCCAAGGGCAAGGCGCGACGCGCATGGCTGTGGTGACCGGGCGTCCCGCGACAGAGATTGCGCCTCTGCTCGCACTCGACCCACCGCTGGAAGTGTGGGGGCTGCACGGGGCTGAGCGGCTGTTTCCGGATGGGCGGCGAGAGCTGGAGCCAATTTCAGCGACAGTCTGGAACACGCTCGAGACGCTTCGCCAGAAGTTGCGCAGCGATAGCAAGGGCGGGCTTTTCGAGGACAAGGCGAACGCGGTGGTCATGCACTGGCGGGGTGCCTCACCGCACAAAGCAAAGCTGATCGAGCAGTGGACGCGGGCTCTGTTTGATCCGCTGGCCCAGATGCATGGGTTGGCGCTGCTCGAGTTCGAGTCCGGCGTTGAGTTGCGCGTGGGCCGCGACAAGGGCGGAGCCGTGGGGGCGATTGTGAAAGAGGCCGAAGGGGGTGGGCCGGTCGCGTATTTGGGTGACGATCTGACCGACGAAGCTGCGTTTCGAGCGGTGAATCGTACCGGTGCGCGCGGGTTGAGCGTGCTGGTGAGGCGGGAGTGGAGAGAGACGGCAGCACAAATTTGGTTGAAGCCGCCGGCTGAGTTGAAGGCATTTCTGGAACGCTGGATTAAGGCAGGGAGCAGCCTGCGAGGCAATTAAGAAGACTCCTCGGAGAGGCCTGCGGATCATAGTAGCCCGTTGGTCGAAAACTAAATATTTACTCTGCATTATTTATTCTCCTTGACAGCTTAGGGGAGAGCGCGTAGCCTCCTAATTACCTTAGGAGAGACAGTGACCGATCAAGCTCAACTTCTTCCTGGCACCCTCGATCTACTCATATTGAGGGCGGTTTCGCTCGGTCCTCTGCATGGGTACGGGGTTCTTCTCCGTATCGGGCAAATCTCAGCCAATGCTCTCTTGATCGAACAGGGCGCGCTCTATCCGGGGCTGTTTCGCCTGGTCCGTCAGGGGCTGCTCAAGGCTAACTGGGGCACATCGGAGAACAATCGCCGGGCTAAGTTCTACGAGTTGACCGTGGCGGGCCGCAAGCGCCTTCAGGAAGAAACCGACAGCTGGAACAGGCTTGCGGCTGCCATCACCGCGGCGCTCTCTCAACAGCCGGAGGAAGTATGAGATTATTCCAATCGCTTCGCTTTCGCATTGCCACTCTTTTCCAGCGCGCCGAGATGCGCGCCGAGATGGAAGAGGAGCTGCGCTCGCACATTGAGCACCGTGCTGACGATCTGGAGCGCTCCGGTCTTGCGCGAACTGCGGCAGAAAGACGAGCGCGGGTCGAGTTTGGCGGACGTGAAAAGTACAAAGAGGAGATCCGCAAGGCTGTGGGCGGGAGCTCAATCGAGACGTTTCTGCAAGATGCTCGCTTCAGCCTTCGCATGTTGAGGAAGTCTCCGGGGTTTACGGTGGCGGCCGTTCTGACGCTGACGCTGGCCATCGGCGCGAACGCCGTCGTCTTTGCCGTCTTGAATGGACTCTTTCTTCGCCCGCTTAACGTGCCACAGGGGCAGAGTCTCTACGCAATCCAGCGCGGCAACGACAATTACATCATCCAGTCGTATCCCGACTACGTCGATCTGCGCGATCGCAATCGCAGCTTCGATGCCTTAGCCGCTTACACCATCGTGCAAGGCGGGCTCGACACCGGCAAGGATCCATCGCACGTCTGGTTCTATGGAGTGAGCGGGAATTACTTCAACGCGTTGGGCATTCAGCCGTATCTTGGCCGGTTCATTCAACCGTCGGATGAGCGTGGTATCAACAGCGCTCCGTATATCGTGCTTTCCTACGCATACTGGCACAGCCAGTTTCAAGATGATCGCGCGGTGGTCGGCAGGGTCGTCAACCTGAACAAGCATCCTTACACGATTCTCGGCGTGGCGCCGCCTGAGTTTCGCGGGACGCTTTTGTTTTTCTCTCCCGACTTCTTTGTGCCGATGGTGAACCTGCAGCAGTTGCTCGGGTGGGTTGACCCGAATGCGCGCGGAAACCGGTGGGTCTTTGAGGTGCTGGGGCATCTGAAGGCAGGAGTCACGCCCGTACAGGCGGCTGCCGATCTGAGCTCTATTGGATTTGGCCTGCACCAGGCTTATCCCAAAGACGATGACCAGTCGACCTTTTCCCTGGTGCGTCCTGGCTTGCATGGCAACTTTTTTGCTCCCGCGATACGAGCATTTCTGGCGGGACTGATGCTGCTGGCGGGGTTGATCCTCTTGGCTGCTTGCGCTAACCTCGGCACACTGTTTGCCGCGCGTGCTGCCGACCGTGGTCGGGAAGTCGCGTTGCGGCTCGCGCTTGGCTCGAGCCGCACACGCATTTTGCGCCAGCTATTGACTGAAGCTGTTTTGATTTCCCTCGCTGGCGGTGCTGCCGGGCTTGCGAGCAGCGTAGTGCTGTTGCATCGTCTGAGCGGATGGCATCCGTTCCCCCAATTCCCAATGAATATTCCGGTGAACCCGGATGCAAATGTGTATCTGGTGGCGTTGGTTTTGGCGCTGGCGAGCGGATTTCTCTTTGGTATTGTTCCGGTGCGCCAGGTGCTCAGGGCCAATCCTTATGAGATTGTCAAAGCCGGTTCGAGCGCCAGGGTGGGGCAGAGGATCAGTGTCCGGGACATCCTGCTGGTTGTGCAAATCGCCATCTGCGCGGTACTCGTCACTTCTTCTATGGTTGCCGTGCGTGGATTGGCGCGATCCATGCACACCAACTTCGGATTCGATCCGCAGAACGTGATGCTGGTCGATACCGACCTGAAAATGGCCGGTTATGACGAAGACAAGGTGCCTGCGATGCAGAGGCGCATGATCGATGCGATGAGGGCGATTCCTGGAGTCACCGCGGCGGGATTGGTGGATACTCCTCCGCTGCATATGGGCTGGGATGTCAAGGATGTATTTTCCGACACAACGACGGATCTGAGGCCATCCAATGCCGTCGCTCAAGCGATCACGTACAAGATTTCTCCCGAGTACCTTCAGGCGGCGAGCACAGTCCTGCTGATGGGCAGGAAGATCTCATCGCATGACGAGCTGAACGCGCCACATGTAGCCGTTGTGAATCGGGAGTTTGCGCGCAGAATTCTTGGTTCCGAAACAGGCGCGCTTGGAAGCCATTACAGGTTGCCGGATGGAACGCGCATCGAAGTGGTGGGCATTGTGGAAGACGGGAAGTACACCGCTAATCTCGCCGAAGACCCACAGGCGGCAATGTTTCTACCCATTCTGCAAAACCCCGCCAGCGATACGACCCTGGTTGTGCGCTCGAACCGCGATGGACCGGAACTGGCCTCGGCCATCAGGAGCAAGCTGAGGGGCCTCGACTCGGGATTGCCTGCATTCCTGCAAACATGGAACGAAGAGATGAATGGCGCACTGTTTGCATCGCGCATTGCGACCATGTCGCTGGGTGTGTTGGGCCTGATGGGCGCGATGTTGTCGATCACCGGCATCTTCGGGATGGCGGCTTATTCGGTGAGCAAGCGGCTGCGGGAACTGGGTATTCGCATTGCTCTCGGTGCGCAGCGGGCTGAAGTGCTGAAGGCGGCAATTGCAAGGCCAGTGAAGTTGCTGGCGATTGGTTCGGCCGCGGGTTTGGTCCTCGGAGTTTTGGCGAGCCGGGTGCTGGCTTTCATCGTGTACCAAGCTTCACCCCGCGATCCGCTGGTGCTGGGCGGTGTTGTTCTTGCCATGGTGTTGCTTGGTCTTGTGGCGACGTGGATTCCTGCGCAACGCGCCTTGTCGGTGAACCCCTTGATCCTGCTCCGCGAGGAGTGAACTGGATTCACTGAAGTTTCGTAACGCTCGGTATCACCGGGGAGGAAAGATGAAGGCTCTCGACTCGCTTCGTTTTCGCATCGTCACTCTCTTCCAGCGCTCAGAGATGCGCGCCGAGATGGAAGAGGAACTGCGCTCGCACATTGAGCACCGCGCCGACGATCTGGAGCGTTCGGGTCTTGCACGAGCTGAAGCGGAACACCGCGCGCGCGTCGAGTTTGGCGGGCGTGAGAAGTACAAAGAAGAGATCCACGAAGCGATGGGGGCAAATCTGCTTGGGTCTGCGCTGCAAGATGTTCGCATCAGCTTTCGCAAACTGCGCAAGTCGCCGGGGTTTACTCTTGCAGCGGTTCTGACGCTGGCGTTGGCCATTGGCGCAAATGCGGTGGTATTCGGGCTATTGGATGGCTTCGTTCTACGCCCGCTGAATGTGCCTCAGGCTGAGAGCCTTTACGGAACCGAATACGGGGACAACCCTGCCTGGCAGTCGTATCCCAACTACCTCGATTTGCGCGACCGCAACCGCAGCTTCGAGGAACTGGCCGCATTTAACTTCGCCTTTGTAGGCTTCGACACCGGCAAGGAGCCGATCAGTTCGACGGGCTTTGCGACCAGTGGGAACTACTTCGACGTGTTGCGAATTCATCCCTATCTTGGCCGCTTCTTCAGCGCCGCCGATGAGCGCGGTACCAACAGCGCTCCGTATATCGTGCTGACATACGCGTTTTGGCACAGCCATTTCCAGGACGACCAGAAGGTTGTGGGCCGCACCGTTCACCTTGACAAACATCCCTACACTGTCATCGGGGTAGCGCCTCCGGGATTCCAGGGGACGTTGTTATTTCTGGCTCCGGATTTCTTTATGCCGATCGTCAACCAGGAGCAACTGGGCGGGGGAGACCCGAACGTGCGCAGCAACACCGGCGGAGTTTTTGAGGAGTTCGGCCATCTGAAGCCGGGAGTCACGCCCG